>Ga0265297_10010569_pt1 | contig 11571 bp, 11 predicted proteins | sample Munlanlwell13791_FD_192502 | JGI IMG/M metagenome (GOLD analysis project Ga0265297, IMG submission 192502) | Leachate microbial communities from a municipal landfill in Southern Ontario, Canada - Leachate well 137-91 | ecosystem: Engineered > Solid waste > Landfill > Unclassified | place...
AAGGTCGTAGTGACGCCTTTCGAGATAGAGCAATATTACAAGGAGCATTCCCAGGAGCTTATATCGCCGGAAGCGGTGCGTATAAGGACCATAATGCTGCGTTACGAAGGCAAAGAGAGCGAGGCCCTGACAAAACAGAAGGCGGACGACATAATGCGTCTTATAAAGGAAGGAAGGGATTTCGGGGAACTCGCAAAGCTCTATTCTCAGGGCATCAGGTCGGAAGAAGGAGGGGATTTCGGTTTCGTCGAGAAAGGGCAAATGCGGGAGGATTTCGATAATGTCATATTCAACCTGAAAGAAGGCGAGGTATCCGCACCTCTCAAGACCGACACGGGATATTTTATATTCAAGGTCGAAGAGAAGAGGCAGAGCAAGCCGCTTTCCATGGCCGAAGCGCGCGATGATATAGAGAACATCATTTACAGGCAGAAGGCCCAGAAACGCTACGAGGAATGGATGGCGAAATTAAAACGAGATGCCTTCATACAGATCAAGTAAAAAAAGACCACGCGGCCGTCCGAGAGTCGTCATAACGACAGGCGACCCGTTCGGCATCGGGCCGGAAGTGACTCTAAAAGCGGTGGCAAGCCGGAAGTTGCGAAGGCTTGCCGATTTTATTATTGTAGGGGATTTTCCCGCCGTTTCAGCGGTTTCCGGTGCTGCCGCCCTCGGCCGAACCGGGATTAAATTCGTGGACATGGGGATAGTGGCCCCATCGTCGGTCAGGATGGGAGGGCCGTCCAAGCTCTCCGGCAGGGCCTCCCTGGCTTATCTCGACCGCGCTCTCGATATGATAGAGGCAGGCGAGGCGGATTGCCTGGTGAATGCCCCGCTCAGTAAGGAAGCGGTTTGCCTTTCCGGTAGAAAATTTTCCGGTCACACCGAATATATAGCCCGCAGGTTCGGTGTCGATAAATTTGCTATGATGTTGACGGGCGGCCCTCTAAGGGTTAGCCTTGTAACGAGGCATATCCCGCTGAAGGATGTCCCTTCCGTTATCATGAAAAGGGATATACTCGACTGCATAGAATTAAGTTATAACGCCATGAAGGGCGTCTTCGGCATTCCGTGTCCCAGGATAGGGGTAGCCAGCCTCAATCCGCATGGCGGGGAAGGCGGGCGGATAGGAAGGGAGGAGATAGATATCATAGCCCCTGCTGTTCGGGCTGCGAAAAGAAGATTTTCCGGAGTGGTCGGCCCTGTTTCATCGGAAGCCCTTTTCTATTCCGCTTATCGCGGAAAACTGGATTGCATCGTAGCGATGTACCACGACCAGGGCCTTACGCCGCTCAAGATGATAGCGCGTGATGAGAGCATAAATGTGACCCTTGGACTTCCGTTCCCCAGGACTTCTCCCGGGCATGGTACGGCTTTCGACATAGCCGGAAAAGGGATCGCGGATGCGCGCCCAATGGAAGAATCGATAAAAGCGGCCGTTGCCATGTTCCTATCGAAGAGGTAGCGGTGATGTTGGACCTGCCGGAACTGAAATCGACCCTTAAAAAATACGGTATAACTCCCAAGAAGTTCCTGGGACAGAACTTCCTTGTGGACCGTGATGTTGTCGAGGACATAATAACGGTCTGCGGTTTCAAGAATTTAGATTGGGTCATGGAGATAGGCGCCGGCCTGGGGGCCCTTACGCGCAGGCTGGCCCGCGAAGTAAAAAATGTCATAGCAATAGAGAAGGACAGGGGCGTCTGTCTGGCCCTGAACGATATACTCAAGGGTTTCGGTAATGTCAGGACGGTCTGCGATGATTTCCTGGAATTGGACCTCGGATCCGTGCTTGTCGAGGGCCCATCTAAGGTTAAAGCGATCGGCAACCTTCCGTATTATATAACTACCCCAATAATCGAGCGGCTTATTGAGAACCGGAACAATTTCGAGACGGTGTTTGTCATGGTACAAAAAGAGGTTGCAGAAAGGATATGTGCCGGCCCCGGGGGCAAGGACTACGGTTCGCTTTCCGTATACGCGCAGTTCTACTCCAGGCCGCGTATCCTGCTTGAGATAAACAGGCACTCTTTCTATCCGCAGCCCGAGGTCGATTCTTCTTTCCTTGAACTTGATTTGCTTCCCAGGCCTTCGGTAAAGGTCAACGACGAAAGCAGGTTCTTTGCCGTTGTAAAAGCCGGGTTCGGCCAGAGGAGGAAGACGCTGTTGAATTCATTGCTGTCTAGCGAGGCCATAGACCTTGATAAACCGGCGTTATCGGCGCTGCTCATGAGTTTGGGAATAGACCCCGGTATCCGCGCGGAACGGCTTTCACTCCCGCAGTTCGCCGCCATATCGGACGCCATCTGGCCGTAGATTGACTTTACCGGTCACTTGTGATAATTTAATTAAACGAGATGAGCATAAAAGAAGATAAGATAAAGTATGTTGCGCGGCTTGCGCGGCTCAAGCTTACCGACGAAGAGGTCGCCCTCTTCGCTCGCCAGCTTGACGGTATACTCGGTTATGTCGATAAGCTCAACGAGCGCCTCGACGTAGCCAAGGATGCAGTCCCGATGAGCCACCCCCACGCCGCCTCAAATCCTTTCAGGGAGGACGAGGTGCGCGGATCGGCCTCGAGCGAAACCGTTCTTGCGAATGCCCCGCAGAAGAAAGGCGATTTCTTTAAAGTCCCCAGGATAATAGAAGAATAACTGGCATACATGGAAAATCTATATTCCTTTACCGCATGCGAACTGCTTGACCTTCTGGACAGGAAATCCGTAAGACCGGAAGAGATAATAGATTCGATCTATTCACGCTCGCAGTCCGTGGACGCCAAGATAAAAGGTTATATACGCCTGGACAGGGATGCCGCAATAGGCCGGGCATCTCGCTTGCCTACATCAGGAAGGCTAAGGGGCGTTCCTGTAGCGATAAAAGACAATATCTGCATAGAAGGTGAACTTACCACCTGCGCTTCAAGGATCCTGGATGGCTTTAAACCGCCTTACGATGCTACCGTAATAGATAAGCTCAAGTCCGAAGGGGCGGTTATATTCGGCAGGGCCAATATGGACGAATTCGCGTTCGGCTCCTCTTGCGAGAACTCCGCTTATTTCCCCACTTTGAACCCCTGGGATGTTTCCAGGATACCCGGAGGTTCGAGCGGCGGTTCCGCTGCTGTGGTAGCTGCGGATGAGGCGATAGTGGCACTGGGTTCGGATACGGGAGGCTCAATAAGGCAGCCGGCCGCATTGTGCGGTGTCGTTGGAATGAAGCCTACTTACGGCAGGGTATCGCGTTATGGGCTGATAGCTTTTGCATCAAGCCTGGACCAGATAGGCCCACTGGCCAAAGATGTACGCGACGCCGCCCTGATGCTCGGTGTTATAGCCGGTTACGACCCCAAAGACTCCACTTCGGTCAATGTCCCGGTACCGGATTACGTTTCTTTCCTGGATGGGAATATAAAAGGCGCAAAGATAGGCATACCCACAGAATATTTTGTCGGCGGCCTCGACAGCGAGGTAGACTCGGCGATAAAACAAGCCATAGAGGTCTTCAAGGGAAAGGGCGCCCGCGTATCGGAGGTATCTCTGCCGCATACCGAATATGCGGTCTCAGTGTACTATATACTGGCTACAGCCGAAGCGTCTTCGAATCTTGCGCGTTTCGACGGGGTACAATACGGATACCGTTGCAAGGATCCCGTGAACGTCCTGGACATGTACGAGAGGACCCGCGGCGAAGGTTTCGGCGCAGAGGCTAAGCGCAGGATAATACTGGGTACTTATGTCCTTTCCAGCGGATATTACGATGCTTATTATCTTAAAGCGCAGAAGGTCCGCAGGCTTATCAAGGAAGATTTCGAGAAGGTATTTAACGCGGGCTTTGATTGCATACTGACCCCCACATCCCCGACCCCGGCTTTTAAGTTAGGAGAAAGGGCGGCTGACCCGTTGTCTATGTACCTTTCGGATATATTCACGATATCCGTAAACCTTGCCGGCGTCCCGGCCCTGTCGCTGCCGTGCGGTTTTACCGGAAGCGGCCTGCCAATCGGCATGCAGCTGATAGGCGGTTTCTTCGAGGAAGGTAAACTTTTCAGGATGGCGCATGCTTATGAGAGCAGCACCGACTGGCACAAGAGGAGCCCGCGGCTTTGATGGACTACGAACCTGTAATAGGGCTTGAGGTACACGTACAACTTAAGACATCGTCGAAGATGTTCTGCGGCTGTACGACCGAATTTGGCGGTTCTCCCAATTCGCACACGTGCCCTGTCTGCCTGGGTTTTCCCGGTGTCTTGCCGGTGCTTAACAAGAAAGCCCTTCTGCTTGCCGTAAGGGCTGCGCTTGCCGTCGGCTGCAGGATATCGGGTGAAGTCAAATTCCACAGGAAGAACTATTTCTATCCGGACCTTCCGAAAGATTACCAGATATCCCAGTATGACGAACCCCTTTCGGAGAACGGGAAGATAGAGATAATGTCCGGGGGTACCGCAAAGACGATACGCGTAAAAAGGGTCCATATGGAGGAAGACGCCGGAAAGCTCATCCACGAAGAGGGGGAGAATTCGAGCCTTGTCGATTTCAACCGTTCCGGGATGCCCCTGCTTGAGATAGTCAGTGAACCCGATATCAATTCCCCTGACGAAGCGTATCAGTATCTTACTAACCTCAAACTGCTGTTAAAATATCTGGATGTATCTGATTGCGACATGGAAAAAGGCAGCTTACGCTGCGACGCCAATATATCTTTAAGGCCTAAGGGGGATAAGGGCCTGGGTACGAAGGCCGAGGTCAAGAACATGAACTCTTTCAAGGGCGTTAAGGCAGCGCTTGAATTTGAGATAGGCAGGCAGTCGGGGTTGCTTGATTCCGGAGAAAGGATAGTCCAGGAGACCAGGCTTTGGGACCCCGAAAAAAACATCACCATTTCAATGCGCTCTAAGGAAGAGGCTCATGATTACAGGTATTTTCCCGAACCGGACCTTGTGCCTTTTGCTCTGGACGGCAATGTTGCAAAAGCCCAGAAGGCCTCGCTTCCAGAATTGCCCAAGGCAAGGAAGGAAAGGTTCATGAATTTGCTCGGTCTTCCCGATTATGACGCCGAGGTGTTGACGCAGGAGAAGGAGAATGCCGATTATTTTGAAGAATGCCTGAAAAATTATGATAAGCCGAAGACGGTCTCCAACTGGATGATGGGGGATATATCGGCGTATTTGAATTCCAGGGCGATGTCCATAACCGCTATTAAGATGAAACCTGCTTCGCTGGCCGGGCTGCTTAAAGAGATAGACTCCGGGAAGATAAGCGGAAAGATGGCGAAGGAGATAATCCCGGAGATGTGCGATACAGGGAAAGAAGCTTCCGTGATAATATCGGAAAAAGGGCTGTCCCAGATCTCCGATGTCTCGGAACTCGAGAAGTTCGCCGATGAGGCCATAGCAGAGAACTCCAAGACGGTAGAGGATTTTATGAAGGGCAAGGATAGCGCGCTGATGTTCCTGGTCGGGCAGGTCATGAAGAAGACCAGAGGCAAGGCAAACCCGGCCATGGTCAATGAAGTTTTGAGAAAAAGGCTTGCAGGCAAAAAATAAACGGGGAAGGAGAAGAGATGTTCAAGAAGAGATTTTTATTGCTGGTGCTGGCTGCGGCTATTGTCGTCCCGGGTTTTGTTTATTCTGCTACGGCGGAGAAGGCTAAGGAAGAGACCCAGGGTAAGGCACAGGATAAGCCAGAGGATATATATAAGCAGCTTGAGCTGTTTTCGGATGTCCTGACCCTGGTGCGTTCCGAATATGTAGACAATGTCAAATCTAAAGACCTTATATATGGCGCCCTCAAGGGGATGATACAGTCCCTTGATAAGTACAGTGAATTCATGGATCCCGAGACCTATGCGGAGATGAAAGTCGAGACCGAGGGTGAGTTTGGGGGCATTGGTATCGAGATAGCCATAAAGGACGACCTGCTTACTGTCATAGCTCCTATAGAGGACACCCCGGCATTCAAGGCAGGGGTCAAGTCCCAGGACAGGATAGTCAAGATAAACAACGAGATAACCAGGGGTATAACGTTGCTTGAAGCGGTAAAGAAATTACGCGGTAAGCCGGGGACTTCCGTTACTATAACGGTCCTGAGAGAAGGCGAAGGCAAAATACTCGATTTCAGTATAACGCGGGATACCATAAAGGTAAAGTCCATAAAAGAAGCGAAGGTGCTTGAAGACAAGATCGGCTACATAAAACTTAGCGTTTTTCAAGAACGTTCGGCCAAGGATCTTGAGGAGGCGCTTGCGGACCTCGAAAAGCAGGGTATAGACAGTCTTATCCTTGACCTCAGGAATGACCCTGGCGGGCTCCTTAATGTGGCTGCCGATGTCGCAGGCAAATTCCTGCCCGCCGGCGAGCTTATAGTATATACTAAAGGAAGGGACGGCAAACAGGCCATGGAGTTCAGGGCTAAAGACAAGCACCCAAGGACGGACATGCCTATGGTTGTCATAGTAGACCAGGGTTCGGCTTCAGCTTCGGAAATAGTGGCCGGGGCCATGCAGGACTTGAAGAGGGCCATAATAGTAGGTGTAAAAAGCTTCGGCAAGGGATCGGTGCAGACGGTAATACCCTTGTCCGACGGTTCTGCCGTAAGGTTGACCACCAGCAAATATTATACCCCCAACGGGCGTTCCATACACGGGCAGGGCATAATCCCGGATCTTGTTATAGAGCGTGAACAGCTTAATAAGCAGGAGGCTGAAGGCAAGAAAAATCCCGATGAGGTATTCGATAAACTGGAGCAGGAGAAAGGCGCGCCGACATCCAAGAAAGCCGATTATGACAACCAGCTGCAAGGCGCCATTGATGCAATAAAGACCATGAAGATATATAAAACCTTTGCTGCGAAAAAATGAAAAAAATAAAAAAAATAAGATCGTCCCATATAGTGGTAGTTGTTGCAACCGTAATAACCGCCATGTATATTTACGGTGCTATATCCGGGTTTTTGGAATCCCGTCCGCTGTATAAGGTGGTCGGGAAGGAACTTGAGTCCTCCAAGGTCTCTTCCAGGGACATGGTCGGAAAGTTCAGGCATGTATATACGGAGAGGCGTTATTGGGTAAAAGATGATTTCAAGTTTGCCGACTTCCGCCGTTCTCTCGAGAAATCGCTGAGAAAGAACGGTTTCGATATAAGAGGCGAGGTCAGGGGAATAAGGGAAGTTTCCGTAAAAGGCAAAGAACAGGCGAGGGAGGAAGTCTCATATATAATCACCGAACGTAATTCGGATATCCCCGTGCTGCGCCTGACCCTTATACACAAGCTTGCCGCCCAAGCCGCTCTTCCTGTTGCCCCGGTCTTGCCGGCGGTTCCGCCGAAAGAGAAGTTCCCTAAACTTGCCATAGTCCTGGATGACTGGGGCTACAGTGCAAGGAACCTGCAGGGTCTGATGAAGATAAATGAACCCGTTACCCTTTCGATATTGCCTTCCCTTCCTTATTCGGCCGAGATTGCGCGGAAGGCCAAGGAGAAAGGGTTCGAGATCATCGTGCATATGCCCATGGAACCGAAAGCCAAGATGAGGCTTGAGACCCTTACGCTGCTTACTACCATGAGTGACGATCAGATAAGGGCGACTTTCAATAAAGCTTTGGCCAGTGTCCCGTATGCCGTCGGAGCTAACAACCACGAGGGCTCCAAGGCCACGGAAGACCCGCGGCTTATGGGCGTCTTCCTGGAAGAGCTGAAGAAGAGGGGCATGTTCTTTCTGGACAGTCTTGTAACCAATGATTCTACCGGGGAATACATTGCCAAAAAGATAGGCGTAAGGTTCGCGAAGAGGTCGATATTCCTTGATAATGAAAGTAATGAGAATTATATAAGGGCCCAGTTCGAGAAAGCCGTCAGTGCAGCCATTAAGAACGGCAGCGCTGTGGCTATAGGCCATGACAGGCCCAATACCATTACCGTGCTCGGGCAATTGATGCCTACCCTCAAGGCAAGAGGCGTGGAGGCCGTGCCCGTTTCGGAGTTGGCGGAATAATCCATGCTTGTATTAGGTATCGAGACATCGTGTGATGAGACCGGTGCCAGTGTAGTAAAGGACGGAAGGCGGATATTATCCAATACAGTTGCCTCGTCCCTGGAGTTCCATAAGAAATATGGCGGAGTGGTCCCTGAGATAGCTACCCGTTACCACGTGGAAGTGATAGATTATGTTGTAAGGGACGCGCTCGATACCGCCGGTATCCGCCCTCGCGATATAGATATGATAGCGGTTACAAAGGGTCCCGGCCTGGTAGGAGCCTTGCTTGTAGGTGTTTCTTTTGCCAAGGCGCTCGGCCATTCCCTTAACGTCCCGGTAATAGGGGTCAACCACCTGTGGGCCCATTTGTATTCCGGGCTCGTAAGCCGCCCCGACATAAAGTTCCCTTTTATGGGGCTTGTTATATCCGGAGGCCATACCGGGTTGGTCTTGTGCGGGGGCGTGGGGAGCTTCAAGCTTTTGGGGCAGACAAGGGATGACGCCATCGGGGAAGCTTTCGACAAAGTTGCAAAAGTCCTGGGTTTAGGGTATCCGGGAGGTCCCGTGATAGAGAAGGCTGCCGTGAACGGGGATCCCCGTTCGGTTAAGTTTAAGGTCCCGTTTCTCGGAGAAGATTCATACGATTTCAGTTTCAGCGGGCTAAAAACGGCGGTATTATATCATACGAAAGGCCGCAAGCCCGGGGTCAAAGAGATATCGGATATCGCCGCAAGTTTCCAGAGGATAGCCGTTGAGTATGTGGTTGAGAGGGCTGTATATGCCTGCCTGAAGGAAAAGGCGGATGTGCTTATAGCGGGCGGGGGGGTCAGCGCCAACAGGCTTTTGCGCTCAAGGCTTTCCGAGGCAGGTGAAGAGAGCGGTATAGACGTTGTGTTCCCGGAGATGAAGCTTTCACTGGACAACGGCGCGATGATTGCGGCGGCCGGATACATGTTATACATGAAGAGGATAAAGTCCGTTATGGACCTAAAGGTCCGTCCGGACCTGGCCGTCTGAACAGGACAGGAGAAGAGACTATGCTTTCCGATTACGAGATGATCATACGGTTATGTCTTGCCGCTTTTCTGAGCGGGTTGGTGGGATATGAGCGCGAGATACACGGGAGGCTTGCGGGTTTCAGGACCCATATACTCGTAGGCGTGGGTTCTACCCTTATAATGCTGACATCCATGCATATATTCGATATATACAGGGGGCTTTCTACCCCCGATCCTGGCCGGATAGCCGCGCAGGTAGTAAGCGGCATAGGTTTTCTGGGTGCCGGTACCATAATCAGGTTCAAGGCATCGGTAAGAGGGCTTACGACCGCCGCAAGCCTTTGGACCGTGGCAGGTATAGGCCTTGCAGTCGGCGCCGGGGTTTTTGCTCCTGCGGCCGCCGCTACAGCCATAGTGCTTGCCACTCTCTTCTTCCTCAACAGGGTGGAAAAGATAATGATACGCAAGGATTGGTATAAATCGCTCGAGATAGAGGTCCCGGGCGGGGTTGTCAGGTTAGAGGAGATACGCGACGTACTTTCGGAATATGATATTGAGATAAAGGATTTCGACGCCAAAAGGATGCAAGGTTGCGAGGGGATGGTCCTAAGGATAAACCTCAAGCTTTTAAGCAACGAATATGATAATGAGATAATCTCCAAGATACGCCAACTCAAGGGCGTGGCAAGGGCGGACTGGAAGGTAATGTCGGATATCTAAAAAGATATCCGATAACGGAAAGGGGGTGCTTGGCGATGATAGGCAAGAACAAGAAGGTGGAAGAGAAGGTATTGGACGTAGACGCCAGCATGCAAGGCACCATGTCGTTCAAAGACCCCGTGAACCTGCAGATAAACGGCAGGTTCGAAGGTACCCTGGACACGAAGGGGACTTTGACCATAGGAGAGAAGGCTTTCGTCAATGCCAATATAACCGGTGACGAGATCACGATAGCCGGCCGGGTAACGGGCGAGGTGATCGCGAAGAAATCCCTGAAGCTTATTTCACCAGCCAGGGTGGACGGCAATATACGCACTCCCCTCCTTGAGGTGGGCAAGGGTTCCGTCTTGAACGGGAACTGCCAGATGACTTCCGGGATAAAGAGCGTTTCCCAATCCGGAGCGCAGTTGATGGATACGGATGAGGTCGCCAGGTATCTGGAAGTGGATGTCTCCGTCGTGTCGGATTGGGCGTCTAACGGAAAACTTCCGTCTATCAGGGAAGGCGATAAACTTCATTTTGACAAAGCGAAAATAGATGAATGGATCAGCTCGGAGAGAATTAAATAGAGCTCCGGACGGGAAAAGCGACCGCGAAAGGCTTATAACCATCGAGGAAGCTGCAAGCATACTCGAGTTGGACGAGGAAGATGTAAAGTCTTTTGTGGCCGAAGGCAAGATCCCGGCCTACAGGATAGGAGGGGAGTTCGTAAGGCTCAGGAAGGGGCAGGTCGCGGCCCTTAAGAGCCGCCTTAAGGTGCTAAAACACCAGTCCGTCCCCATCTACCATCTCTCCCCGACGAGTGAGCCCGAAAGCAGGCAAAGGTATTCGCTTTTCGATAAAGTCAGGGATTTTGTTTATCTGAACGATTTCTATATCCTTGTCTTTATCCTGATAGTGCTTTTGACGGTGTTCATTATTACCAGGAAATAGTTGAAGTAAATACAAAATGTGGTAATATAAGGGTAAAGCTTGGGTTGTTTGAGGACAAGGTGAAAACTGTTTCTCCGGAGCATGGTGATTGCGCCGCGTCCGCGGCGCTCGTGAAATATAAGGGGGAGAGAGTCGGGCTTTGATCAATAGAAGCAGGCTTATAGGCGAATACCTCAAGTCGATAGGGATACTTGACGAATCCCAATTAAAGAGTGTCCTGAAATCGCAGCTTGATTCCGGAAACCGTCTTTCCGATATCCTCAACGGCATAGGGTTCCTCCAGACCGAACAGCTCAGAGATCTTATAATCCAGGAGTTTTCCCTTGTCCGCGCCCCTATATTCGATATGGAAATCCCCTTCGATATCCTTTCCAAGGTAAAACCGGCATTAGCATACCGCCACAAGTTGGTTCCCATCAAATTCGAGAATGATATCCTGACCATTGCAACGGATGATCCCATTAACCTTCTGGCCCAGGACAACCTTGAAACGTTTATAGGCTCGAAGATCGATTTTGTGTTTAGCTCCGAATCGAACATAAATATAGCGCTTGAGAAACATTACGGAGGAAGCAAGAACATACTGGATGCCGTTGCGCAGAAACAGGATGACAACGCGACGGTATCTTTTAAAGGCGTCGCGGCTGAAGTCGTGAAAGAAGAAGAAAAAGATGAGGCGCCCATAATAAAACTTGTTACCCAGATAATATCCGAAGCCGTAAAGAACCGCGCTTCCGATATACATGTTGAGCCGCTTGAAGACAAATTCCGCGTGAGGTACAGGATAGACGGCGTATTGCACGAAGTTCCCGGCCCCCCGAAACAGCTGCAACCTTCCATATTGAGCCGTCTTAAGATCATGGCGGGCATGAATATAGCCGAGAAGCGCCTGCCGCAGGACGGCAGGATAAGGATACCAGGCATGGGCAAGGACCTTGACCTGCGCGTCC
>Ga0265297_10010570_pt1 | contig 11570 bp, 10 predicted proteins | sample Munlanlwell13791_FD_192502 | JGI IMG/M metagenome (GOLD analysis project Ga0265297, IMG submission 192502) | Leachate microbial communities from a municipal landfill in Southern Ontario, Canada - Leachate well 137-91 | ecosystem: Engineered > Solid waste > Landfill > Unclassified | place...
TATGACAAACATTCCATTTTTCAAAGCGGGAATGACATAGTTAAAAAAATCCTCTGCCCTATCTTTTGCCATCAAGGTATGCAATTGATATGAATCAAGAATTATTTCTTTTTTCAAGGCCTTCTGTATCTCTGTAGAATATTGTGATTTCTCTGTTGGATAATGGGTAAGATATACATCTTTTCCATTCTTTTCTAAAAATAATTTTAACAGTCCGGCCTGAACTGATTTCCCAGAACCATCTAAGCCATCAATTGATATTAACTTTCCAGAATATGGATTTTTAATCATTTAAATTTGTTTTTCTTTTTGATTGGTGAATACTCTTCCTCCCTGCCACTGCCCGCGATAGAGATTAGAGCCACCGCTTACTTCAAAAAACATAATATGAACAATTCTGGCTCCCATTTCTAATTCAAAATCCTGGTCCCTGAAATTATATATTCCCATAGTTAGTCCTCCTTTGTATCCAGGAGACACTTCTCCTGCAAAAATATGAATCCCTGAACGGTATAAAGTAGATCTGGCGGCAAATATAGCCAAAAGATTATCTGGCATATTGACTTCTTCATGTGTTTTAAAAGTGTAATATGTTTTTGGCTTTAAAACAACCTTAGTTATCTTCCCTTCCTCAAATCTGGCTAGTAATTTAGCTTCGGGAGTGTTTCTCTCTTCTAATCCTAAAAACCCATTTCCAGATAATCCATACAACTCTCCTATCCTTAAATCAAATCCAGAACCTTCAGGATTTTCCAATTCTCTTTTAGAAAGATTCGTTAAAAGATTTTCTTTTTTAACTAATTCTAATAATTTTTCAGTTCCCAAAACCATATTATTTTATCTTTTCCTCTAACATTTTTAACATCTTTTTGTGCATTTCTAAATCATAATCCCGAACTACATGTTTTACATTCAAACATGTTTTCTCTTCGGGACAAAAACCGGTAATGTAACATTTTGGAACGATGAACCTATTAAGCCATTCGCATTTTTTCTCCCTTAAAATCTTTTTAATCTGGCCTATCTCTTCAAAAGTGTTCCTTCTCAATTCCTCTTCTGCAGTCCTGCAAAGGCGCAAAGGATAATACCCTACTAACAGATTATACAGATTGAATTCTTGCAATACATCTATCTTTAATCCTCTGGGAATAATAAATACGGCGTCTCTTGGCTTGATGCCAAGTTTTAACAGCTTGTTATATGCACTAAAAGCATTTAAAACTGCTTCTAAATATCTATACAGATATTCGTTGTTAGATAGAATAGTTGGCGGCAAAGATATTGCTTGTTCAATAGAAGACAGTTCCTTTTTAGTGAGCTTTCTTTCTTTGATTTTTAATCTCAATGAATTTAATATTTTAGCTGATTTTTCGGCGCAAAAATATACTGATTCTACTATTTGAGGACAAGTTCTATGCCTCTTCTTATCTCCCCAGACCCTCCAAGGGACAGAGGACAAAATCTTTACATTAAATAGAGCATTGTAATCCCTGCAAATGCTTCCTCTTTCGGATATAAGATTCTGATATTGTGATTCTATGGATTTTCCTGATTTAAATACTGTATTCTGTAATTCTTCTAATTTCTTCAAGCGATTTCTAAATCCTAATGTAGGATTAATTTCTAAAGAAATTACCTTAGGAACTTTTCTATTCTTTTCCCTTAATTCTCTTGTTAAATTAATATCTTTAGGGTTTTTGAAGATATTGGGATAGGAATATATATTTCTTGGAGCATAGAATCTGCTTTGATAAAGCTTTCCCAGTCCTTCTTTGTCTAAATATTTTTCAATTTGCTTAATCAGCGTCCCTATCTCTTCTGGCATCCATTCTTTTTCTCTTTCATATTCTCTTTTGATAGCTACCAATGATTCTAGGGGCAAAACCATTAAGCCAGTCCCATAGATGCCATATTGTAATGTTTTGCTTGTTTCATCTTTCTGCACTCCTGATTTTAAAAGAAAATCATATGTCTGTATCAATTTCTCAGATGCCTCCTGATATATCTTTGCTGCTTTCTGGTTTTTTGCAATTGATTCTGGAAAAATAATATCTTTGACAGTAGTATTGGTCCTTCTGCCTGAAGCCATCAGGGCAGAACCAAAATATATGCCAGTTAAAGCTGAATCTAAAAATTTAGTTGCCTCATAGCTAAAAGCTATTGCAGGAGTTGTAGCCATGGAAGCATGGCCCCTTAGCGCTGACTTTATTATTACTGTTTTTACTTTAGAATTTAAATCGGTCCCCTCTTTTTTAATATCATCTAATATTTTCTTTATTGATTCTCCTTTAAAGGTCAGAAGAGCTGATAGAGAAACTATCTGTTCAGGACTTAATTTTCCTGATTTTTCTTCTAAGCGAGGTATTACTCCTAAAAACTTTACTTTCAAAGATGATGTTGTTTTCATATTATTTCTTTCTGATATCAAATATTTTTTTACCTGAATTGTCTTTTAAATTAAGGCGGGATTGTTTTTCCAGTTCTTTATCAATTCTACTGGCTAAAGGCGTGCTCTGACCCGCATATTTATGATCTGCCTGCTTGGTATATGGAACTTCAACTGTTTGAGTTAAAGTTTCAAAAGTCATAGAACAAATTCTAATTCCAGGATAAAGGATGATTGGAATGATTCCCATGTTCCCTATCTCCATTACAGCTTTTCCTTTGAATCCCGGATCAAACCTAGCAGCAGTTGAATGCACAACCAGGCCCAATCTTCCAAGAGAACTTCTTCCATCTAATCTCCCCATCAGATCATTGGGTAATTCTATATATTCTTCAGTAATGGCTAAAATAAAATCCCTTGGTCTTAAAACAAAGGGTTTTTGATCGCTTATCTTTACCTCAGACATTATATCTTCAATGGATTTTTTATCCTTTAGATCTATGTACGGGCATTCAGTATATTTAAAGATTTTAACATCTTCGCCCATGTGCAGATCTATAGAGCAGACTCCGAGCTGAACATTATAATCAGGTTTTGGCCTTATTACTATCCTTCCCTTATCAATGCTCTCTTTTATATCTCTGTCAGAAAGAATCATAAAATAAAAAGATTTAGATAAATCTTAATATAAAAACTCTAATTTATCAAACTGACTTACTTTACCTCTATTCCCATTGACCTGGCCTGCCCCTCTACAATCTTTACTGCCTGCTCAATATTCTTGGTATTAAAGTCAGGTAATTTCTTTTCGGCTATTTCTCTTGCTTGATCTTTAGTAATCTTTCCCACTTTGTTTTTATTCGGCTTATCAGATCCTTTTTGAACTCCTGCCGCTTTTTTAATCAGATCGGCCAATAATGGCTGTCTTAATACAAAAGAAAATGACCTATCTTCGTAGACAGTAATATCAGCAGGAATAGTATATCCTGCCATACTTTTTGTAGCATCATTAAACTGTTTGCAGAACTCAGCAATGTTAATGCCATGCTGAGCCAAAGCAGGACCTATTGGAGGAGCTGGATTGGCTTGAGCTGCCATTATCTGCAATCTAACTTTTGATTTTATCTTTTTTGCCATGTTATAGTTTTTTCACTTGTAATGAATCTAATTCGACCGGAGTATCTCTTCCAAAGAGATTGATCATAACTTTAATCTTCCCCTGCTCTATGTCTATCTCTGAAACTTTGCCCTCATAGTCCTTGAATGGGCCGTCAGTAATCTTTACTCTGTCTGCTATCTTTAAATTAATCTTGAATTTAGGCGTTTCTTCTCCCATTCTCTTTTTCAAGTCAGCCATTTCTTGGTCTGACACAGGAACTGGAGTTGTTCCTGCCCCAACAAATCCAGTAACATTAGGGGTGTTTCTTACTACATACCAGGAATCATCAGTTACGATCATTTCCACCAAAACATATCCAGGATATACCTTTTCTTCTACTGTCTGTCTTTTCCCGTTCTTTATCTTAATTTTCTTTTCTTTAGGAACAATGACAGTAAATATCTTATCCTCCATCCCCAATGATTCTATCCTTTGTTTTAAATTTTTGCAAACAGCGTCTTCGTATCCAGAATAGGTATGGATGGCATACCAATTCTTTTGCTGTGGTAGTTGTTGTTTAGGCATATTATTTCTTAATCAGAGTTTGTATAACTCCTTCGCTGAAAACAAAATCCAAAAGACCAAGAAAAGCAGCCACCAAGACAGTAATTCCAATAACCATTAAGGTTCTTTTAATGGTTTCTTTTCTTGTGGGCCAATTAACCTTTTTGACTTCATTTTTTACTTCAACGAAATAGTCAGCTATTTTTTTAAAAGATATTTTCATATATTTATGGTTTTTAAAAGACCCTTGGAGGGTCTATTAATATACTTCAATGATAGACCCAAAAAATATGCTTGTCAACCTATATATCCAGATTCTTTACAGTCCTGGCATAGGCCTGGATAAATTTCTTGCGGGGAAGAACTTCTTTGCCCATCAATGTATCAAATATCTTATCCGCTTCCTTAGCATCTTCTACATTAACCTGTAAAAGCAATCGGCCGGCAGGATTCATTGTTGTTTCCCATAATTGATCAGGATTCATTTCTCCCAAACCCTTGTATCTTTGTATGTTGGGATTCTTCCCTTCTTCTGTTTGGGATTTCTTTAATATCGTTTCCTTCTGTTCATCGCTATAGGCATATTTTATTGTTTTCCCATATTGTATTTTATACAAAGGCGGCTGGGCAACATATAAATATCCCCTTTCAATTATAGGATGGAAATATCTATAAAACAAAGTAAGTAAAAGAGTCCTGATATGTGCTCCGTCTACATCAGCATCGGTCATAATGATTACCCTATGGTATCTGATCTTTTCTATATCAAAATCTTGGGCTATGGCAGTTCCTAGAGCAATGATCAGGGCCTTTATCTCTTCATTAGCCAGTATCTTGTCCAGTCTAGCCCTTTCAATATTTAAAATCTTTCCTCTTAAAGGAAGAATGGCTTGGAATCTTCTGTCTCTTCCCATTTTAGCACTTCCCCCGGCACTCTCCCCCTCTACAATATACAATTCTGATTCTTCTTCTTTTTTAGACGAACAATCAGCTAGTTTCCCAGGCAAGCTTAATCCTTCTAAAATTCCTCTTCTTAAAACAGTTTGCCTGGCAGCCTTGGCTGCTTTCCTGGCTTTCACAACTAAAAGGCAGTTTTCAATGATAGATCTGGAATCTTGAGGATTCCTTTCAAAATAGTCAGAAAGCGCTTCCCCAACTATTGATTCTACTGCTGACTTAGCCTCAGGATTGCCTAATTTGGCCTTAGTTTGCCCCTCAAACTGGGGTTCCCGTATTTTTACGGATACAGCTCCATTTAAGCCTTCTCTCACGTCCTGGCCTGTAAAGCCTTCTTCATCGGCCTTAAGAAAATTATTCTTCTTGGCATAGTCATTGAGCACCCTGGTCAATGCAGATCTGAACCCAGTCAGATGGGTTCCTCCTTCGGGAGTAAATATATTATTGGCAAAACTGTCTTCATATATTTCTCTTTCTTGAGTATATTGAAATGCCGCTTCAACTAAAATATCATCTTTGCTTTTTTGGATATAGAAAATATTTCTGTGCATTGCAATATTTCCTCCGACAAGATACTTTACATATGATCTTAATCCTCCTTCAAAGTAAAAGACGTAAGCATATTTGTTGCCTTCTCTTAAATCAGTGAACCTTACTCTTACGCCTCTGGTAAGATATGCCTGCCTTCTTAAATGCTGCAGTATCTTTTTTCTGTCAAATTTAATCTGTCCGAATATTTCCGGATCAGCTTCAAATATTACAGATGTTCCTGTCCCATTGCACTTTCCTTCTTTTTTAACTTTTGCCCGAGGAACTCCTTTTTTATATTCCTGGGTATGCAGGGCCCCGTCCCTGCAAACCTCTACCTTCATCCAAGAAGATAAGGCGCAGACAACAGAAACCCCTACCCCGTGCAATCCTCCCGAAACTTGATATGCCTTGCTGGCAAATTTAGCTCCTGCATGAAGAGTAGTCATGACTGTTTCAAGAGCAGATGTCTTAGTTTCAGGATGAATGTCTACGGGAATGCCTCTTCCGTTATCAGACACCCTGATCCTATTTTCTTTTTCAATGGACACTTCTATCTCTGTGGCAAAACCAGCCATTGCTTCATCTAATCCATTATCTACGCACTCCCAAATCAGATGATGCAAGCCTTCTGGCCCAGTAGAGCCGATATACATTGCTGGTCTTTTTCTAACAGGATCCAATCCTTTTAAAACATATATATCCTTTGCCGTGTATTCTGATTTTTCTTTTGCCATATTATTTCCTTATCCCCCATCCGGGATTTTTTTCTAATTCTTTAATTATCTTCTGCATTGTTAAATCTATTTCCTGGCCAGACAATGTCTTATCCTTTGCCTGGTAAATTAAGCGGCAAGTCAAATTCTTTTTCCCGGAAGGCAATTCCTTGCCTTCATACATATCTAATAAATCAACGTCTTTTAAATTATTACCAACATTATTTAAAAGCTTTAATGCTTTAGCCACTCTCACCTCTCTTGGCAAAAGTATTGATATGTCCCTAATTGCTGCAGGGAATCTTGGAATCTCTTCAAATTCATTTTCTTCGTCGCACTCTTTGATTAATTTCTCCAATTCAATATTAAAAGCAAACACCCATTGGGGAGAATCAAAATCTTTAAGGGTCTTTAAAGATATGGCTCCCAGATGCCCAATTGTCTTTCCATCAATATTGATTTCTGCTGTTTTTGATTTAATCCAATTATCGTCAGAGGAATTCTGATCTACATCAAAATAGTACGAAGCGATGCCTAATTTCTTTAACGTTGTTTCTAGTAATGATTTGGCGCATAAAAATCCATTCTTTTCCTTTTCCGCCCAGATCAGGCCAGTAAGCATTCTTTTTTCTTCAACTCCTGTTTTTGTTTTCTTGAATACATCTCCTATTTCAAACAATTGCAGATATTCCCCTATCTTTTTTCCCTGAATCTGCTTGATCTTTAAATTAAATCCTACTAATTTCAAAAGATTAAAGATTAAATTTGGCCTCAAATATCTGAATTCATCGCTAACAGGATTTTCCAATTCAATCAAGCTATCAATCCCTCTTGCGTCTTTATGGGAGATAAAGGAATAATTATAGGTTTCAATAAAGCCTAATTCTTTTAATATATTCTTCATATGGCTTTCCCAATAAACAGATTCATTTCTTTTGGGAATAGTCAACGGATATATTGGAAGATTGGGCTCAATCCTGTTCAATCCATATATCCTGCCTAATTCTTCAATAATGTCTTCTGGAATTTTTAAGTCAGATCTAAAAGAAGGAATTAGTATATCCAATGATTTAGAATTCTTCTTTGCTATTTTAATATCTAATGACTTTAATATTGAAACAACCTGATTTAAAGGAATATCTAATCCAAGTATCTTTTTAATCAAGCTTAAATCAAATTTAATCGTTCTTGATTTTACCCTGTTAACAGTAGGATATATATCAGTAGTTGCTTTAGATATATCTCCTTTTACCAAGCTACAGAATTTATCCAAGGCATAATTGCACATATTTCTATCTATGCCATATTCATATCTGACAGAAGCATCTGTCCTCAAGCCAAGTTTTCTGGAAGTTTTTCTGATTCCCTTATATTCAAAATTAGCGGATTCAATAAATATATGCTTGGTATATTTGCTAATAGCGGCACCCTTTCCTCCCTTAATGCCTGCTATTGCCAAAGGTTTCTTCCCATCAGCAATTATTAAAATGCTTTCGTCTAATTTGTATTTATTTTCATCTAAAGCATCTATCTCTTCTCCTTTTTTAGCATGCCTGATTATTATCTGATTCCCTTCTAATTTCTGGGCATCAAAAACATGCAATGGCTGGCCAGTTTCTAGCATTACATAGTTGGCAGCATCCACAATACTGTTGATGGGCTGCAAGCCATTAGCAACTAACCTATCCTTGATTAATTTAGATGATTCCCCTACCCTTACATTAAACATTTCCCTTCCGCAATATCTCAAACATTCTTTTGGCTCTTCATTTTTAACCTTAATATTTCCTGCTTTTGCATTAGGAATAATCTTTAAAAGAGAATTGTTTAAAATCATTCCCGTCAAAGCATGAACTTCTCTTGCAATCCCTTGGTAAGATAAACAATCAGGCCTATTTGGAGTTATATCCATTTCTAAAATGTAATCCCCCTTATCCTTTGCAATGTCTTTAACTTCAAAAGATCCTAAAGTCAAAATCTCTGCCAAATCATCTGGCTTTGAAAGCTTCTTTAAAAAGTATGATTGTATCCAGTTATATGAAAATTTCATATTCTTAAAATTGTTCTAAAAACCTTAAGTCCCCGGAATAGAATAACCTGATATTATCAACCTTGTATTTCATCATCGTTAATCTGTCCAAGCCCATTCCAAAAGCAAATCCCTGCCATTGTTTTGGATTAAGGCCGACTGATTTTAAAACTTCAGGGTGAACCATTCCCGCCCCTCCCATTTCTAGCCATCCTCTCTGAGAGCAAGCGCTACATCCTTTTCCTTTGCAAAGCAAACATTTTATATCTACTTCTACGCTTGGTTCTGTAAATGGAAAGAAGCTTGGTCTTAATCTTATCTCTGTCTCTCCCCCAAAAAATGCCTGAAAAAATTTCTCAATGATTCCTTTTAAATCAGATAGAGTGATATCTCTATCAATCATCAATCCTTCTAATTGATAGAAATTAATTTCATGGGAAGAATCAGTTGCCTCGTATCTAAATATTCTTCCCGGGGCGATAATCTTAATTGGAGGAACATGCTTTTCCATATATCTTACCTGCACAGGAGACGTATGGGTTCTTAAAAGCATCTTTTTTTCTGTTTTTAACCAGAATGTATCCCATAAATCTCTTGCCGGATGGTCTTTAGGAATATTTAATGCATCAAAATTATACCATTCTGTTTCTGCTTCTGGTCCTTGTACCACCTCAAATCCTAAATTAGAGAATATCTCAATTATCCTATCCTCTACCTGAGTGATTGGATGCAAATGTCCAACAGATGCCTGCCTGGCAGGCATTGTTAAATCAATATCTGTTTTGTTTTCAATCTCTTCTAATTCTTCTTGAGCTAAAATAATTTCCTTGGAAGAAATTAAATTCATTAATTCTGTTTTTAAAACATTAACATCTTGCCCTAATTGTTTCTTTTCGTTATTAGAAAGATTTTTTAAAGAATGCAAAATCTGGGTGATTTCTCCAGTTTTACCCAGATATTTCTGCACTATTTTCTTCAAATCGTTTTGGTTTTGAGCTGTCCTTATCTCGTTTTCAGCCCTTTTTCCAATCTCTTTTAAATCCATATCTCTGCTTCTATTCTACCTTAAAATACAAGAGAAATCAAACGGTAATTTGTTGATAAAAAAACACGGCATCCCCCTATCTGGATGCCGGTCTCCCTTCTTGGGAGTGAAACCAATGTGGAATGAACCTGCATCCTAGCTCCGCGCATCGGACCAAGTCCACAGGCTATCAGCATGAGAGTCCACAGGACACCTTGCAGGCAGGGGAAGCTCCTTCTCTTTTCAGAGGCCAGGAACCTTTTCCTCGTTTCCTCGAGGAAAATATGCCTTTAAATTCCCAAGCTGTGATAGGGCCACCCGTGAAACTACAGAATAATCTCACGGTTAACCCTATCTAAGTTCCACACAAAGAGCTATGTATTGAGTTTAATCATTTATTATAGCTTGTCAATATTAATTCTTTCTGTTATGATATTTTTGCGCTTTTGCGCAAATCACCGCACTTTACGAGGGGGCAGTATGAAGCGACTCATTTGCTTTGTCGGAATGAAGATCGGCCATTGGTTCAATTCCTGCTCCAAGCAGGAAATCCAAGGGTTCGTCGATTCCCTCAGCAGTAACGAGATCGTCATCATGAGACACAGTTGGATAAACGAAAGACTAGCCAGGATCCAGATCGTGGCCTTGGTCTTCAACGTTCTCGTACCCATCGACGTCACCTTGTGTATCAAAGATGACAAAGAAGTGTTAATCAGTGGGCACGCCACGCTTCCGTTCTCTCTCCTCAGTATCTTCCACAGGCGCTCTGTCACCCAAGCTATGAGTTGGCTCGGACAACAAGCTAAGCTGTACATACGGGAGGCAATGACCTAAGGAGGAAACCAATCATGAGGCTCGGTCTATGACCGGGCCTCTATAGTTTTTTTATAAAATCAATGATTATTTACTACTTCTTCTAGAAATAATTTCTCCCTAGGAATAATATATAATTTTCCTTCTTTATTCTCCGTATCATCCGAATTCAATAAAGAAAAGGCTTCTTTAATTGAAAGCCATTTGATTTCAAATCCCCTATCCTTTTCTTCTTGAGTAAAAGATGGTTTTCCTTTTTCTCCAACTACTTTAGCAAGATAGCAAATTGCTGTCTGTTTTAAATTAAACATTTTCCTGTATTCAATTATTTTTCCAATTTCTTTAATAATTTCAATATTGCAGCCCAATTCTTCTAAGCATTCTCTTTTAAATGCATCGTATTCTGTTTCTTTGTCTTCTACGCCCCCACCCGGAAGCTTATGATATTTATGCTTTCTAACATACAAAATCCCAATCCTGTTTTCAGAATCAAAAATAATAGCTCTTACTGCAGTTCTTTCTTTAAAATCGCTGATTTCCTTTTCTGTTGCATTCTCTGGATTAAGTGTGCCTAATAATTTCATAATAGCTACTTTAAGATATAGGCAGAAGATGGCCCTTTCCCTACTTGAACTATCATTCCTATCTCTTTAAGTTGAAGTAGTTTTGATTGCGCAGTCCTTTTGGGGCAATCCAATATATCGACAACATCTTTTACGCTTATTCTTCCTATTTGATCAATAAATTCCAAAATCTGCAATTGATCTTTATCAAGATATATTTTTGATTTAACTCCTTTGCTGATTTTCTTGGAAGACAATGTAAGAATTTGGGATTTTATATTATCTATTTCTTCTTTAAAACCTTTTACAAAATATTCCAACCAAGGAGTAAAATCTAATTTTCTCTCATTATAGTTCTTACCTATGTTTATAGCTTCATAATATTTAGATCTGTCTTTGTTATAATAATCTTCTAAGGCAAATAGACGCCTAAAATCATATCCTCTCTGATACAAGATTAAAGTAGCCATGGCCCTAGCTGTCCTACCATTGCCATCGGCAAAAGGATGAATTGCTGCAATTTCTTGATGCAGAATTCCTGCCACTATAATGGGATTTATGTTTTGTTTTTCTGTTTGCTCCAACCATTTCATCAGATCTTTGCAAAGAACGGGAACTTCTTTTGCTTCTGGGCCTGTGTACATTACCTCATCTGGAAGGGACACGTGCCTGCGGACAACAAAAATTCTGCCTTTGCGGTAATAGCCAGATTGTTCTTTGGGAAGCGTTTTATCTGTCACGATTTGATGAATTTTTAACAAAATCTTCTCATTTATCTTTTGTTTCTTCTTTACTATCTGTTCAATATATTTTATCGCCTTAAAATAATTCTGGACTTCATAGATATCTCTTTCCGGAGCATCTATCTTTTTATTCCCTATAACATCCTCA
>Ga0265297_10010571_pt1 | contig 11569 bp, 14 predicted proteins | sample Munlanlwell13791_FD_192502 | JGI IMG/M metagenome (GOLD analysis project Ga0265297, IMG submission 192502) | Leachate microbial communities from a municipal landfill in Southern Ontario, Canada - Leachate well 137-91 | ecosystem: Engineered > Solid waste > Landfill > Unclassified | place...
GGGGTCTTTGGGATCAGAGCCGGTGTTGATGAGCATGAGAATATCTTGCGCTTCGGCATCGTCCGGCCTCAAATAGTGGCTGTCGTTGGTGGCCACCAGCGGTATGCCGGTTTTTTTTGATATGGCGATCAGGGCGTTATTCACCTTCTCCTGTTCCGGAATATGATAATGGCGCTGCAATTCCAGATAGAAATTATCCTTGCCGAAAATTGCCTGATACTTCAGGGCCAGTTCTTCGGCTTTTTCGGTTTCATTGGCCAGAATCAATCTGGGGATTTTTCCTTGAATGCAGGCGGAAAGTCCGATGAGGCCTTCCGAATATTTCTGCAGTAATTCTTCATCAATTCTCGGCCGGTAATAAAAACCCTCAAGATGAGCCCGAGTTACAAGCTTCACCAGGTTTTGGTAGCCTTGTTCGTTTTTAACCAGAAGAATCAAGTGGTATCTTGCGCTGTCGATATTCGGCCTCATTTGCGTCATGCTTTCAAGCGCCATATAGACCTCGCATCCGATGATCGGTTTAACGCCTTTGGCTTTGGCTTTTTTGAAAAACTCCACGGCGCCGTAAATAACTCCGTGGTCGGTGATGGCCACCGAGTCCATGCCCGATTCCTGGACGTAATTCAAAAGCTCGTCGATTTTAGGCAGGCCGTCGAGCAAACTGTAATGAGTGTGGACGTGAAGATGGGTAAACTTCATAATAATGCTTACAGAATTATATCATTTAATGTTAAAATAAAACAATGACGCCGAATTTTAACGAAGAAAATAAATTAAGAAAAGTTGGTTATAAAAAAGTGGCGGGCATTGATGAGGTCGGCAGGGGGCCTTTGGCCGGACCGGTTCTTGCCTGCGCGGTGGTGATTAATGGCAAGAAGCCTAAAATAAAAAATATTAAGGATTCAAAAAAATTATCCGCTGGCCAACGGGAAAAAATTTATCAAAAATTAACTCGGCATCCCGGCGTGGAGTGGGGGATCGGCCTTGTTTCGGAAAAAGTCATCGATAGGATCAATATTTTAGAAGCAACGAAATTGGCGATGATTCGAGCCGTCAGAAAACTAAAAGAACCGGATTTTTTGATCTTGGACGGCAACTTCAGCATCAAATCGGATATCCCGCAAAAGTCGATTATTAAGGCCGATGAAAAAGTTTTTTCCTGTTCTTGCGCTTCGATTATCGCCAAAGTTACTCGCGACAGGTTGATGCAGCGATACGATAAACAATATCCCTGTTACGATTTCGCGATCAATAAAGGTTATCCGACTAAATACCACCGGGCCATGATTAAAAAATATGGACTTTGCGAAATTCACAGAAAAAGTTTTAGGGCGGTTGTTTAGGTACACAACATCTTTAATGTGGCCCGTCTGTTCCGGTTTGCTGCTGGGTCTCGGTTCTATTTTGCCGGAGTTTGGATTTTTTGTCTGGTTCGGGTTAGTACCTTTATTTATTTTTTTGAACTCAAAAGAAGTTTCCGTTCGACGAGCTTTCAAAGGAGGTTATTTGGCGGGGCTTATTTTTTTAAGTCATGTTTTTGCCTGGAGCTTTGACGCGTGGCCCCTTAATTGGTTGGGGATAGACAATAAGATTCTGGCTCTCTTTTTAGTTATATTTTTATGGATGATTTTGATTGGGTTTCTTGCTTTGTTTTTTGGTTTTTTTAGTTTGGCTTATCGGCAATGCAGGCGAAAGGGGATAGCAATGTTGCTGGCGGCGCCGGCTTTGTGGATTGTTTTTGAATACGCAAGAAGCTGGGGTCTCGGGATTCTTTTGGCGGGCAAGGAATCGCTTTTGGGCCCGCACTGGACCTTTGGTAACCTGGCTTATCTATTGGCTCAAAATCAATCAGCTCGGTGGCTCGCCAGCTACGGAGGGATTTATTTAATCAGTTTTCTCGTTGTGTTGATTAATGTTTTGTTTTTTTTGTATTTTAAGAAATCAAAAAAAATTGTTTTTTCGATTGCAATTTTAATTTTATTAAGTTATTTTCTGCCCATAGGAACCAATACTCGCGAAGGCGTGTTTACGAAGGTTGCGGTTTTGCAAACTAATTTTCCTTCGGTTTTAAGGCTTGATCGAGAAACGGAACTTGCCCGGTTTCAGCTCCAGCGTAATCTAATTCAAGGAATAGAAGATGTGGATATTTTAGTATTGCCCGAAAATGCGAATTTTCTCTCTCAACCAGCGGCTCGCGACACGCTCAATCAACTTACCGATCAAGAATTTTTTGTCGTTGATTCAGAAAAAACGGTTGCCATATTATACGACATCAAAAAAGGCTCGGTGGATCATTACCAAAAAATGCTTTTGGTGCCGTATGGAGATTATTTCCCTTATTTTTTGGAATGGTCTGGGAATCTGATTAACGAAGGTTGGGTTGAAAGGATTAAGGAAAAAAGAGGCCGTCAGAAAGGCGAAGTGTTGTCGCGGCAGGGAATTCTTTTTTGCTCCGAGGCGATTTCTCCGTTGCTTTACCGTCAGACTCGTCAGCAGGGAGCTGATATCTTGTTTAATTTAGGAAGTTTGGCCTTCGCCCGCGGTTCTAAAATTTTAGATTCTCAAACTCAAGCTATGCTGCAGATGCGGGCCGCCGAAAACGGCGCGTATTTGATCAGATCAACAAATTTCGGCACATCTTACATTATCGATCGCACCGGAAAAATTATAAAAAAGACGTCAAACACAGAGAATCAAATTCTTCTGGGCGAAATTGTCCAGAATCAGCAAAAAACTCTCTATACAGAGTACGGCGATTGGATTTTGGCGGCGGCCTTATTGGGCTTGACTTTTTCTGCGATTTATATTATTATGAAACAGGAGTAGCTTAATAAATACGCGAAAAAGGAGAGTGGCTATCATGAAGAAAATTGGATTGGTAATGCTTTTAGTTTTGCTCGTTTCGGCGATGGCGCTAGTCTGCGCTTGTTCCTGTGATTCGGGTGGTAAAGATGTCCAGTTGAAATACGACAACGGGAAGTTGAGTGGTGCGCGGGGTATTGGTGGGCCGGGTTGGGGTTCTGTTGTGGCTTTCTCGCCAACATCAGTGCCTTATACTATAAACAAGGTTCATGTGTGCGGGAAATTGGTTGGCTCAGGCGAAGGTTTGACCTTCGACATTGTGATATGGGACAAGGAGCAAAAAGAGCTTTACAATAGTTCGTTTGCTTCCACTCTCTTCAGCGCGTCACCGGGTTGGGTGGACATAAAAGTTCCTATGGTGGTTGTTAATAATAACTTCTATGTCGTCGTGATCCCGAACGCGTCTAAAGATAATGGGGTCTATATTGGTTACGATACAAGCGCCAACAATGGACATTCCGCTGTGGTGAAGAATTGGCAGTCTCAGCCAACCGAGGTCAACTGGATGATTCGCGTATCTGGATCGTAGTACTTTCTTTTCAAACAAGAATGCCGCTAACTTGCTGTTAGCGGCATTTGTTGTTAAAAGAAACCATTAGTTGTATTATTAATAAAAAGGTCGGATGAGTTTAATTAAAATTAATTACAATGTTCAACACACAAAAAATATTTTCCATTAGCCTGGTCGTTGCCTTTATTTTAATCTTAGCAAACCTTGCCTGGACCGCCGTTATTTTTAAAAATTTTTCTTCCGTGCTTAGGATTGCAAACGATTCTTATGTTCAAACAAGGACGATGTTTATGAAAAGAGTGCAGGTGGCAAAAGAATCAGCAATAGTGGAACGATTCGCTTTTGTAGCTAAAGGCAATATTCAAAAAATTGAAAATCCAGCCATAGTTTTGGAAAGCGGCGGTGAAACCTTAGAACTCAAAATTTTATCGTATGTCCAAGTATTTAGAGAAGCAGAGCAATACAAACAGTCTGAAGCTATTACTTTGCAAGATTTAAAGGTAGGCGACGAAGTGTTGTGCTTGGTTGAATTAGAAAAGGATGGCGGACAAGGGATTTACAGAATAAGTTTATTAACACCGCCAGAGGTTCAATAGACCCGAGTTGGCGTTGCTGAAAGTTAAAAATGGCAGAAATTTTCTTTTTTACCGCTCTTTTGGTAATCGGCGGCAGAATTCTATACGAAGATCTTAAGGAAAAAAGAATCCGGAATATTCTTTTACTTCTATTAATCGGCGCTGGTTTTTTTTTGAATTATTATACCGGAGTTTTTTCTAATCATCTTCTGTTGTTCTTTACAAATATTTGCGCTGCGATAGCGGTGGCATTGTTAATTTGGTTAGCGGGCTTGTGGTCAGCGGCCGATGCCAAATTATATATAAGCTTGGTGTTTTTATTTCCGGTTATTTGGTTTCAAAATCAAATTGGATATTTTCCAGGATTTGCCATTTTAATTAATTCGTCCGTGCCATTGTTTTTTTTCTTGATATGCCAGGTGTTGGTGCAGACATCTCGGCAAAAAAAACGGGCCGCATTAAAGGAGACAATCGAGCCGCAATCATTAATTAATGTGTTGACGGTGGTTGTGGGCGCGACTTTTGTAAGAGGTTTGGTGAGTGTGTTTTTCAAAATTAATATGAACTATTTTTTGAGTTTAATAGTTTTTTTAGTAATTTTTTGGCTGATTAATAAGTTAAAGATCAAGTCGGTGCATTTTTTTGCGGTTATTGTCGTTATCGTTTTAATGCTTTATCCCCACCTAATCAACGAACAATTTCTAGCGATAACCTCTGTTTCTTTTGCGGCGATTTTGTTTTCAATGTGGGTACTTTTTTTGAGCCAATCTTTGTTTAATGACGAGGTCAAAATTTCGGAATTAAAAGAAGGCATGATTTTAAATGAAATTGTTGTGCAGAAAGACAGGCAATTTGTCAAAAGACCCCTTAGGTTTTTTTCCTTATTGGGTTCGCTGGTTTTAAGGATGAATTCAAGGCCCGTTCTGGGATACAATCCGGACGGTCTTGAAAAGGAGGATATAGAGAAAATTAAAGAAATGAGCATGACTGGTCGGCTGGAGTTTGCTACAATTAAGGTGGCCAAAACGTTGCCCTTCGCGCAAGCGTTGTTGTTGGGCGTTTTATTAACTTATTTCTTAAAAAATTCTTTCCTGGCAGTCATTTAATGTTTTTATAAAAAATGCGCAAAAAAGACATAAAAAGAAAACTTGAAAAATTTTTAAAAGCGGAAAGGGGTTCAATCGGCAAAATGCAAGCGATGATTTTGGGTTTAAGCAGCGGATTGATTGGCGGGGGCTCTAAAATAATCGAAAATTTTAGCGAGTCAAAAGATATTCCTAGTCCAAACGATATTTTGGCCTACGGCGATACCTATGCCGACTACGTGGATACGTTTTATCAAGATTATGCGGAGACCCCAGGATATCCCGAACTGATCCATATCAATTATTCTGATTACGCCGATTATTCTGACTATTCAGCATATAGTGATCAGCCCCCCTATCCAGATTATTCTGATTATTCTGATTATTCCGATTACTCTGATTATTCCGATTACTCTGACCATTCAGATTACTCTGAATATTCAGATTACTTTGACTATTATTCAGATTACCTAGATTATTCTGACTATTCTGACTATTCTGACTATTCTGACTATTCTGACTATTCTGACTATTCTGACTATTCTGACTATTCTGACTATTCTGACCATTCTGACTACAGCAATTATTCTGACTATTCCGATTATAGCAACCATAGCGATTACTCAGATTATTCCGATTATAGTGACAACGTTCCTCCTCGAGTAGATGATGTTTCTGCGGAATAGAGTCGGTAATTATCTTTATGTTTATAGTTGACGCCAATTTAAAATGTAACTTCGAAAATAGGCCCGAGGGACCCTGTACTTATTGTTACAATACCGCGCTAAGAAGGGAGCGGCAAGATAAGGAGACTACCAACGTGGCCGCAATTGAGGCAATTTTAAGAAAGGAATTTCCCAAGCGTCGCGGGGCGATTATTCTTCACGGAGGAGAGCCTCTTTATATGAAGAAAGACGATTTAGAAAAATTATTAAAGATAAGTTTTGAATTGCGCGGCCAATCTGCCATTCAAACCAACGGAACCTTGGTTACCGACCAACATGTCGCATTATTCAAGAAATATAAGACTCATCTCGGTGTTTCTATAGATGGTTATTGGCCGGCTAACCGCTGGCGCGGAAAAACTAAAAAAGGTACCGATCTGGTGATTAAGAATATATTGAAATTAAAGAAAGCCGGAATTCCGGTCGGCGCGCTCTTTACTCTCCATAAGGATAATATTGTCCCCAAAATGATGAATTATATAGAAAAACTCATTTTCGATTTTGCTAAAGAGGGCGTTCATTCCAAAGTTAACCTTATTTATCATCCCGATCCTGAAATTGAAATTTCCACAGATCAGGCAAAACAAGCCTATCTTCGATTAGCGGATTTTATTTTTTACCACAACCTGTCGAACGTTTCGCCGTTTCAGAGTATAATTAACGGTTTATTGGGGAGGATAAACGAATGCATGTTTAAAAGTTGCGATCCCTTTGCTACTACCGCAACCCATGTTTCCGCTCAAGGCGTTCCCACCATATGCAGCAGATTCAATTGGGAAGTGTTCCATCAGGGTTTAGAACAAACTATGTTGAGATGGAATATATTGAGACAAACCGACTGCAAAGGGTGTCGATACGGAGGAACGGTTTGTTTCGGAGGATGTCCGGCTGTAGCCAGGGATTGGGATTGGCGAAACAAAGACAGGTTTTGCGGAGCGTATTTCGCCCTTTTTGAATTTTTTGAAAAGAAATTAAAGATTTTGCTTCCGGGAATTCCGCTAAAAACAGAGCCAGGATTCAGGCCCATTTTTTCCAGGATACGCAGATCGGCTTGCGCTCCAGGGGGCGGCGATAGCATTAAAAAATCTTCACAACAAAATGAAGTCATTAAAAAATAATCAGGAAGAAAAGACTCCTGCGGCAATGCTTCCATTTGCAAGAATAGCTTGGAGGGAGGGTTATCAATTAAACTATCAGGTTTTGCAGCGTTGGGCGGAAGAATTTAATCGGGCCGAGTTAGCGACCGTCATACACAAACTAAGAGATTGCGGTATGTATTTGATAGACGCTGCGCAATATCAGGATGAGTGTCTGAAACTCAACGATAAGGGCTTGATATTGGTGCCGATCCAAAAAATTAAAAAAGAAGATCAGTTATACTACCAATGCGCGGTTTCTTATTCCGAACAAAAGGCCCAAGAATTAACAGAATTGCTTCAATCGGATAAAACAAATTGTGCAGTCCGTATCGGTGGGTTGTTGGGCTATCCTTCGTGTTGCGTAGGCTTTCTTAAAAAATATTCAACGGGGCGTATAATCTTAGATCCTTTATTTTTGGCGGCAAAAAGAACTAAGGGGGCAGTATTTAGAAAGGGTAAGGGTCCGGATGGCAAGGGGATTGCAGGAAAGGTGCCAGCCGAGATAATCACTGCGAATATTGCTCCAGAAATGAACATCCTTTTTCGTAATTTCGGTATTAAAACAATTCCGCACATGCCGTGTTCCTTTGGTTGCAAAAAAAGTCTGGAGCTAAGCAAGATGTTTTTAAAATTTATGCCATCAAGCAATAGTTTGTTAAGGTTTTTAGCAGAACCCGTGGTTTGGGATGAATATAAAGGGATAGCTTTGATTGATTCAAGGTGGTTTAAGGGCGCGACACAATCAATATTTCACGACGATAAAATTCACCACATTATTAATTTAAATAAATCTAAAACTAATGTTAAAATTCATTAGGATTACTGCGATTTCTTTTTCTGCCTTAACAATATTTTTTGGTTGTTTTCATTATACCCAGGGCGTAACTAAGGCGATAGGCGAAACAGCGGCGATAAGTGTGACTTGTTCTGATGCGGACAGCAATCTCTCCCAATGCAACGTGACTTCGCCTTGTGTTGAGACTTGTTCGGCTTCGGGGGCGTCCGGTTTTTGTTCGTGTAATTTTGTCTGCGCAGCAGCCGAAACTTTTAACGCCTGCGGGTTAGCCGTAGACCTTCGAGGAAGTACTGGCGGTGCTTGTTTAGATACAGTCATTTGTCAAGCTAATGTTGCACCGCAAGTGCCCGGTACTTACCCGGTCACCTGGGACTACTGCAGTTTCCAATTAGAAGAAGACACAAGCGCAAGCATCCCCACTTTTCACTGGACATATTCCGATCCCGACGGCGATCCCCAAGTCGCCTACGAGATCAAGATTGACGATAATGCCGGTTTTCCCCATCCTGATCCGACCGAATTTACCGACTCGGGAGGTCCAGCTACCTCTTACACGCCTTCGCACCGCTTGGAAGAGTGGAATAATTGGATGGATTGGGGCAGGAATTACTGGTGGATTGTCAGGGTAACCGACAAACTTGACGACCCAACCCATTGGTCAGAATGGTCAAGTGCCAACAAATTCGAAACTCCGGCGCACGCCTATCCCTGGTCCGGATTCTTATGGAGTCCCTTAGAACCGACTCAAAACGAAGTAACCATTTTCACTCCCGACCAGTCCGGCCTTTCCTACCTCTGGACAGTTACAGGCGATGCCACGTTCGTGGACAGCACGGGCCCGACCAGCCCGTCGCCCCATGTGGTCTTCACCACCACGGACAATACAATGAAGCTCCTGGTGACGGACGAATATGCGCATTCCTGCGAATCGGAGCAGGACGTTGAGGTCCAGTTGCCCTTACCGGAGTACAGGGAAGTATCGCCGGTCATTTGGTTTAAGAATATTTTTTCGGAATTCGCCAGTATCGCCAAGTCCTTGTTTTTAAATTAATAATCTGTTACAGTTAAAAACAGTTTAATCAACATGCCTTTACCTAAGTGGCGACATACTAAGTCAAGAAGGAACAAGCGAAGAATGCATCTCTTCATCAAAGAGCCGGCTTTGGCAGTGTGCCCGAAGTGCGGTAAACCGATTTTGCCTCATAACGTCTGCAAATCTTGCGGCTATTATAAAGGAGAAGAAGTGATTGATGTGATGAAAAAATTGACCAAAAAAGAAAGAAAGCAGAAAGAGAAAGAATTGGCGGCCAAAGAAGAGCAAGAAAAAAAGCCCTTATAACAACTCATGGCTTCGCGTCATTTGTCACGTTCCATTGTCATGCAATCCCTCTACGAGTGGGATTTTTCCGGTAAAAAAGAAGGCGTTTTAGATAAAATTGTGGAAAAAAATATCAAAGAATACGGCCCGGGATTGGAGAACGCCGATTTTATTTGGCAATTAATCAAGGGGGTATGCGATCATTTGCCGCAAATAGACAAAATTATCGAGAAAGCTGCTCCGGAGTGGCCGATAGAACAGATTACTATTGTTGACCGGAACGTTTTAAGGATCGGCCTTTTTGAGCTTTTATACAGCAATAAAGAAGAGGTGCCTCCGAAAGTCGCCATTAATGAGGCCATTGAATTGGCCAAGACTTTTGGCGGAGAAAGCTCCGGCAAGTTCATCAACGGAGTTTTGGGCACTGTATATAAGGAAATAGGCGGTCCAAAGGAAAATAAAGAAGATGTTTAACGTTAAAGGTTGCGCCGTTTAACCTTTAACGTTAAACATGCGTTAAACACATTTACGATGCACGATTTTTCAAAACTGGAAAAAGAATTAAAGATAAAGTTTAAAAAGAAGGATTTATTAACCCAGGCTTTTATTCATCGTTCTTTTTTAAACGAAAATCCTGATTTTCATCTTTCTCATAACGAACGGCTGGAATTTTTAGGAGACGCGGTGCTGGAATTAGTGGTGACCGAATATCTCTTTTTGAAGTATCCCAAAAAACCCGAAGGCGAACTGACCGGTTGGCGAGCCGCTTTGGTTAACGCCAAGATGCTGGCCCAAGTTTCTCAAGAGGTGGGTTTCAACGAATATCTTTTATTAAGCAGGGGAGAACAAAAAGAGCTTGGCAAGGCCCGGCAATATATTTTAGCCAACACTTTCGAAGCTTTCATCGGCAGTCTCTATTTGGACAGGGGTTACGAGGTTTGCCGGAAATTCATTAATAAATGTTTAATCAAGGAACTGCCGCGGGTTCTTGAAGAAAACCTTTTCAAAGACGCGAAGTCTCTTTTCCAGGAGCAGGCTCAGGAAATCGCGGGAGTAACTCCCACCTATAGAATAATTAAAGAGTGGGGGCCCGATCACGCCAGGCATTTTATCATCGGCGTTTTTCTTAAAGACGAATTAGTGGCTGAAGGAGGGGGTTCTTCAAAACAGGAAGCGGAAGTGGCCGCCGCCCAAAAGGCCCTTGAAATTAAAAAGTGGTAGGTGTATAATACGTCATATGTTAGTTTTTCGCTTATTCCGCGTCGGTAAAAATAATCAGCCTTCTTACAAGATCGTAGTGACTGACAAAAGAAATCCGTCGAAAGGCGGACGTTTTGTGGAACAGATCGGTTTTTACAATCCCATAACCAAGGAGAAGGTTTTAAATAAGGAAAGGGCTCAATATTGGCTAAAACAGGGCGTTCAGCCTTCGCCCACGGTTCATAACCTCTTTATCAAAGACGGGATTTTAGAGGGCAAGAAGATCCCTTCTCACAAGAAATCAAAGAAAGCTCCCGCCGCCGCTCCGGCCGCACCCGCCGCTCCGGCTGAAGCGCCTAAACCCGCTGAAGCTCCGAAAACAGAGTAAGTGGGGCCTGTAGTTCAGTTGGCTAGAACGCCTCATTTGCAATGAGGAGGTCGCCGGTTCGACTCCGGCCGGGTCCACATAAAGTTATCCACAGGGGATGGCTTTTTTGTTTGCTCTGTTGAGGGTATAATACATTAATCTTTAAAGGTCGACTAAAATATTAAAACTAAGTCAAATTATATGATTTTAGATTGGTATTCAGTCACAATTAATGCTTTGCAAAATCTTTGGCAAGGATTCGTGGAATTCGTTCCAGCCTTGATCGGCGCCATCGTTGTTTTTATCATCGGCTGGCTCATCTCGGTTGGCATAGGCAAGTTAGTTGCCGAGATCTTAAAAAAGATAAGATTCAACCAGTTATTCGAAAAGGGCAACTGGGATGAAGCTTTAGCTAAAGCCGATATCAAGGTGGACGCTTCAGCCTTCATCGGCGCCATTGTCAAATGGGTTTTCGTGATCGTCTTTTTGATGGCTGCCGTAGAAATTTTGGGTTTGAAAGAGTTTGCCGGATTTTTGGGTAGCGTCTTAGGGTATTTGCCCAACGTCTTGGTCGCCGCCTTTATCTTAGTGGTTACGGTTATCATCACTGATATAATGGAAAAGGTGGTCAGGGCTGCGGTCGAATCAATCAAGGTTGGCTACGGTCAAATAGTGGCCGCAATCGTCAGATGGTCAATTTGGATTTTCGCCATTTTGGCTATTTTGATTCAATTGAGGGTAGCTCCTTCCTTGATTCAAACCTTGTTTACCGGCCTTATCGCAGTAATCGTTATTGCGGCCGGCCTCGCCTTCGGACTTGGCGGAAAAGAAGTCGCCGGAGACCTTTTGCGAGATTTCTACAAGAAGCTCAAGGGTTAATCTTAACGCTTGTTTTATTCTTTGCTTCTCCCCCGCTAATGGCGGGGGAGTTGTTTTTGAGAGAAAAAATGCTAAGATGAAAAGGAAAAAGGGCACTTGGCGCAGTGGTAGC
>Ga0265297_10010572_pt1 | contig 11568 bp, 12 predicted proteins | sample Munlanlwell13791_FD_192502 | JGI IMG/M metagenome (GOLD analysis project Ga0265297, IMG submission 192502) | Leachate microbial communities from a municipal landfill in Southern Ontario, Canada - Leachate well 137-91 | ecosystem: Engineered > Solid waste > Landfill > Unclassified | place...
CAGAGAAGAACCCGAACCCCTGGTCGGTCACCATCATCACCCTTCCCATCATTCCCCTCCCACTCGGTCCCGGACCGGTAATCTTGCATCCGGAGAATACCAGCAGCCGGTAAAGACCGTATCGATCTGACCCACTTACTTTTTTCTCGCCCCGAATCCGTGCAGGTCCTGGTAGAACACCAGTTCATTTCCCCGTCCACACCACAACAGGAAAACCTGAAATGTGTGTCCCCAGACAATACCGCTGCCTGCACAATCCAGAGCGAAATAAAACACCATGATGTGTGCATCAGGCAAACCATATGAAAATCAGCTTGCCGATTTTCATGCTAACCCCCCATGTGCCCTGGAGGGCACAAAAATACACAATGACAACCACCTACAGACGGATTTTTTTAAGAACCAGCGTGCCACGGTGAATATTCACCGCCGAAAAACCGGAGAGGTTACAAGCAGACCCCGGGAAATGCCGCAGTGTAACAACGAAACCGGTACTGCCATTATGTGCCCGGCTGCCCACCACAAACCTCATCGTTCAACATAAAAAAGAATCATCGGAACAAAAAAGGAATGGGATCACTTCCCGCCCGGACCGGGTTGCGTCACGATCGGGGTCGTGAACAGGATCTCCCGGTGGGCATACGGCATCTCGATCCCTTCCGCCTCCAGGGCTGCCTTCACGCGGGGCAGGATCGCGGTCTGGAGCGAGATATCGTCTTTCGTCCGCGCCCAGACAGACGGGAACCAGACGCGGAACATCACCCTCACGCTGTCTGCATCGATATCATTCACAAAGACCTCCGGCGCCGGGTGAACGAGCACATAGGTGTATCCCTCAAGAATCCGGGTAATGATGGCAGTCGCTTTCTTCACATCATCCTGGTACCGGATCCCGACCACATACTCATACCGCCGGGCAACATGGGCGAAATAATTCGACACATCCGAGGAATAGATCTGTGCGTTGGGGATCTGCACGTACACCCCGCTCGTTGTACGGATGAGCACCGAGAAGAGCCGTGTCGAGATCACCGTCCCTGAAACATCATTGGTATTGATAAAATCACCGGATTTAAACGGACTTTCGTACAGCATCGCAAGACCCCCGATCATATTCGAGATCACGTTCTGGCTCGACAACCCGATGATCGCCACCAGCGCGACAAAAACGAGCGCGAGGATCGTGATACTCAGGTCAAGGAGACCGGGAAGCGAGAAGCTGACAACAATAAGGATCAAAATCACCCGCACAAATCGTATGAGGAGGACCAGTTGATCGGATTTGAGTTTGTGGCTCAGTCTCAGTTTCAGGTAGTGGGCGATGACAAGTCCGATCACGTACGCGAGGATTAAAAGCACGAAGAACTGCACGACCTCCCGCGTACTCGCCGTGCCAATGAGGGACGTCTCATTGGACAGGGTGGTGATGATCTCCGTCGAGTTGGGCATCGCTTGCGCGATCATGTCATACCAGACTCCATCATGTATCCCTTCATTGGACCGACCGGGAATTTCTGTGACGTGTAGAGATCGATCGACCGGTTCGGGCAACCCGGCGGGGGCGTTGTCGCAAAGGTCGTCTGCGCGATAGCCGGAGACCACACCTCCATCGTTGCGGTCATGCCCACGCGTTCACCATAAAAGATGGTCATGTGGTGACTGTCAAAGACCGCCCGCGAGATCTCGACGGTTGTTGCACAGTGGTTCACGAGCGCCAGTTCCAGCACCCCCTCCCGGTGCAGGTCGGTGGCGGGCACGCAGGAATAGAGATCGCTCCGGTACCACCGGGTGATCACCCCCGCATCAGGGCGACCATACAGGGAGAACCGGGTCGGAACGAAGGAAAAGATATCAAGCACATCCATCTCCCGGTGAATCTCAAAAAAAACACCGGTCTCGACAGGGAATTTCAGGTAGATCGTCTGCTTTACCTCCGGGGGGAGGACGATCTCCGGAAAAGCGATCTCCAGGTGATGAGTAATCTCCTCCGGCAGGTTCACCGGCTCGACCGGGCAGATATGGATCGCGTTGTAATCCCCGGTCAGATATTTTTCCACATGTGCTCCATTGCAATCCCGGGTATACACAGGAATTGTGCCTGACCGATCGATCCGCAGCTTCACGTCCGCATCGCTATACTCGAAATCCCGTTCATAACGCCCAAACACAAAGATAGTTCATCCGGGTCTGCTATAAAGATGACGAATCCCGATGGAGCGCATCGGAACCGGAACCCCGGATTTTTTCCGTGCGGTCACGCGGACTCGAAAAACGGTTGTGCAGGTCCCAATCCGGGTTCGCATGCGACCTGATGGACTCCGGCAGATTCTTTGGAAACACCCACTTCCGGCAGGGACGGACCTGCGACTGGGAACTTCCGGGATATTTAACGAGAAAACCGACACACCAATTTTCATCACAACTTATCAGAACCAGCACAGTTTATCGGATTTCATTGGTTAATCCTAAATGGAGGGAGATGCCAAAAGTATATTCAGGAAGGAATAGTGGTTCTATCATGGATGCGAAGGTCTCGTGCCTTGTAAAGGGCTTGATTGGAGTCATATTCGGGTTACTGGCAATTGTGATTCCTGACACGACACTTGCCACATTCCTGGCATTGTTCTGGGTGCTCATAGGACTTGGGCTGATCATCTGCGTATTTCTCGCGATCACCTCCCATAGTGAAGGCTCCCTGTTCTGGTTTCTTGCGGCAACCGCGTTTGTGGTCGTCGCAATCGTGTCATTCATCTTCCCCCATATCGTCACGATCATCTTCCTTATCGCCATCGCGATCCTCGCGTTCTATTCCGGTCTGTCCGGTATCACGCTCGCGCTCACCCGCCCGAAATCCAAATATTACCTGATCGGCGGGACATTTGTCGTCGCGGTGGTTCTGCTCGTGCTCCTGTTGCGGTACGTACCAGACACGCTCAAAAATCCCATCATGACATTCCTCGGGGTCTTCTCGCTTGTCTTTGGGGTCTTCTCCATCCTGATGGGGATGCATATCAAGGAAGAACCACCGGTTACGGCACCGCTCGCAAAAAAACAGTAAAAATATAGAAAGATCTCCCCCATCCTTTGTCGTTCGTTCCGTCGCAGTCCGGAGATCATCCCGTGCATCCCACGAAGGAGAGTTTTTTATTCCGCCCTATGATGTCATCGTAATCGGTGCCGGACCCTGTGGCACGACTGCCGCCCGCTGCTGCGCAGAGCACGGGCTCTCGACACTCTGCATCGAGGAGCATGGCACGATCGGGTACCCGGTCCAGTGCGCCGGGCTTCTCTCGACTGCAGCGTTTGCCGAATGCGAGGTCTCACACCATAGCATCCAAAATTCGGTATCCGGTGCCCGCATCGTCACCGGGACAGGCACCACGCTCACGTTCGATGCACAGGTGACAAAAGCGGTCGTGGTCGACCGGGGCGCGCTCGACCGGGAGATGGCAGAAGCTGCCGCACACGCCGGCGCAGAGTTCCGGCTTAAAACCGCTGTCTGCGATGTCCGGCAGTCGACCGTCATCACGCGGGGCATCAACGGGCACGAAGAGTTTGCATTCCGGATACTAATCGCGGCGGACGGTCCGCGGAGCACGGTCGCCCGGCGGTACGGGTTCTCCCGCGCGAAGGTGTACCTGTCCGGTATCCAGGCGGACATCCCGGCTGAAGGAGATCCGCATCTGGTGGAGTTGTATCCCAACGCATCCCCGGAATTTTTCGGCTGGAAGATTCCATCCGGCAACGGCAGGGCACGCGTCGGGTTGAGCGGTCAGACGCAGGTGCCGGAACGGTTTGCCGCGCTGCTTAAACAGACCGGTGCCACGTCCTTTGTCCATCTTGTCACCGGCACGCTCCCGTTGGGCGTGATGCCCCGTACGTACGGGCACCGCACGCTCTTTGTCGGGGATGCCGCCGGTTTTGCCAAACCCACCACCGGTGGCGGGGTCTACACCGGTATCCGATCTGCCCGGCACGCGGCGGATGTGGCGATAGCCTGCTGCGAACACAACACGTTCGATGATGCCGCACTCGCGGAGTACGAGCGCCGTTGGCAGGCGGATATCGGCAGGGAACTCGCGCTCGGGTTCCGGCTCTTCTCGATGCGCCAGAAGATGTCGTCTGCGAGCATTGACGGCTTTGTGCAGGCACTAAACAATCCTGCGATGATCGCGGCGATCGTACAGTATGGTGACATGGACCGTCCCGGCACGCTCGCCCGCCAACTCCTGAAAAATCCCCGCATGCTCCGGTGGATGACACCGGTGCTCGGGGCTGCGATCCGCTCACTTTTTTAACAGAAATTCCCACACCGCAGAGGGCAAGCGGAATGCAAAAAAGTACTGCTGCCGGATCAACCGAGAGGTACCTGCGGTGTTGTATCACGGTTTTTTTCCGGGGATATCCGGGCGGGTGCGCTCGATGAAGGCGACCATAAAGCCGGTGACTATCGATTCGATCACAGCTACCGCAAGGTTGACGGCAGCAATCTGTGTCAACCCGTAAATGACGTGTTCCTGGGTCTGGGTGACTCCCTGCACACCGGAGACAAGGATAATCGCAATCATCGCGCAATTCCCGGTACAGAGGTTCACGAACGTCGCGAGCGCAACCCGGGGAAATGTTGTCCTGATCGCGTTCTTCAGTCCGGCATGGAGCGCCCAGGCAACGAGCACTTCGATCACGTTCACCGGCGCATTCGCTCCGATCATACTCCATCTACCGTGACCGATGGCGGCGGTAAAGATGTTAACGACAAGAACGACACACGCGCCGATAGCGGGATCGACAAGGATCCCGGTAAACGGAGTCAGGCTGAGATGCACCCCGCTGGAGATGGGGATCTTCACAAGAAAGATAACAAACATCGCAGCGGTGCAAAACGCTGCGACGGTGAGTGTGCGGGTGTCGATCTTCTTCTTGTTCCGGAGCCAGATGACCGCCGCTGCGGTGATGAGGATATGTCTGTTGACAGATCCAAGTTGCGTATACATCGAATGTAAAAAACGATTCGCAATCCACCATTCACCGATTTTCCGCGATGTATTGTCCGAATTCCCTTTTGTTAAAATTTATTGCCATAATGTAAAGTTTAAATTACAATTAAGGGGCATGACTACTCAAACAAATACAAAAGGAGGGACAGATCATGCGAAATACAATCCTGAAAGGAATACTCCCCGCAGGAGTTGCTGCCACCACCGCACTGGTTCAGCCAGCCTGTGCCGCAGTCTGCCCCCGGGGCGTCGGGGGGTGCGTGTTTCCCGGCAGGTGTTTTCTCTTTGTCGATGAAAACGGCAACTCACTCTGTGACTATACCGCAACCGCGCTCGGCTCCTCTTCGCAGCACACAGTCTCTGTTGTCGATACACCAGCCATCGTCTCGGCGACGGGGAACATCACCTCATCGACACTGGGATCCGGTTCAGCCGATGCAGTCACCCCCGGATTCTTATCACTCGCGCCCATCATTCTCGGCATTTGCCTCTTTGTTGCCCTGTGCGGCATCCTTATCTGGCTCTATACAACCAAAAATGCCGGGGATCATTCGCGCAGCGCGGGAGACCTGCTCGCGATCGTTTCCCTTCCGGCGCTGGGAATTGCCGGGATGATCCTGTACCTGCTGATGGCAGATCACGTTTCGGGCATGACCTTCGCGCTTGTCTACATGCTCGCGGGCGTTCCCATCATGGCGTATCTCTGGCGGCGCAGGCTCATCGATTCAAAGATTGCCACAATAGTACTTGTCATCAGTACCGCCACGGGTTTTGTATTCCTCGCGCCGCTTATGCCAATGGAATTTACCGGGATCGAGCGCCTCGCGCTTGGTGACCAGAGTATCACGCCGGGCATCCTTGCGATCCTTGCCGTGCTTGCATCTTCAGTCCTCGTCGGCAGGATCTTCTGTGCGCACCTCTGCCCGGTGGGCGCGCTCCAGGAACTCGTGTCACGGATTCCAGGCAAAAAAATTCAGATCAAAAACCCGGTCATTTCGGAACTTTTCCGGGCGGTCATCTTCGCAGGAGTGCTCATGGGGGGAATATATTCCACGAACGTCATGGCATACACGGGGATCTATGATCTTTTCAGCCTCACGCTGACCACCGGTTTTGTTGTGGCGGCGGGGCTCCTGGTCCTGTCAGTATTCCTGTACCGCCCGGTCTGCCGGTTCCTCTGCCCCTTCGGGCTCGTATTCGCCCTTCTCTCCTGGAGAAGCAGGTACAGTCTCCGGCGGACTGACGCATGCGTGGACTGCTCGCGCTGCGAACACACCTGCCCGGTTCATACCGCCGGACGGACAGATTCGCGTCGTGAATGTTATCTCTGCGGGCGGTGCACCGATACCTGCCGGGTTGATGGTGCGATCACGTACGGGAGAGAGTGATCGTTTGTCACGCGGACGATTATTCCAGAAAGCGGCTGAAAACCGGGTTACAACTGGGGATTGACACCACATTCAGGCACGCCTTCGTGAATGACCACCTGTCAGAAAAATGCCGGTGAATCCACGCGAACCAGATAAACCCATAAATACACCTGCGATATAGTATTGCCCATGAGGGAAGAGAAGAGCCGCATTCGCCAGGTACTGCGGGAGAAGAAAGAATCGATGAATCCACAGGACCGGCAAGAGAAAAGTGAGAGGATCTGCCGGAATATCATGCCGCTCATCCGGGACGGTGAGACCGTGATGGTCTACACATCAAAGGAGAAAGAGGTCAACACGGGTACGCTGATTGCCCTCCTCCTCCGGAAGGGCAACCCGGTGGTTGTGCCAATCATCGTCAAAGAAGACGTGAGCCTCCGGCTCTCGTACCTGCGGGATGTCTCCACCCTTGTGCCAAGCACATTCGGCGTCCCGGAACCCATCGGGAGCGAGATCCCCGTGCCACCCGGCGCCGTCGATACGATCATCCTGCCGATGCTTGGCTTCGACCGGCAGGGCAGGAGGATCGGGTATGGTGCCGGCTATTACGACCGGTTCCTCGGGAAGACTCCCATACGGCGGAAGATCGGCATCGCGTTTGCGTGCCAGGAGATGGAACACCTGCCGGTGGATGAGAATGATATCCTGATGGACTGCATCATTACCGAGGACGGAATCGTATATTCACACGGGTTGATGAGCGATGAAGCGCAACGGAACAGAGATACTTGATACGTTTGCAGAGGCATTTCCGGTCTGGCTCTCGCGGGTTCTCGTCACTGCCGCTACACGGGAATGGGCGTACAAAGCAGCGGTCGAGGCAACCGGATTTGCCACGTCCAAGATCGGGTGTCCCTGCGAGGCGGGGATCGAACGAGTCCTTTCCCCTGTCGAGACCCCGGATGGGAGACCCGGCATCTCGATCCTGATCTGTACCGAGAAAAAACTGATGAAAGCGAACCTGGCGGCCCGGATCTCGCAGTGCATCCTCCCTGCTCCGACGGCGTCTGCGTTTGACGGATTCCCCCAGGCAAAGTCCCGGTTTTATATCCGGATGCACTACTTCGGCGACCAGTACGAGGAGCAGTGCGTTGTGGGCGGCAGGCGGTGCTGGAAGATCCCAATCATGGAAGGGGAATATGTCGGCGAAGAACGGTTTGGCACGGTCAAGGGGATCGCAGGCAGCAATTTCCTTGTGATGGGGGAAGACCAGCCGTCGGCACTCGCAGCGGCAGAGGCAGGTGCTGCGGCAATCGCGGAAATGCCCGGCGTCATCTCCGGTTTTGCCGGGGGGATTGTTGCCAGCGGATCGAAGGTCGGGTGCAAGAACTACCGGTTCCCGATGCCGGCGAGCACGAACCACCAGTTCTGCCCGACATTAAAAGGGCGTATTAACGACTCGCTCGTGCCTGATGGTGTCCGGTCGGTCTACGAGATCGTGATCAATGGCGTTGATGAAGGGTCGATTACGGATGCAATGCGGGCAGGCATCGATGCAGCCACCAGGACCGGGGGGGTACTCTATATCGGGGCGGCGAACTTTGAGGGAAAACTGGGCGAGTTCCGGTTCAACCTGCATGATGTGTGGACGTGAAGAGTAGACGAGGCATGGCACACGGGATAATGAAGGATTAGGGGAATTCCTCCCGGATAAGGCTGTGTGTGTCGTCGTTTTGGGGTTCCCCGCGTTTTCCTCGTTGGGCGTCCATTTCATTGATCGTACGAAAAGGGCATTGAACTACCGCGTGGGAGGATTTCGGGGCGGTGGAACTATCTTCTCTTCATTTTTTACAAAAAAGAGTTGTGTCTGCCACGTGCTCTTGAGAACAACCACTCACGATCATGCTTTTAGGCGGGGATCTTCTGATCCACTATAATGGGATCTTGGGGAGAATCACGATCATAGTGGAGATTCTTGCGAATGCTCTTAGACGATAACAATGAAAAAACCCTGTCGGGAAAAAATTGGTGTGAAGAATCAATCTATGTGGACAGCCTGCACTCCAGGTTCATACGTGAAGACTTCTTCGATGTTGACGTTGAAATAACGGGCAATCTTGAACGCGAGATCGAGCGAGGGCACATATTTGCCTTTCTCGATCGCAAGAATGGTCTGCCGTGTGACGCCAATCGCCTGCGCTAAATCCTCCTGCGTCATATCGTGCATCGCGCGGAAGACCTTGATCTTATTCTTCATCGATCTCCCAGTCCCCATATTTTCGGGCATAATAAAACCTGAACCCGACATACAAAAAGATCATCAGGCAGAGCAACCACAACTGGACGTACCCCATTATTTTCGGCGGCATGATCTCCGGGGGGAATATCTCTGTCGGAGGACGCATCGGTTCGCGTTGGCGCGGAAACGTGGGCACCCGAAGGATCTGCATCACAGCACCGATGGAGAACGCACAGAAGATCACCCAGAATACCTGGAATGTCCGTAACGCTGCTTTTTCCGTGATCTTCCGACTTCGTTCGTCCTCAATGAGATCGGTCACCCTCCTCCGGAGAATGTACACAAGGATGATTCCGAGGACAAATGCAATCTCGATTAACAGGGGACTGTTAATCTCGACAGAATACCAGAAGAGTGTGAGCAGGACGAGCGCAATACAACCGCCAAGCAGGTAGAACGTGTTTTTCTTCATAGAACCCCGTGTTACGTTAATTAGACATTTGGTATTATAATGTTGACTACTGTATCGTTTTCTGTGTATGTCCCACAAAGAAACCGATTTCACGAAATACCGGCTCTTCGCCTCACGTGAGATGTCCTACTCCATCGCCTGATCTTTAGATCTTCGGCGGGACAAAAAACTCCGGGGATTCGCATCATTCTTTACGGTTCCTGCCAGGATACGACGACAGACAACGATACGACAAAATACAGAAGTTGAATGCCGCATAGTGTTTTTACCGGAAAAATTATCCGGGGCTCAAGTCGTGTGCGGATTTCGGTCATCGTTCATGCTGGATAACCGGTCAACAAGAGAAGCGATCGTGTCCAGATCGTCATCCATCCGCGATAACAGGGTCGTGAACCTGGGGGAATTAACCCGGCTCATCTCAACGTCCATCAGTTCCCTGTTGCAACGCAGGGAGAAGATGCGGTCGTGAATGCCCTTGCAGGTGATAGCGGTCAGGGAATCCGGTCCTTTTTCGGGATATTGCACGAGTCCACGTTCCTTTCGGGTACTGGGATCAACAAGGATGTATATTCTCGCACACCGGAACGGTTCCTCCGTATTCCGGAAGTAATCGATGAGAAGCCGGGTATGACGGCATCTCCCCGTACAGGTCACAAGTACCACCTCTGGCATATGATGATGCCGGGATACACCCGGTCGGTTCAGGAACCGGAGAAATGCAGCATTTTCGGCACGGTGTGCCGGAAAAAGAATGTGAATGGGAGCTCCGGTCAGATCTTTTTCGCTGTAGCCGGAAATAGATCTGCCTGCTGCATTCGAAGATACAATGGTGCCGGTCCTGGTACGAACCGAGATGACCGGCAGGGGTAGATCCCGGTATTGGACCGGCGTTGATTGTTTTTCAAGTCGTTTTTTCCTGATGTGTGTTCGGTGAGGGATCATGATAACACCAACGATGCTGGTTGTTTTTCTGGTTGTTAATCCTGTGTAATAGCCGGTATCCGTAGGATTCCCGCGAGTTTCCCGCTGCGCACATGCAGGCAGCTCCTTGCAGCATGTACGGATCATGGTCTCCTGACTTCGCGTGCAGCAGGGATCAGCTGTTCTGCGGAGGTTGGGCTTGTGGAGTGCCAGATGGCGGTGTGCCTGACGGTGGGGTGCCGGTCATATTACCTCGGGGCATTGTGTCATTTCCGCGCATCATCGAACCGTCCGGAGGGGTACCGGTCATATTGCCGCCATGCGGGACCGTGTCATTTCCCTTTCGCATGGTACTGTTTGGAGGGATCTGTGCGGAATTATCAGATGACGGTGTCTGACCCTGCACTACCGTCGCCGGGTTGAGTGAGGCGGCAGCCTGGATCGTCTGCGTAGCGGTTGCGGTCTGGGTGGCTGAACCAGTGCTGTTGTCCTGCACGCATCCGGCGGTGAGGATGACCACACCGAAAACCACGGTGATCATGATGAAAGCAAGTGTTCTTTTTTTCATTGTGTATTTCATTGTACGTTTCTCCATGAATGCCAGATGACTCAACCTGATTGTCGAGTATTTCCAACATTTGGTTACTTATTAGTTACATAATGTTATAAAAATTTTACCAAAGTTCTGTAGCAATTCGTGACGCCCAATCTTCCGGTGGTGATCTTCCCACTCGTACGGGTCATTCGACAGGAGCGTCAGGACCAGGATGACAGGCACGTTATGGCAGGAAACGGAGAGTATTCTTCCATGCTTTTTAACACGCATAAAAGTTGTCAAATTGTAACACAAACTAGTGCAATGCGAAAGTATATATTACAAAATGTTCGATATACTTTACAAGGTGTGGCGCAGGAAACTGCGTGAGCACCGCGATACAACACACACTGGAGAGACCCCGATGAAAACACCAGGTTATATCTATGGTGCATTCGCCGCATTCTGCGTCCTGACATTCGTTGTCGGGATGGTCAGCGCGGTGGATGCAACACCCTATGTCAGCAACTGTACCGGGGGGAATGCCTTCGGGCACGGAAATCCTCCCTCACCAGAGATGCTTATCTCCCACCTTGAACAGGAGGGCGTTGATGTGACAGAAGTAAAAACTGCCCTCGCGAACGGCAACACCGATGCTGTCACAACATGGCTTGAGAATTACCGGACCTCGCACCCGATGGAGCGAGGCAATGGAACGATGAGGTGTCAACAGGATCTGAGCAATGCCACACAGCAACAGCAAATTGTCACCCGGCTTGAACAGGAGGGCGTCGATGTCACAGAACTGAAGACTCTGCTCCAGGACGGTAACACGGACGCTGCGAAAACCTGGCTCGACACCTACATGCAGGCGCACAGACCCGCCATGGGAATGGAGATGGGAAACGGCAGACACGGCATGGACCTTTCGAACTCCACACAGCAACAGCAAATTGTCACCCGGCTTGAACAGGAGGGCGTCGATGTCACAGAACTGAAGACTCTGCTCCAGGACGGTAACACGGACGCTGCGA
>Ga0265297_10010573_pt1 | contig 11563 bp, 36 predicted proteins | sample Munlanlwell13791_FD_192502 | JGI IMG/M metagenome (GOLD analysis project Ga0265297, IMG submission 192502) | Leachate microbial communities from a municipal landfill in Southern Ontario, Canada - Leachate well 137-91 | ecosystem: Engineered > Solid waste > Landfill > Unclassified | place...
ACACCATGAAGTTGCATCGTCAGGGAGACGTTCTCATCGTCTCTGTGGACAAGTTGCCCGATGGCGCTGTCAAGAAGAGCTCCATCGTGGCCGAAGGTGAGGTCACCGGACACCACCACCAAATGCTGGAAGGCGCCACCGTCTATGACGTTGGCGGTGCCCAGTACGTGGACGTTGAGTCAGAGGCGGCCCGCCTTGTACACGACACGCACGGTCCCCATGAGATCGAGAAGGGGACGCACGAGGTCATCATCCAGCACCAGCTGGACCTTGCTGGCCAAGTGCAGCGCGTCATCGATTGAGCGCCCCGGCGCTCGCCCTTTTTTTCTTTCCAAGTGATTCAAATGGCAGAACACGACCAGGCAGTTTGGGATAGGCTCCGAAAGGAGTACCGCAAGCTCGCGCTCCGCAAGGACTTCGACGAGGGCAAGGCCAAGGAGTTCATCGAGTCCATGTACAACAAGTACGCCAAGGTGGACGTGGGCAAGTACAAGATCGTCGATGGACCCATCGATGCCATGAAGGCAGCCCGCGATTTGGGCTACCAAGGCTACGTGCCTTGCTCGTGGCATGGCAACCTCTACGACTTCCTCTGGCAAGCGCGGTACCAGTACGACATCGAGATGGGCCTTGAAAAGCCGCACGAAGAGATCGATGCGTACATCAACGGTTGTCAAGCCAGCAACCTCGCTGGCGGCGTGTACAACTACAAGCTCGGGATCATCATCCGGCCCTTCAAGTCGGTCTTCATCGACGACCAGATGCGGCTGCATAACACCGATGGCCCCGCCCTCGAAGCACACGACGGCTTCAAGTTGTTCTGTCTCGATAACATCGACATCGAGCCAGAGATCTTCATCCCCGCCTTTATTGATGGCGACATCGAGGCAAGCAAGATCCTCGGGATGAACAACGTCGAAGCCAAGACCGCCGTCCTCAAGTACTATGGCGTGGACAAGATGTTCGACCAGCTCAAGGGCCGGTGCATCGACACGATGGTCGAGCCTTCGTGCGTGGACGGCAAGCCTTGCAGCTACGAGTTGTGGGACTTCACATACGAGGGCACCGACTTGCGGTGCGTCGTTGTCGAGTGCCATAGCGAGCACAAGCGCACGCCGCTGATCATCCCCCGCGAGGACCGGTTGAACACGTGCTTCAAGGCCATCCCGTGGACGTTCGATCCCGACGACCGGAAGGGCTGGGTGTCCAACCCGTCGTTGTACTGGGACAACCTCGTGCACCAGTCATAGGGTGCTTTTTCTTTCCCCTTTTCAATGCCAACCATGTACATCGAGGTCGGGTGGTACCTTCCTCTAAAGATGCGCACGGTGCACGAGCCAATGAGTAACGTTCTTCACATCGAGCCTACAATAAGGCACGGCTACAACCGCAACGAGTCGATACTTCGCAACCGCGTGAGGTGGTACGTCAAGCTTGAAAACAATAGTTATATGCGCCTATCACAGCAGGGGTTATAGAGTAAGCATGGACAGATGTAGAACATTCGGCGACCATGTAGACGATCAACTATACGTTGACTTCAACCGGCCGTACTACAATGGCAGCCTGCAATTGATGACAATCTTCAACGTGGTGAACCAATACTGGTGGAAAAGGGCCATCAAGTACGAGTACCAGTGATGCGCATTTACGCGGCGACGTTCGGCGTCTATCATAATATTTACACGGAAGACGAGCTGCCATACTGGGTGAACGTGCACGTGATCACTTCATGCCATCGGACCGGATGGCAGATGTATTACGATTTGCCAGTACGTAGAGAGTTGTCGAAACATGTCAAGAATCAATACAGTTGAATTGAAAACGTGGCCATATTCCATAGAGCTAGTGCAACGCTGTCACGTGAGCCTCGAAAACATATCCGCCGTGCTCTACGTGGACTTCAACATCCCATCATTCCCCGGCAACATGTTATGCCTTCAATACTCGACACTGTTAAATAGCTGGTGCCGCAGCCATGCAAGTATATACTGACGTGGACGACACGCTGGTGGCGAACTCCCCCTTCCGCATGCTCGAATACATCGAGCGATACACCGACCAGGTACGCGTGCGGGACAGCTGGAAGTTCAACAAGGCACTACTCGCCAGCAAACGATGCCAGTGGACCCATTCCCCCCTCTTCTCTCGCCTTTTCAATGAAAAGTCGAAGATAACGCTGGTCACTGGCCGACCATCAAGTTTAAACCTCACCACCCATCGATGGTGGGTGGAGAACGGCTTCAAGGGCGCCCCGGAGATCATCAACACCGAGTTCCGGTCCCCGGAGCAGTACATCGCCGACCGCAAGGTGGTCATCGACGCCATCCCTTACGGCTCGGTCTACATCGACGACAACGTCTATCTTTTCAATTACGCTGCTGGGCGCGGTTTGAAGGCCATCCTCATAAAGGACGGCATCGTGGCCGACATCTCTTTCCCGTGATCGACATGCCAGAAACACACCGCGCCGTGATGGCGCTCGTGGATGAGATCACGGCGATGACCGCAACGATCGAGAAGCTCCGTGTCCGTGTGGCTCACGTGACCGCGCAGCGCAATTACGCGTGGGCAGCGGCCGCGCGGTTGTGCCGTGCCGTGTGGGAACTAACCACCTCAACGAAAGAATCTAACATCGAGGCTCTCGTCAGCATGGCCTACTGGCTCGATAGGCAGATCAACGCTGCCGAGGCGTTCGAGAACAAGCCGGAGGTCGCCCCTGCCCCGAATGCCCCGAACCCGGCGGCCGATGACCCCTTTAGAGGTACTGGGCTCGGCGTTCCCCCGCCGGAAGATGGGGACGGGAAAGCGGGCGGCGACCACACATGGGAGCAGCAGTGCAAGCGATGCGGCACCCCCGTCCTCGCGGGCGATGATTTTGAATATAACTTCTGTGCGCTCTGTTACAAGGCCGGCTGGCGGTTCTCGAGGGGTCGGGGCTTGTACAAAATGGAGGGGGATGACTGATGCCAGAACCCTTGTTTAAACCAACCAAGGTACGTTCGTTCCGCATTGAGCCGTTCGGCGTGGACGGTATCCGCATCCACGTGGCAGATACCGGGGACTGGATCGAGTTAACGTGCCGGCCCGAGGCCATCGTTGAACGGGACCGGGAGATCGAGCGCCTCCGGAAAGATAATGAATACCTCGTGTTTCAACTACGCGGCATTCTCAAGGCGTGTGGTTGTCATGTGTGCCCCGATGCCTGCCACGCTCATTTCATCACCCTGGGTGACGAACGGTTCAAGGATCCGGTCGCCCCCGCCCCGAATGCCCCGGTAAACACGGCCGGAGTCTCCCCCGGCGACGTGGAGAGTGTTGTGTTAACGGGTAAACCCGTTCCGGACGGGAAAGCGGGCGGCGACCATCACCCGGAAGCCATACTGGAGGCAATACGGACCGCGTTGCGCGACCCACGACATCAAGCCGGCGGGCAATCCCAGCGCGCCATCGCGTCTCGATACGTCCGCGCCGTGCGCCGGATCCTCGATGAGGGCGCCCCACGCCCTGACGAGCACGGGAATATCAAGGAGGGCGGCGACCAGGACGATTTCCTCGACGGGATTGCGGGCTTCGAGTTTCCACCGGCCACCACCGACGCACGCGATTCACCGTGGGTGAAGGAGAACACGACAACGGACGTCGCGAAGGTGAAAAGCAGGCGATGATGAACGCCGTGGCCCTCGCCCAGATCATCTGCGGCACGAAGGGCTGTCCGATACCAAGAGCCGCGTACCCGACATGCACCATCCCTCCGTGCGACGAGTGCATCTACAACAAGGGCACGAGGTGCTTGCATCGTGAAAAGGTGAAATGCAAGTCGTGCACCCACAACCACAACCGGGGCGTGCCAGACCTGCACGGCATGCTCTGCTGGCAGTGCTACTGCGGCATCAAGAACGCATACGAGGCGAAGATAGATTACAGCATGTGTCTACTGCCGGGGGGATAATCCTCCTGACGCCACGAAATGCCAGTGGTGCGGGCGGTGGTTCGACGAGCCAGAACCAGAACCACCACGAGAGGCCGACCTGCTCGCGTGGTACAACAGCGACAACACGTCCGATCTGAGCCCGGTGGCATGGTTCGACAAGGAGAAGAAGAAACACGCGTCCTTCGTGTACTATGTCATATCGGTGCTTGCTGGCCTTTTCGTCTACATGTCGATCGGCATGCTCGGGGGATGATGCACCACGTCAACCATGAAACTGACAACGATCACCGGCGGCGGGAAAAGGCACACCGAGGTGGTGCACGGTGGGCACGCAGACGTCGGTGTCTTGTTCTGGACCGGCGGCCCCGTGTTACAGTTCGCCGAAACCCGCGGGATCGACTACGACACGCATGGAGTCGTGTACCGCATCATGCTCAGATCGTTGGACTCCGCGTTTGGCACGTGCGGCTCGATGGTCGCAAGCAAGGCGTATTATTATGTTGAAAATCCTCACAGAGTTCTCTGCCTTCGATAATGTCGAAGTTGAAATAAGGACAAGCCAGGTATCCATCTACCGCGAGCCGGGCGTGCTGGTAAGGCTCCGCATCCCATCGGGCCCTCCGACCATCTACTTCCAGCATCCTTTCTTTCGCATGGAGCCATACTTGTGGAATCTGGGGTGGTCGCCGCGATGAAGACACTGTTCCTTCTCCCGGTGATGGAAGCGTGCCGTCCGAAGGTCTACATTGACATCGACATCGTCAAGTTCGTCATCGACTATCACATGTACAATTCAAACAACGACATGTTTTACGTGTATAACATGGTGAAAAGACATGCCGACCGACATTATTAAGTGCACGTGTGAAAACGTGCAGCAAGATAATCTCCACGGGAAAGGGTTGCGCGTCTGCAACCAGACAAAGGCTGGCAGCTGGCGATGCACGGTCTGTGGCAGGGAACTGTACAAGAAGTGATGCCACGTGGCCAACCAGATGATCGTGAATACCGACACGACCAAGAAGCCGGCGCACGTGGCGGTGGAAGATGATGGCCAGCTTCACGTGGTGCCCCGCATCACGTGCCGTTATTTCCAACTCCCCGACTCGACATACTACTACATGCCGGTGTATGTCATTTACATGGTGATAGTGGGTGGCATCGACAAGCAGCGCGTGTGATGCCACGGCGATGGTTCTCCTTCCCAGCGGGTACGTCAGCAAGGGAATCATCGATCTGTGGGACTATGGCACGTTCCTCGGCGTGTGGCTCGAGATCGTCTGGAACCCCGCGACAAGCGCCATCTCCCGCACGCGCATGGATACAAAATTCAACAACGTGTTCGGGGTCCCCAGGGCGTGCAGGTTGAAAAGGCCATGATGATCGCTACTGAAATGCTGGTATATACAGCGTATGGTGGTTTACCGGGTGTCTTCACCAAGTCCGGCGAGTTCTCGTCGCACTTCCACGTGGCGTGCATCGTTCCCAGGCAGCAATTCATTCCGAGTGCATGGTTTCCAAGCTTGGAAAGGCGCATCGAGCGGGGGTTTGAACGGGTGATGACATGGAAGACCAGCACATGAAGATAATCACGGACATGGGACGGCGGGGCGTGGGCCTCATCGGCACGGCCGTGTTCTTCAACGCGGGCAAGGCTTGGCCGACGGTGATCACGTTTAACATCTACCGCGTGGTGACAGAGGTGGTAGGACGACAATGGGGGCGGTGAAATGAAAAGCCAGCACATGATGTTGTCCACGTCAACGTCGGGCCAGGGCGTGCACGTCTATGGCACGGACGTGATCTTCTGCATCTACAACACCACCTCTCGAGAGGTCATGTTTAACATCCTCTACAAGATCATGGACGTGATTGAATGATGCTAACCATGAGAATAATAACGACGACATCCCGGCAAGGGGTGTACTACAACGACATGGACGTGTCCTTTCACGTCAATTACAGTCCCGCACACGCGCTCGTCCTTTTCAACGTCTACTACAAGGTGGACAACATCACGAGGGAACTACCATGGCCGGTGATGAAACAATGACCGGCGCACAAGTGGCCGACGTGCCACGCAACGACAAGGAGTACTATCTAATCATCTTTTCACTCGGCTTCGCCATCTTCAGCCTCATCATCTCTCTCTGTGATTGACATGTCCAACAACACCGAAGACGTGGTTCTCGCAACCGGCGCCAACCGTCTCGTGCTGCGCGAGCACCACGACCCCCATTACTGGGAAATTGTCGCCGCCAGTGGTACCGTGGTGGAGCACCGCACGAGCTGGATCCGCGTGAAGGACACGTGGGTCAAGCGTGTCGGCGCCGAAGACAGCGAGATCGACCTCGAGAACATGCGATGCCATGGCACGATAGACGGCATTCGCAACATCCTGCAGAACGTGGATCTTGTCCACCCGATCAGCAAGGCCACGCTGTTGACCCGCCTCATCGAGACCGTCATCAAGAAGGCCCTCAAGGCGGACAATCACCGCGGTGACGCCATCGAGCTGAACAAGATCATCACCAACCTCCATGGCGAAGCCATCATGGCCGAGCGCCTGCTGTCCCTATCTTCCACCAAGGACGAGTGAACCAGTCATGGCAAGACAACATGATGATTGCCAGCTCTTTGGTGCGATGTGTGCGGCGATCCTCTCGTTTCCAGTTTGTTTGATGTATGGGACTGAGGGAATGATTGCTTGGTTTATAGTTGTTGCGATGTATGGTATAGGCATCACTTGCTGGGTGATTAGTAATAGACGGTGATCGGATATGACAAATAGAATCATCTGTGCCGACAACCTGGCAGCGCTGCAGTCCCTGCCCGACGAGTCGGTCAACTTGTGCTACATTGATCCCCCTTTCTTCACCTCCCAGACTTACGAGGTGATATGGGGCGACGGCTACGAGAAACGCTCGTTCGATGACCGCTGGGTCAAGATGGGCGACGGCGGCAAGTACACCAAGGACATCAACGTCTACCTCGCCTTCATGGAACCCCGGCTGCGAGAAATCCACCGAATCCTCAAGCCCACTGGCTCCTTCTACCTACATTGCGACTGGCACGCCGACGCTTACCTCCGCGTCCTCTGCGACGAGATCTTCGGCGGTTCTACACCAAGATCGGTAGTGTACTGGGTGAGAAGCAATGACACCGGTTCTTCTAAATCGAAGTCAAAGCAATATCCGATCTGTACAGACACCATCTTCTTTTACACGAAAACAGACGATTACACGTGGAAAATACCTTCAAAGCCAGCAGATATGTCAAAGTTTAAACTTAACGACAATGATGGCAAGGGTAATTACTACTGGGACAACTTGAAGGCATATTCCCAGGAAAGATTAGATAGGTTGAAGAAGAATGGGGAAGCACGTCAGCGTGAGAGTGGAAAGTGGTCATACAAGCGATATGAATCAACATCAACCGGCAAAGTCGCTCTTCCTAATTTCTGGGATGATATACCAAGGCTGCGTGGCGGAGGAAGAGAATCCCTGGGGTATCCGACGCAGAAGCCCGAAGCGTTGCTCGAACGCATCATCAAGGCGTCATCCAACGAGGGCGATGTTGTCTTGGACGCCTTTGCGGGGTGCGGCACGACGGTGGCAGTGGCCAAAAGACTTGGTCGCCAGTTCATTGCCATCGATGTGAGCCCAACAGCGTGCAGGCTGGTGGCCAAGAGGGTAAGGTTCGGGACTGAAAAGATGGGCAAGATGGACGAGAAAGCCCTTAAATCCGCCGACATCGGTGTCATCCCCATGATCGAGAACTATCCCGCCACGGACGACGAGCTCGTCGCCCTCTCCCCTCACGAGTTCCAGAACTGGGTCTGCGCATACCTTGGTGGCACGAGTGGCGGCAAGGGTGCCGATGGTGGCATCGATGGCTACACGCAAGGCGTCCCCATTCAAGTCAAGCAGATGCAGATCGGCCGCCCCCACATCGACGCCTTCACCACCGCCATCCGACGCGTCAAGAAGAAAACAGCCATCATTGTCGGTCTTTCCATCTCTTCCGACGCCGTCAAGGAGATCGCTCGCGCCCACGTCGAGGACAAGGTCAACATCCACGCGTACACCACCGCCGAGGTCCGCGATGGCAAGCCGTGGACCGATGGCGTGCTCGGGGGCCGCCTTTTATGAATGAGGCGATGCGCCTCTTCACGTGGGGCGGCCTGTACAACATGTACAAGGTGGAAGTCAAGCAGTCCATTGTCTTGGCACGCGACCAGCGCGAGTGCATGGACGTCACCTTCATCATCAGGCGTGACAACATGGTCAGGTACAACCTCTTCAACAAGATGGTCCACTGGTGTCGAAAAGCAGGTGCCTGGGGTTGATCAACGAAGACATTGATCTCGACATGACAGGCTTCGATGAGCCCACGTTGCATGGCGCGTGCACGATCGTGCCGGTGATCATGGTCATCATCATCTTCATCATCGAGGTGTTAAAGTTCGCATGCGGACAATGAACATCATGTGGGTGTACGCGTCGTACCATCCCACCAGCGTGGACATCTGGCACGACACCTTGTTCTTCTACAAGCGTCGTCAAACCGGGAACTTCATCCAAGTCCACAGCCCCGTCCACGACCTTATCGTGAAATACACGTGGGGACGCCAATGGCGCTGAAATTGGAGACGTGGTGCGCGCGTCCAGCCGGCTGTGGCGTCGTGGTTATCACCACCCTCGCCCACACGGGCAAGGTGATCGAGGTCACCTTCACGATCAAGCCAGCCATCCAGGCGTGGTCAATCTACAACAAGCTCGTTCGATTTTCATGGTGATGACGCCAATGGCGCACGTGAAATTATCGACGTGGATGGGCATCAAGACGCGCGTCTACAACGATAAAGCAGATAGCACGGTCATGCTCATTATAAGATTTAGAAGTCGTTCAATGAGTGGCATATTCCGGACACGTAGTCTGGTGATAAAAAATGTACATGTACGTGAAGACGGTGCGTGGCAACGCCCGCCACGTTGACCACGAGGTGCTCGACAAGCGCGTGGACGTGTACTTCATGCTGGACGACCGCCGACCCTGGATCACCACATTCAACATGATGCGCATAAAGATCTTGAAAGCCTTCGGGTTGATATGATGAAAATAACAGCAATGGTCGTCGACATCTTCGACCGCCAGGCGCCACCTTCCGCAAGGACATACATCAGCGCCTATCCCACCATGGTGGTGGAGTTTGCAATACGCGTGCCCGACAAGGAAGATACCGACTTCTACCACATCTTCCTTACCATGAACAACTGTGAAGACAAATTCTTGAGAGGTGCACGCATCCGTGGTTGACACCATGCTGCTCGAGACGTACCACCACGAGCATCCCGTGGTCGCATGGAACCTGCCCGCCACGTACCCGTACAACCCGTGCAAGGTCGTCACCTTCATGGTGCGAAACATCTGGTGGCACGGCGGCACGTATGCCATCCTGGTGAAAAAGAAATGCCAGTGACCATGATGCTCATCACGGCGGTCGCATCTTACAACAAGTCTGTAGAAGTTTTCTACACTTCAAAGAAGTTGACGAACGTCGCTTTTCATATAAAACGTGCCAGCATGCAAGACTTTACCGTGTACCGCGCCGTGCGAGCGGCGATGACCCGGCTGACGTGGCTGACATGATGGAATACATGCTGTTCTTTGGCTCCGCGCTGGACGGATACTGCATTCAACGCGTCAAGTCTGAATCGAAAACTGTCGTGTTCGTCAACTACATCGACATGGTGATGGAGCGGAGATGGCCGATAATAAACATGGTGATGAAGCACCTTGTTCGACGACGTTAAAGAAACGCTTGAAAAGATGGGAGCATCCGCCGAGATCGTGGAGTACGTGCTGGCAATCCTCTGGGACATGCCAGACTGTGACTGCTGCGACCAGCGTGCGAGCCCCCCGATGTACAACGAAGGTTATGACTGATGAAGACGCTCCTGGTCACGCCACGGCTCACGTGGTACACCGGCACTCACATGACAACCGAGCGTGTCGACCGCCTCTACCAGGACATCCTTCGCGTCATCGTCAACATGCGCACCAGCAACAACACCTTCGTCCGCATGTACAGGCGCGTGACGTTTGATCCCCCGAATGGCATGGTGACAATCCCGTGGCTAATGGAACGATGATGCTCGTCACGTATAATGCCTGGACTGCCGACGCTGTATTAAGTCACGTGGGCAGCGAGACGAGAATCCACCTGTACGCGTGTTGTGCCCCTGGCACCACGAAAAGAACGGTGTTCCAACTGCTCGGAAAGAAATGCACGGGTGCAAGGATGTGGACCACATGACAAGCGACGCCATGAAAATCAGGACGATGGAGATTGAAGTCCGGTGGGGCGGATACAATCACGTGCGAACACGACAAGGCAGCATCTTTGCCACGGTCTACTTCACCGTGCTGGAACAACGCGCCACGAGAATCATGGGCATTCCCCTCGTGTCGACGATCTTTCTCCCGCGCCACCCGGCCAACATGTTCATACGCAAGATAACGGCGAAGGTGCCACAATGACAAGCATGTACATCCGCACCGGCCACGGCTCAACCTATGGCGCCAGGCCGGTAAGGCTCATTCATAGGGACGCCACCAGCATATCACTGCTTTTCTGGACGAACACGACGGGGCAACACAGCATCACTCGCCGATCGTTGGACTGGAAGACAGGCTACCCGCCCCCAATCTGGATGGAACCGACATGAACTGGCGAGACGTGGAACTCGTGAGACCCGGCGACAAGCGCGACATGCGTGCCCTTGTCATGTACACCGCACCAAGTGGCATGGAGCTCGAGATCGACACGCGGGACGTGATCCGGTGCGGTCACGTCTTCGTGGCCGTACTGCGCACGCGCTTCGACGAGTGGCGCACCATCCTCTACCGCAATATAATGGAAAGATACACGGGCACGACGCCCACGAGGTGGTGGTGAATGGTGGGAAAAGCACTGAAAGTTAGCTGCCGGCAGTATTATCTGATGCGCGGGGTCGACATGTACCTGTCTGGTGCGTGGGGCACGCATTTTCAAACGGTGCACTTTGCGATAAACAACGGGAGACGGCCGCGCATCACCATGAAGTGTCACGCCTTCATAGGCGGCGAACGCGTGGAAATCTGGCGATTGGCATGAATTACAAGACGTTATACGTGCGGCTCGATACGGGCACAGCCGGCGCGGGGGTGTGGACATATCCCGGCCATCTAGTGGGAAGTGCCGCACCCTTGTATCTCGTGGTTCCTCACGTGCAGCATAGATCAGTTCCTTTCATCGCATTGCGTCTAATCCCGACCAAGACGCTCCCGCAATACCCGAAACTGGGAATCTGGCGAACACGATGAGAACCTACATGTTGATCTCAACGGACACTGGCTCCCAGACGGTGGTATCGGCATACACGTCGGCCGTGTATTTCGACATGCGGGTCAGGCACCCTCCCTACATCGCGTCCCGGCAAATCAAGTACTTTTCGTACGATGTCAACCCGATGAGGATCTGGCGATGATGAAAGAGAGCACGGTGATTTACACGTCCGTCACCTACCGATGGTCAGGTATAGAAACGATGGATAGCTGGACACATCCACCAGCATTGTGGTTTAA
>Ga0265297_10010574_pt1 | contig 11563 bp, 4 predicted proteins | sample Munlanlwell13791_FD_192502 | JGI IMG/M metagenome (GOLD analysis project Ga0265297, IMG submission 192502) | Leachate microbial communities from a municipal landfill in Southern Ontario, Canada - Leachate well 137-91 | ecosystem: Engineered > Solid waste > Landfill > Unclassified | place...
TTCAAAAGTGACGCAGGCGTCGTAAAGGTCCCAGACTGCCTGTTCGACTTCATTCATGGAAAGACTTTCACTATCGAGTAAATTTTGGGCCGTGTTTATAGCCGCCATCAGAGCCGATTTGGCGCCCGATAGATATTGCCCTTCCTCATTTCCCTCGTTGGTATTATTATAAAGCAAATTGGCTTTTGCTATCGCCGTTTCCAGGGCGGACAGATCGGCTTTGGTCGTATCGACCAGATCGCCAAAACATAAATCGTCCAGATAAACCGTTCCGGATTTAATCAGGGTCGTGCCGCCATCCAGGTACAAGTACATTTTATTCATTACCAGCGGCGGGGTTGCGTCGATCCGCATCAGATAGGTGTGCCAGGTATTGTCAGCCGGTATTTGCACTTCCAGCCAATCATCACCGCCGCTTATAAATTTGGGCTTTAGAGACAGTTCAACGCTAACATCCGATTTGATGCGAACCGATATATAAGGATACTCCGTCATATCGACAGAATCGGCTGGTAGATAATTGATAACATCCCATTCCTCACTGGTTGCGGTGCGATGATAGGAAATGTTAAGGACGCTGTCCAGCGCCGCAATTTCGAAGGTGCGTTGATGGGTTTCGGATACTGACCACCTCGTTAGCGTATTATCATTGAAATTTTCGATTAATCCGGTTATCTGCGCCGAGCCGGTTGCCAGCGGCCAAAATAATAACAATGCGAATTTGCTTAAATGTTTAATATTCAATTTATTCACTATGATTTCCTAGATTGAGATTATCGTAATATACATGAATCGGTTGACAATTTATCTTAACCGACTGCTTTTGGCGCAAAGAATTAACCATATCGTTAATCACGCGTTGTTTCTCTTCCTGGAGTAGAATTTCACGGATTGTTTCGCTGACATCTTCAATTGCCATATTCTTAAACAAAGATTTTTGGTCGTGTTCGAAGCGCCGGGCGATCATTTCATCGCTGATGGCAATACTCTGGATTAAAGAACGGCGCAACTCGGTCTGCAATAGAAAATTTTCGTAGGTCTTTGTCTTGTGACGAACAACGGGATACTTCTTCTCAAGTCGCATCCGCTCCGCTTCGTTGACTAAAACGCGGTCGCGAATCACATAGTCAAGAGCTGTCTTAAAGCCTTGTCTGATAGCGGCATACGGAATGTAATTCAAATTATAGATGAATTCGCCGATCGTCAGCGGTTTTCCATCGATAATGACCAGGGTTTCATTCCGGTAATTCCAAAAGTTTTCTTCCAAGGCATGGACTTCCGCCGGTGTCAGTTGAGCCTCCAGCATCTGGTCATAGAGACCGGGATCACGCCGGAACAGAGTCGTGAATTTTTGAGCCGTCATCCGCATCATTTCAGTGCGCGCTTCGATCTTCCGCTCAGCCATCATTTTGGAGATATATTCGGCGGCCAGTTTATCGCCGATTTTCTTCTCCAGCATATATTTCACCTTGCGGCGATGCAGATCATATTCGGATTGTGATACCAAAGGATTGATGCGGTAATCAACCACTTTCAGCAGATGATAACCAAAGGAAGATTTTATCGGTTCCGATACGGTATTGACTTTCTGACGAAAAGCGACCTCGCCCATATCATATTCTAACTGATCCCAGTAAACCCAACCCAGATCGCCGCCACTGACAGCCAGCAGGCTATCCTTAAAAACCGTCTGCGCCAGGACATTCCACGATTCGCCATTTTGCAATTTTTTGAAACATTCCTGAGCCGCCTCCTTACTTTCAAAAAAAAGGTGTTTAAGGCGCTTTTGCTGGGTAGTAAACAGGTAGGCTTCCTGAAGCTCTTTATCGGAAATCCGGATTTGCGGTTGAATAACCTCCTGATAATGAACATCGCGCAGGCATTTATCACGATAGGCGTCGCTTTTGAACCGGTATTTCTCATCACGATACAATCCTAGTTTTTGCGCCCGGGTGGCAATCAATTGCTGATTAATCAATTCATTCAGATAATTTTCACGCAACTGCGGCGAATCCAGAACCTCAGGTTTTTTCAACAATTCAAGATAAGCAGTGCGGAATTCATTCAGGGTGATTTTCTGCCGGTCGATTTTAGCCACGACCGGATCCGTTGTCTGGTCGCAACCAATCGATACTAATAACAGACCAAAGATTAGCCATCCGATTCGGAGCGATCTGAAAGAAAACCTGGGCATTACTTCAAAAACTTACTTAATAATTAACATGCGTCCGACTTTTTCACCGATTCCGGGAGCATCGATATGATAAATATAAACGCCATAGGCAATTTCCATATTATCTTTCGAAAGAACGTCCCAGATTTCCGTTCCGTTGGTCATCGTGGACTGATGTTCCAATTTTCGCACCAACGTGCCGTCAACGGCATAGATGCGAATCGTACATTTCATGGGTAAATTGATAAAGTGAATCTCACGTGCGCCCCGCCCACTGGTGTACGGATTGGCCGGTTCCCAGGAAGCCGCAACAACATAGGGATTGGGGACAACCCGGATTTCATCCAGACTCTTTTTGGCAATCGCGGGATCAATTTTTTGACCAACCGTAGTGAATCTGAATTTTGAATTGTGGTTTAGTGGAAAATCGGGATACAGATACAGAGTGTCACCGGCACCCAGGGGCCTGCCGTGATAATTTAAAAATAGCGTATCCTGCACCGCATTATTTAACAGATTCACCGTAATTACCGACGAACTATCGGGAAGTTTTTCACTGAAGATAATCCGATCCTTGGCCGAAAAATGACCTTTGGGCACCAGCGACGCATCTACCGTCGCATCCACGAAACCAAACGTCACTTCTTCGTCTGTTTGCTGATCGAATATTTTAAAATTGACATCCGTTGCCGGAACCGGGATAGCCGAACCGGTAGTTTTTAAAGTCGGATAGACAGTATGTGACTTACCGACAATCTCATCGTAGAAAACGATGCGATATTGCCGCGGGTAATCTATACCCGGATTAAATCCTCCAAGATTGAAAGTCGAAAAGATCACATTGTAAGACGAATCATACTGGATATTTTCACTCCACTTGACACCGTCATAGATATTTTGCTCGGGTATATCTATGATTCCGGCTGGAGGATTATAGACGAAGTATTTTATTCCGTCCAAGATAGTTGTCAGAGTGTTGGGGTTGTCGTCGTCATCATCATAAAGATTGCGTATTTCAGCCCAGCCGCTACTATCCGACCAGAGATAGTCGATAAACCATACTGTATCGGAGACCGATGACGTAGTCAGGTCTTCCACCACAAATCCGGTCGTGACGGTTGGTAACAATTCATCCGGATCTTGTCCGTCAATAAGTGAATCACAATCGTTATCGCGGTTGTCCATACTCTGATCGAGAAAGCGAATTTCATATTCATGTCCGTCGTAGATAGAGTCGGGTTCGATAAAACTCACCAGCGCATGACCGGAGGTCAGAGCTGTGCCCAGCGGCTCCGGCTGAGTGTCGAATTCCGGTTTGATATAACCCAGAGAGGGTCGGTTGGGTATAATGCTAATCACGTTCTCGCCGGTAGTAATATTACCCGCCGCGTCAATCGCAACGTACATATTGGTTTCGGAGGGCATGATATTCTTTTCAATATCCCCTTTGTCATAGGCAGTCACGGCATAATAATAACGCTTGCCGTTCGTTAATCCGGAATCCACAAAACTATGCACCAGACCGGTTTCAGTCCCCAGATTGAATTGCACTCCGGTGCCGAAACTGTTCGGGAAAAAACCGTAAACGCTGTCTATTTTATCGTAAATCGCAATCGGTACGGTGTAATAATTATAGCCATAACCGTCAGTGATATAGCCGGCATCGGTAAAACCCGGATCGGTCGAGCGGTAAATTTTATAGCCTTCGAAGTCAAAAGTCCTTAAGTAGCGGTCATAACTGTATTCGGCGGCGTCGTTCCAGTAAAGAGTAACTTTACCATCGCCCGCCACCGCCTGCAGAGTGGGTTTATCAGGAGCCACTGCAAAATTATAATTTGAATCGTAAATCTTCTGCACGGTTTGTTTATTCCGAACTATATCTTCTTCATCCCATCCATAAATTAGAGCCACTGAAAACCACTCATTCCGCCCGGCTAATAATGGAAAATAACCGCACGAAAATACATAATCGGCATCTACATTCACAAGCGTTGCATCGAAGTACCCGGGTCTGGATACATTCCACATATCGTCGTCATTACTATAGGTCAACGTTCCGTAAACGTAAAAAATGAAACTCGTCAGACCGATCTGATCGGACTCATCCACGTCGGTTTGGTCGATATTGGTTTCACCCGGAAAATCAGCAGTGCCCGGCGTCGGGATGCCGTCTCCCTCTCCGTAATCGCCCGTTCCCGGTTCTCCATCCAGACCGACATCATCAACTCCGGCGTCCCAGTCGCCGTCATTATCAATGCCGTCATCGCGGCGTTCATCTATCAGTAAATTCGTTAGCCCCGCGCCGGTGAAATAATCGATTGCCAAATAATTGCGATCATTATAGTAAGGATCGCGGATATACAGATAATAGGTCTCTTCGGTCTCCGTCAATTGCGCCCCGTCGGATTCATCGATAATACCGTTGAGGTTGTCGTCAATGCCGTTACGCGGGATTTCGCCTAATAATTTGCCGGGGAGTTTCGAATATTCCATACCGTTGAATGTAAAAGTAATCCCATCCGCCGGCATGGTTGCGACGGTTCTTTCATAATTATCATAATCAATTAATACAATCGGATCGCCAACCGCATAAGTCGCAAAAAAATCATCGGTGGTAATAATCTTGCCGGTGCCATCTGCCAGAATGCCATCGCCGTCGTTGTCGATACCGTCGGTCGCATTGCCCGGACTCTCCAAAAATGCAAATCCCACCCACGGAACCGGCGAATAGCCACCGGCGCCGACGTCATCCCAGTCGTAATTTACCGTCAGGTTGCTTTCTCTGAAAAAAGTGGCGCAATCGTCACTGTTATCGCCGCCACTGGCGAATAGACTACTGCCCATACCGGCGCCGACATTCAAGCCGAAAACCGTCTTGGCATAATTACTCTCGCCGATATTTTGAATATCATATAACCAGAAAATGCAATCCTCGGCGTTTGGATTCGACCATTGCAATCCGCGCACTTCCTGACGTAATCCCAGTCCGCCGCGATTCGGTTCGGCGGAAACAGGCAGAGGAATATCGTATCCCGACACCTTCTTTTTTAATTGATAATCGTCCATCACATAAAAAGATTCCTCATCGGCATTGCGCTGGTCTTTTCCAAAGTAGCCGTTCCAATGCTTCGCCCAACCGGGATCCTCTGTGTCTTCCATCTTGTCCGGCCAATAATTTGGCCATGTATAGGGTTCATGACTCATGGCAACTGCATCGGTTGGATCTTTTTCCTTCTGAGACATATCGAGGTAACCGGGCAATGGTTCAAATCCAAGAAAGTTCCCGAAGGAATCATGCGGGAAGCGATCGGGATTATAACCCTGACACATCGAGATCGGAGTTATATATACAAGCGATGTATCGCCGGTTGAATCAACCTCAGTCGCTACCTGGATTTCGGTCCCGACAAAACTGGTTGCATTACCCATCTGAATCATACCGCTGTTTATCGGCCATTCGCCCGCATAAACGTTTACGTCGTTTATCTGTCGACCTAACATTCCATGATTATAAAATGTTACCCGGATCAGATTACCGGCATGGACATTGCGCGCCCGGTATTTGGCATCACCATGTGAATTTGCCGCGAATAAAATCGATCCCCGGATGAAAAATAGGTAAAAAACAGTAATAAGAAAATATCGTATTTTCATTTAATAAAATCCTCCAACGTCAAAATGCCAGTATCAATGAATATTTATTCAGATAATCCAGACGACCGAAATCGACCGCGGCATAATCAACGATGAATTTGTAACCCATCAGATTGAGACGCAATCCGAGACCGAAAGTCAACCCGCCCTCGGCTTCTTCCAGTAACAACTGCCGATAACCGGCTCGAACGGCGATCAAATCCCGCAAGACGTATTCGCTACCGACATTCAAATATTCATAATTATCACTGGGATGGACGGCATTGATGGCAAGCGTAAAATCGCTGTTTTTCAGATGCAGGAAATCCCTGGCAAGATTGGCCGAAATTCCTACTCTGAACAGAATTGGTAAATTGAACTTATCAGTTGCAAGATTTCCGTTTATATTTCCATTGTTACCGTTGCTTCTGGTATCGACATCGTGCTGAATCAATAAATCACTGCCGCTAAGTTGCATACTCGTGCCGAAATTCGAGATTGACATTCCGATCATCAGGTTTTTAAAAAACGTGCGGTACAACACCCCGATATCCATCGATACTCCCGAGGATGCACAATGCCAGATGCTTTCGCGAATATAATTCACGGAGCCGCCAATCGAAAAACGGTCGGTCAACGACCGCGCATAACTCAGTCCAACCGCCATAGATGAAGCTGAAACCATTTCGCCGGTGCCATAAGGCTCGGTGATCGTAGTTCTCTCTAAATCCGGCATTCCCAGATAAGTCATGTGCATCGCGATCGTGCCAAAGCTCTGAAACGGTATTGCCACGCTTCCGTAATCAAAACTCAAATCTGCGATATAGTCATAATGGTTGAGCAATATTTGAGTTCTGTTTATAGTCGCCAGACCAGCCGGATTCCAGAAGGTCGCGGTTGCGTCGTTAGCCAGAGTGGTATAGGCTTCGCCCATTCCGAGCGCCCTGCCACCGACACCGATCTTTAAGAAACTGGCGGCGGTCGTTCCTACTTTCGAAACTGTCTTGGCATAATTCGCCGAAGGCATGCTCAATAATATCAAGACCAGTAATGATATGTATTTCCGTTTTGCGAATCTGATTGTATCTGAAAATTCTATTATTTTCATGCTATATTCCTTTTTCCGCTAAAGATTGAAACGCAATCCGAATTGAATATAACGAGGAGCGCTGTAATATGATGGATTCGCAAAATAATCTCCAACGCTGGAAATTTCAAGGATTCGGTCGACCTGATTTTTACCATCCATCGAATAATCGGGCAAACCGGTATCGGCATAGACATATCTGGCATTTCGACGATCCAAAATGTTGCGCACGGTCATTGAAGCCATCCCTTTCACGGAACCGATGTTGAAATTTCGGGATATCTGGATATCGAAATTATAGGTCAGCGGTTTGCGTTCGCTGTTTTCCGTCAATCCTACAAACGTTCCGGTTCCGGAAACTTCGCCGCGGGCAAATTCGGGAGTGTAGGGAAATCCCGAGTTCAGCGTCCCGGTCAAGGTTGCCGACCAATCTTTATCGGAATAATTCAGAATGGTGCTCAGGGAATGGCGTTGATCCCAATCCAAATTAATCAGCGTTAAACGCGGAGCTTTATCATTCCGGGTGTCGTTATAGGCATCTTTTGGATCGGAGGACGTCCCTTGCGCTGTCATAAAAGTATAGTCGAGATTGATGGAAAGATTGCCCGTTCTTGCCTTTCCGGAGAGCGTCACGCCCTTTGCCGCCGCGTGATCTTTATTTTCATATTTATAATAGGTAACACCAGAGTAAGTATCAATGGCACTGCCTGTGCCGACCCAATCCCGAATATCCCGATAAAAGCCGGTTAGATGCAAGTAAATATTCCGCGCTACCTGTTGCTGAACGCCTAATTCGTACATAACCGTGCGTTCGGGGGCCAGATTTGCATTCCCAACCAGGTTTTCCGATCCGGCGCCTTCAATCCAGAAATTCGGATTGGCAAACAGGTATTGAAACTCCGGATTCTGGAAAAAATGTCCGTATGAAAAGTGAATTACTCCGCGATCGGAAATTGGAAAAGAAAGACCAAAACGCGGGCTTATTTGATAAGTAGGAGCAGTGTCTTTATACCAGAATTTTTCGCGTTCTTCAACCGTATATTCGACCAGATCATCTTCCGAAATACTTTCATCATAATTAGAATAAATGTGTTCCATTTTAAAAGGATCAAAGATCTGAGGATCGGCCGGATCGGCCAGAATACGCCCGTTCGCGTCAAAGTAATCCAGACGAACGCCGAGATTGATGATCAACTCTTCAAATTCGATTTTGTCCTGAATATAGCTGGCCAGTTCAAACGGCTTCGCTTCATAATTAGTGTGAAAAGGCGAACTGTCATCCGGCACATAGGGTCGGTAGTCATTTTTTGAGAATTGAATATCATAGTTGTCATAAAGCAAGTCATATTGAATGACTTCAAAGCCCAATTTGGCCAAATGACGCTTGGTTATCTGACTGGTCATGTCCCATTTACATGACTGTGAATGGACCTGCGTTTCGGTATAATCCACCGGATTGCCCCAGTATGAAAAATCATATGAATTTTTCCACATCGTAAGATTATTTGCCATTGCAGGACCAAAAACATAAAGTTCGAAATCACTGGATTCGATCGGCATATAGCGATAATCTTCAGGATCTTTGTACAGATAATGGGCGTGATTTTTATCGTATAAACTGATTTTGAATTCGTAAAATGTACTGGGCGATAATGTATGAGTCAGTTGGAATATTTGAGTATAAGCGTCGGTTAGATACTGTCTTTTAGCATCGGGCATGTATTTATAGATGTGAGTGTAACCATAATCGCCGGAGTCGTGATTATAATACAAACCATAACTGAGGTTAATAGCGCTGGAGAGTCGGAAAAATAATTTTGCATTGGTAGAGTAGCCCTTGTACTCTCTCATAGGTACCAGGGCGCTGTCAGCTTTTTCGAAATAACTTAATGAATCGGAGATTGGCGACTGAAAGCCCCACGGCATAAAATAGCGCGCACCGTAAATATATCCGGGATTATGATTATAACGTCCTGAAACGTAATAGGTCATTCTTTTGTTTGTCAGCGGTATCGGACCGGAAACGTTTACCTGCAAATCCCTGGCATAAAATGGATTATAACTATCCAGGTAGCAATCTTTTTTGGATTTTTCACCCTCAGCCGCGAAGTTATTGTCATAGCCGGTGCCATAGCGCGCCGATGATACTGTGAGAAAAGGATTATCTTTCACGAAATAGATATCTTTATCGGCGCTATAGTAATCTCCCATATAGGCTATCAGATTCAGTTTAAATCTATCACTTCCCTGCTTGGTTACGATATTCACAACACCCGATAAAGCCTGACCATATTCGGCATTAAAAGTTCCGGTGATGGTTTTAAGTTCGCTGATCGATTGATCGTCGATACTGATCCCCGAACTGCGGTTCAATGGATCAACCACCCGAACACCGTCCACCATATAGGCGATTTCACTCGAACGCCCTCCCCTGATATGCAATTCACCATCCGAATCTTTGGTCACACCAGCCTGTAATGATATTAATTCACTGACAGACCGAACCGGCATCTCTTCGATTCGATCGGCGCTTATGCTGACTTCTGAGGAGGTCAGATCTTTCTGGATTTCTTTGCGCTCGCCGGTCACAATTACGGCTTCATTAGCTTCGATAATTGTGGATGATAATTTACAATCAATCCGGGTCGTTAAATCAGCCGAAACCCTGACATCTCTCAACATAACCGTCTGATAACCAATATAGCTGATCCGCAGGGAATAAATTCCCGGATTTACTCTGACAATGAAGTATTCACCGTTCAAATCGGAAGCTGTGCCTTGCTGTTCGGCTGGTGATAATTCTACGATTCTGTCGTCAACCACTTTTTCGCAGATCATTATATTGGCACCAATGAGCGGTTCAGCAGTATTTGTGTCTGTAATTCGACCAGCTATTTTCCCTGTTATCCCGGAGTACACCGGAACGATTGTCACCAGCAATAGACAACTCAGGTATAATAGGTATTTTCTGGTCATGGCACCTCCGTTAGAATCCTTTTTCCAGGCAGGACTCCGATGTTGTTCAAAGATCATTAAATGAAGAATAATTGGGGTGGCTGTGCAATAAACAGCCACCCCATCAAAAACCGTACTTACTTAATCATCATCATTTTTTGGGTACGGCTGTACTCTGCGGTAACGAAACGGCAGAAGTAGAAACCACTGGTAACGGGAATGCCATAATTATTACGGCCATCCCAATTGACGATATATGTACCGGCATTTCTCTTTTCATTTACAAGAGTTCTGACTTCATGGCCGAGAATGTCATAGATAATCATCTTGACATGGGTCGTTTTCGGCAAGTCGAATTTCAATGCGGTAGTTGGGTTAAAAGGATTAGGATAATTATTATACAATTGGAATTGACCCGGATTCTTCGCATCGGCAATGCCCAACAACGACGAGTCAACCAATACTTCCAGAGACGCCCAACAACTCGGTCTTAACCAATCTTCCGAATTACTGGTGTGTCCCCATTGTACTATTAATGAGCGTGATTCATCACTATCCTGCGGATCCAGATCGCATCCGTCAATTCGCAACGGCAATCTGACGCCATCGGCAATCACAATATCTCCACCTTGTGCAAGCGAATCAAGCGCAATTCGGGCTTCAATGATATAGCCATCACCTGTGAATTTCTGATAATGGGTACTTTCAAGACCCGGGAAATTATGGACTGTAGTCGCACTCTGGACTTCGCCCCAGGCGCAGAAACTAATCCGGTAATCGCCAGTGCCTTCCGCCATTACATCGCGGTAGCCATGATATTGGGTTAGCAAATTCATGTCATAGACACCCAAGTAAAATTCAAGGGCGTCGCCCATCCAGGCTTGTCCTCCGACTATAGGTTCATCTCCGGAAGCATTCAGGTCATCGTCAGTCACATCGGCTGAGATGTACAGATAGTCATCATCAACTACAAATGTCGCCGAAAAGTTCATGTCAGTCGAGGCTTGCGTCCATCCCGCCGATTTGGTTCCACCGGCGGTATACGGCTGGATAGCATACGTTTTATGCAGAGTTGTAAATTCAGTATCCTGGCCATCCAGAGTGAATGTAGCGCCAAATGACGGATCATATAATGCCTTGGCCGTTTCAGAAGTCGTGATTGTTATGGGACCAACTTTACATTCGTCAGTCAGTTCGGTAATAGTGCCGTCGGCGCCCATACTGATGACAGCTAAATAATAGGTCTTTTCCTCGGCAGTCCGGCTGTACGGACGGTAATTCCAGGCTTCGGTTCCATGCGGAATCTGATCGGCTATCCGAATAACGCCGGTAGCATCAACATCCGTAATCTCCGCTTCACTCATGAAGACTTGGTAGGTCTCCGAGCCAATCGTATTATCAACCCAGGCTAAATGAATAAAATCATATGGAACACCAACCTCTGCGTATGTTTCAACCGAACCGATAGTTATCGGCGATTGCAACGTCCCCTCTGGTTCTTCGATTCCAATCAGGGTAACATTATCGAGGTAAATGTTTCCAGTCCAGGAATTGTCACTTGAGTGCCCTAACTGTACCCCGAACAATGTATTTCCATCCAGCGGACCATATGTACCGGCTTCAATAAACGGTAAAAGTTCCAGAGTTACCGTGTTCCATTGACCGGGCACAATCGTCGAATCACTGATTGTGAAACTGGTTTGGTTCCAACCCCA
>Ga0265297_10010575_pt1 | contig 11563 bp, 10 predicted proteins | sample Munlanlwell13791_FD_192502 | JGI IMG/M metagenome (GOLD analysis project Ga0265297, IMG submission 192502) | Leachate microbial communities from a municipal landfill in Southern Ontario, Canada - Leachate well 137-91 | ecosystem: Engineered > Solid waste > Landfill > Unclassified | place...
ACACCGAGCAACAATTTGAATTAGAGGCTATGGAGATAGAGGCTCCGGACGATGAACTATCTGCTATTTCCGAGCCCGCGGTAGTCACTGTTAACGGGTTTGCCTGTGAAACTCCGGCGGAACCGGTAGTTACCATTGTTGCTCACAAGATCATCTGTGATTCTGAAGAGTATCTGCCCAACTGGGGTGCTGGTGAATACGCTCCCATCACAGCCGATACAGCTCAGAACTATGTCGATACGCACTTGGGCTGCCGCTTCGCGGACGATTGGCGGTTTGAGTGGGCTCCCCAAGGTGCGGCCAACCCCGGAGATGCATTTATTGGCCCAGCTGGTGACACTTGGACAACGTCCAATCCAACGGTAGCGGGTATGACCACTGTTACCTTAACGGCAGATCAACTGGGCGAGAACGACTATGTTTGGTTCCGGGAGGTGTTGCCCGAAGGCTACGTTCCGTTTAGCGGATGGACATCCAACGGCTCTAATACGCCAGAGGAAAGGGACGAATTCTCAGCCGAACTTTATGCCACTACTGATGTACTTAACTACGATAACTACGATCGAGTCGAAGCCGATGGCGGATTACAGCTTGGTCAAACCTACTACGCTGTAGCATTTAACGTCTTAAAAGAAAAACCAGAGGAGCCGGGTGAAGAAATCCCCGGCACCATCACTGGCATGAAGTTTAATGATGTCAGCGGATACGGCCAAAAGGGCGAAAAGATGATTGGACTGGAAGGTTGGACAATTTACGCCGGCCAACTGGTTGACGAACTTAATGTTGATTCCCACAATGCTGATGGCCCCGATGGCCTCTCCTTATTCTCATCAAAACTAGATGATGGTCAGAAGTATTTTGTCCGATCGTCTGGCACATTCTGGGCTGGTGATGGCATTACTGCTGATTCGCAGTACTCCAAGCGTTCATTTGCTGCTGATCCTGATGCTTGGACTGATGAAGTAGATGGTTATGGCGGTTATGAGGGTTTACTGGACCTATGGATTCGTAATGGACTTGGTTTATGGGGTTCATTCAACCCTAGCCATGTTTATTGGCACACCATTACTGGTGACGGCAATACGTACGAATTCCACATCCACGACATCTATGCTCAGAATGACGAAGGATCGCTTAACGTTAAGATCTACAAAGTAATCGCCGAAGACATTACTGATGCGAACGGTGAGTATCAGTTAGATATTCCTGCCGCCATCATTGGTGATGTAATTGTGGCAGAAGAAACCAAAGATGGTTGGGTGCAAACCTATCCAATGATGGAAGGGACAGAAGGCTACTATGTGGTATCAGCTGATGCTGTAACGGAAGACATCGACTTTGGTAACCACGATATCACTATTCCTGAACCTAAAGGTTCCATCACTGGATCAAAGTGGAATGATCATAATGGCAACCACGAAAAAGATGCTAGTGATGAGATGTTGGCGGGTTGGACTATCTACATTGATGCGGATGACGACAGCCAATTAGATCCCGGTGAAAAAACTGTCACCACTGGCAATGACGGCAGCTACACCTTTGCCGATCTGGACACTGGTACTTATATTGTTCGGGAAGTTGTTCAAAGTGGTTGGGTGCAAACACATCCCATGGCCCCCACTGGCGGTCCGGCCGCTTATCGCCTAATTGTTGGTAATGGTGCTGATGCTATGTGGGATTGGGTTGATGCTGACTTCGGCAATAACAACGAAGGTAGCTCACAAGGTGATGGCGGGGGCCCGATCGGTGGTGGAACTACCCCAGGTGGAAGTGGCGGTTATGTTACCCTGCCAGTGCCTGAGGAAGTTAAGGGCGAACAGGATACTAATCCGACGCTAGCTCTCAACGACACTACCGCGCCCGCTAACGAAGCAGTAGCTGGTGATCAATTGCCAGCCGCAGGTACTCCTACCTTTGTGGTGATGAGTTTAGCTGCCTTAACTAGCTTAATTGCTAGCTCGATCACTATGCGGAAAAAGAAAATTCAGTTCGAAGAATAATTCTTCTCAGTAAAATAAGATAAAAAACGGCCCGTGGGAATTCCACGGGCCTTTATATTAATCCCGATTGACTATTGTTTACTGTCTAAACCCCGGCAGTATCTTAACGATCTCTTGCTCCAACGTCAGCGGTGGCGCCTCATTTTGTTTCTCGTGGGCGCGGATTAGCGCATCAAACAGGCTACGTATCGTTTTATCGCACCACTCCGATGGACAGCTGCCCGACGTTAAGATTATAGCGACTCCAGTTCCGTCTATCCCGCCATAGGTATAAACGGAATACCCCACTAGCATATATCCCTTGGGTTGATTGTCCTTTGCGGGATCGGGGATGTATGGCAGATAGGTAAAGTCTCCTGGTGCCCAGACACCCAAAGCCACTTCAGTCGCTGTCAGCTGATCGTAGTTCAATGACAAAAGCGGATTGGGGTAGTAACCAGCTTGGATATACTTTTCGACAATGAGGGTATCCAAGCTGAGTGGATAAATGTCTGGTCCATCTTTTGGGCTATGGTCGACCGACCAACGCTCTAAGGCCAGTTGGACATTAAAGAGGCCAACCTTAGTTACACCATCGGATTTCTGTGCCCAATCGCATGCTCCGGAGAAAAAGGGCAGAACATCCAGATACCATCTGGCGGAGCGTGTCCAGTCGGCTGCTTGAACCACGCCAGTTTCATCCACTCGGAAGCTGATGTGCTCTTTAGTTGAGTTGATGTACATGTGGGCCACAGCGACAAACTGCTGCGGTTTACGCTCGTCTCCCAGATAGGGGACAGCCGAGTCGTATGACACTTTTCCATTCTTGTGCCAGTTGAGCAGGTCTTCCGAGAGGTACTCGTTCTCCGCTAGGTTTTCGATCCTGGCGTAACCGCCCGTCTTGGCAAAGTAGGCAAACTCAGCGGCTGCGATCGTCCGCAAACCTTGCTGCACTCTCTCGGTGGGAGAGATATCCTCTGTCACGCCCAGCGCTGGCTGGGTGCTTGCCACTGATCCCATCACTAGCGACAGGATTAACATAAAAATCAATGTGCGGGCTTGCATTGGTTATACCTCCTCGCAAGCTAGTACTACAGTACTGCCATAATTATATACCGCAACTAGCGGATGAGTTGTTCATTGACAAAAATCATTAAGTATGTTATAATAGCGAAACAGGTCAAAACTAACCTGTAACCTCAAGTCAGTGCAAAACAAAAACAAACTAAATTATTTCGTTATTAACGTAGCCAGCGCCACAGCCAAGACTGTGCTCTCAGCGCTGTTTTTCTCAATTGCTCTCGTTGGTGGAGCAACTCCAGCGTTCGCTAACGATCTAGTGGGCCAAGAAACAGCCATTATTGATCAAACAAATCAGGTCCGCATCGAGGCTGGCCTGCCTGCGCTTACCACTGATAGCCGGCTGATGCGATCCGCGGCGGCTAAAGCGGCCGACATGGCTACCAAGGGTTATTTTGATCATGCTGATAGTTTAGGCAATCGGATGGGTTATTGGATCGCGCCGCAAGGTTACGTATATTCTTTGGCGGGAGAAAATTTAGCTAAAGGTTACAAATCGTTAGATCGATTAATGAACGCCTGGATCGCGAGCCCTACTCATTATAAAAATTTAGTTGAACCAAAGTTTACCGATATTGGTGTTGGTATGGCAATTGGCTGGTACGAAGATCAAGAGACTTTATTTGTTGTTCAACATTTTGGAGTGGAAGCTACTCGTACTGCACAAGATCTTGGCCAAATAACCTCGGTAATCACACCGCTCATCGAACGAGTGGCTGGCACATCCGAACACGGCATAAACAGCGAGATCACTCCTGCGCCAACTCAATCTCAGCCGTTAATTACCACTATGACAACTCAGCCACTAGTGGCGAACATCGAATTGCCCGAACCGCCAACGATCCAAACCGCTCAAATCCTCATCCCGCCATCGACCGGTGGGAGTGCGAGTGTAATTTGGCCGTTGTGGGCGATTTTGATCCTATCCGCGATGAGCTACATTATCGACGAGCGGTTCATTCTGACAATCAGCAAGAGACTAACCCGTCGATCTAGATAATGAGTAACCATAGGGGAGAGCCATCCACTCCGGAAACAAATAGTTACCAAGCTATCCTTGATCGGATGGGGGGATTGATCGAATCAGGGGGCCAAGAGGCGATCGATAGCTTTATTGATGAGCGATTAGATTCGTTAACTGCCACCGCCGACTCCACTTCGGTCAATATGTTGTACCCGATTCGCCGAGGTTTTATTGCCCCGGATACATCTGTTAAGCGATCTTTTATGCAGTTACCCGAACTCCATCTTAATGATCGTGCGGTCTACCAGGGACTATTTGATCAAATCATTAGATTTCGAAAATCCCCGGGATGGGAGACACAAAGCATGCGGACTTTAGTACCTACCGCAATCCAGTATACGATTGGAGAATATTTTGGAAATCATTTTGGAGAGGCGGAGAGCGATCAAGCCAATCGACAGTTTTATTTTGACGAAGATTCCGACGTAGTTAACCTGAGTCAGTTAAAGGGGAAACGACTGGCAGTTTGCATGGAAAAAGCCGCCGTAGCCCAAAATTTACTTAGTTTTACTGGCATGGATTGTCGATTAGTAATGTCTAATTGCTATCTGAGAGAAAACCAGGAAAAGCCGGAGCTGCACGTTTTCAATGTATTTTCTACTGACAAGGGAAATTGGATATACGATCCTACAAACCCCCGATTAGTGATGGCGGCGGATGGCAGTGTTTTAAGCGTGGGTGCTGCCGCATACCATATCACCAATGAACAATTGCACGACATTCTGTATACTAAAAATTTAGTCAGGGTGGAACACCAAGATGTTACCGTAGACACTGATGGTCGGATAGCCACAACAGAAAAATCCGAACGAATCTACGGTGGCGCCGGGCAATCAGTCGAATAATAATCATACCCCCGTGTTTATAGGGGGATAGCGAACAGCTCGTTTCTGCGAATAGAACCTAACAGAATACCGCGCACCAGGCGGTTTTTTAATTGCGTTTTATATTGCAGGATCGCCTCGTTCTTTAGATCTTCTTCCGATTCTAATAGATCCAATTTAAACCATTTCTTATCAAATGAGAGGAGCTTTAATGGGGGCAGTAAATAATCTCCAGGAATAAATTTTTTAGGAGATGGAAAATAGGGATAGTGGACTAGGTATTGGTAGATCGGGATCTGTTGGGTTTGAGCGATCCGTTGAACTAAGCGGCCAGTTACTCGATGGTCTAAATGCGTATCACGATCGGTTGGTGCGATCAGTAAGCTGGGCTTAAGCTGCTGGATAATATCCTCAAACCGTTTGCTAACCGCTGTTTCGTCCATCTTGCTTAAGCCGCCATCTGGGTAATCTAGATAAATGATGTTGGGATCCTTTACTCCCAAAGTGAAGAGGGCATTATTTAGCTCGGCAAAGCGCTTTTCTTCTGCGCCTTTTTTGTTGCAATTAGTTACCAGCGCCACATCTACTTTAACCCCGTTCTTAATAGCGCGTTGGATCAATCCGGCGCTGGCGATAGTTTCGTCATCACAGTGCGGGGCAAACACCAGCATCTCTTCTCCCTTATCCGGTATCTGAATATTGTTTAGCAAATAAATTGCCGGTTGAGGCAGCACCTGCCAGTATAAAACCAGAAAAACAGTTGCTAACAAGACCACCACCCCGGACCAAAATAGCCAGCGCCGGGTAGTCCGGCTTAAGATAATGCTTTTTATTTTTGCTCCCATATACGTACGCATTCTATCATATGAGACAATCAACTTATGGAGCAAAGATCTTTTGGGGTAGTGCCAGTTTATCAAGCCGGTGATCAGTTAAAATTCTTAGTAGTGCGCCACAATGTGGGGCATTGGTCTTTTCCCAAGGGCCATCCCGAAGGTAATGAAACCGAGATCGAATCGGCTCTGCGTGAGTTAAGAGAAGAAACTGGCATCAGTCAGGTGGAGTTAGTGCCTAACTGGGAGGCTAGCGAACGATATCAGTTTAAAGGCCATGGCAGCGGGGAGATAATCCATAAAACAGTTAAATATTTTCTGGGTTGGGTAGGGGATCCAACCGTCACAATTCTCGAAGAAGAACTGCAGGATTATCGGTGGGTTACCCCCGCTGAAGCGATGGAGTTGATTAGCTTTCCAGCCGCTCGGGGAGTGCTAAAACAAGCCTTGGCCTATTTGGAGCAAAACCCGGCCTCAGCTTGACTTTTTGGGCTCATTCTGTATAATGTCGGTGGAGTAGGTAATCTCAACAGGTTAGAAAGTGTATAACGTTCGGCCGTGTGAGATGCGGACCGCCCTACGTATATTAAGTAAGTAAGGTTTAGATCTCACATGGATAACAACAAGAAATTGTTTGTCGGTGGATTGAACTATGCTACTACGGACGATAACCTCCGCGAGTTTTTTGCTGGCGTTGGTACCGTGGAGTCCGCGACTGTGATTATCGATCGCATGTCCGGTCGTTCCAAGGGCTTTGGTTTCGTCGAGATGGCTACCGAAGAAGAAGCTCAGAAGGCTATTGATGAACTCAATGGCAAAGAGCTCGACGGTCGCACTATCTCGGTGAACATTGCTCGTCCCAAGGTTGATCGCCCCGGTTTCGGTGGCGGCAGCCGTGGTGGCAATGGCGGCGGCTACGGCCGTCGGTAATCGCCCCGACAAATTAATTGATTAGTTTCAATTAAAACTTAAACCCGAGCCCCTCAAGGCTCGGGTTTTTGGTATGCGACTTTAAATTTTAAGAAAGCCTCGATGATGATCGGGGCGCCATAGAACATCAATGAACAGTATGTTAATATATGGCGTCAACCATCATTGCGGGGGTTGATAACGAGGAATCTTAAAGGAGGCGCTGCCATGGGTAGCGATGGTTTAGTAACTGCCGATAGCCTTGAGGTGGTGGCCCATATTATGCGCCCCGGCAAGGTGAAGGTTTACATACTCCCCGGTGGCGCTTTACCAAAATATGCCACTCCAGATGCAATTGGCGCCGATGTTCGGATACGGGCGGCGGTATCGGTAAGAGTAATGGAGCCAAACGGTATTTTTCGGAAAACGGTGTACGACTTTTTGGGGCCGCCACCAAGCGATAACTTGGCGCTGACTTCTCGAATCAGATACCAACGCAAAAAGAAGCGTTGGCTGTATGTTCTGAAGCCCGGAGAATCCGTGACCTTTGGCATTGGATTTGCTACCGAAATGCCCGAAGGAATGTTTTACTGGATTGCTCCTCGGAGCGGATTAGCCTCCAAGTACCGGATCCAAGTCGGTAACGCGCCTGGAACAGTTGACCCTGGTTACCGGGGAGAAGCATGCGTGATAGTTGTAAACCAGGGTGACAAACCATTTGCCATATACTGGGGAATGCGCATAGCCCAAATCATCTTCCAGTGGGCCATCTTTCCAGAGCTGGAGTTAGTTCAAGAGCACAGTGACCTTTCGACCACAGTGCGTGGCTCAGGCGGACTAGGATCTACTGGCCTCGGATAAAGCTGGGCAACCCCTTCTGCATATCACGGCCTAGTTTCGTTAATGGGACGGCGAGGGTACAACCTCGCCGTTTTTATTTGCCAGCCGATGGTGTTAAGCCGGCAGGGATGTATAATAAACGTACCTTGAATACAGGTTACCGAATAACGCTTGCGAAGTCCGGTGGCCCGCCCGAATCATGAAATGGGCGGGGAGTCCGGCGCTGTCCCGCAACTGTGAATCTACCCCAGTCCCCGAAACTGGAGATAGAAAGCCAGGTCGCCAACGTTATTCGTATTGTCCCAACCTGCCTATCGGCAGATCGGCTCCGTGAGAGAGTTAGGGGAAACTTTTTTGTTTTAACCAACCCCTCTTTATCGAGAGGTATTTATTTAGTTAAGGTGGCGTATTGATGAGCCAAGAAAGAACGGAAACAATTGAACAAGAAGACGAGATGATGTCGAGCGAAGCATTTGATCTCGCTGCTGATTTAAATAGCACTGTATCGTATGGCGAGAGTCTGGGCGTATTTACCCCCAAAGAAGCGATGGAGTGGTATGTCGGGATCGACGCTTGTCGTAAAGTCAGCCATCTGCGCGGACTGATCCCATATCTTAATAAGTTTATCGCCTCGGGCGAAGCTAGGCTGCGTCAGGTCGAAAAAGCGGCCAATAGCGATCTGTTAACGGCAGCAGAACAACATGGATACGCTAACGAAGCCAGCGGCATTACCTATCAAGCAAAAGGTCAGCTTGTAGAAGAGATAAAGAGTTTGGTGAGCGAGCTTCGTTCACTCCGTTCGCGATTAATATCTATCTTAGACAAAAAACCGCTAGATACAGCTGATAAAAGTAGACTGATTAGTCAATTTTACTCTGCCAGCGCTACCGGTAAGAATCGGGTAGTTGGTGAAGCAGAAAGTACTCCAGATATCGATACAAAGAAATCAACAATCGCCGAAAAAACAGAGAGATCCGCAGCCGCTACTAATACACTAGCGCCCAGCCAATTAGAATTGGTTGAGCAAACAGTTTCCCCCAAGGATCCCAAGTCGGAATGCTTAACCTTAGTCGATCTCTACCTGCGCCACAAGCAATTCAGGCAGGCTGCGGATCTGGCAGAGGCCTCGAGCCGTTATTTTAACCTGGCCGAGTATCGTGCACTCCTGAAGCAAATTGATACAGCCAAGATAAAAGCTGAGGTCCCCGAGCTTCGGGCGTTGCTTCAGGCGGCTTAGGTCGTTTAGGATCTCAACCAGGGTTGAGGTTTTAGAAAAAGAGGATAGAATTAAATGTCAGGCTAGGTGGTCTGACCGCTATTATGCGGGCCTTTGATAATTAGTATGAAATCTGTTTGGATGGAGGTCCAAAATGTGCGGGGTCATTGGCATTCTTAGCTTTTTGAAAGAGAACGTTACTCCGTACATCGGAGGCGCTCTGTGTAGCATGTGTTATCGGGGCGACCAGGCTTCCGGTCTGGCCGCTGTACAAACATACGACCCGACCCAACCAACTCGTTCATGGAAACGAGGCGGCGACCCTAGGTCGTGGTTTCGTAATCCCATGTTGGCCGGATCGATCATTGGGGAGCGCCCAGGTGACTTAGGGATTGGTCACAATCGCTACGATACACAACCCGGAACAAACCCTGATCGTGAAGCCCAGCCAGGATATGCCTCTTGGTTAGCCAACTCTATCTACGTTTCCGCTAACGGTAACTTGCCTTTCTGCAAAGAGCTGAGAGATGCTCTTTCGCAACCCGGTGACCCCAATTCGTGCAAGTTTGCCACCCAAGGCGACTCGGAGGTTATCGCCAAGTTGATAGCAACACGCGCGCTCTATCAGGGCATGAGTATGCGGGATGCTTTTATGGATGTCGGGAGAAACCTGAATGGCACTTTCTCTCTCGTGGCGATAATCAATGATCACACCGGTAAGTGGCTATATGCTATGCGCGATCGACATGGCAATCGTCCATTGTGGGTAGCCGTCTGGCGTGACAAGCTGATAATCATCTGCTCTGAGACGTCAGTGATTCAAGAGCTGGTACCCATAATCGGTGAACCTTGCGACGACCTTTACCCGTTAGCCCCTGGTTCGCTGCTGATCGCTTCGCCCGATGGCGAGATAACCACTCATTTGTTTGGAGATGGTCAGTGCCACGGGTTCTGTCTGATGGAACTGTTCTACTTTGCTGGAAGGATGTCGTATTTCGAAGGGATGCCAAATAAGCATGGCGGATGGTTCAAATACGGACAGATTCGGCGCATGCTTGGAGAGCAACTGGCGAGGGAGTGGCGAGAATCCGGATTACCGATCCCGGACTTTATCACTGGCGTTCCTGAATCTGGCAGCCCCGCTGCAGAAGGCTGTGCTGCCGAACTCAAGATCCCTTATTTCAGTGTCATCGACAAGAATCGATTTGCGGCGGGCCGAAATTTTCAGGGTAGACCCAAAAACCGAATAAACGACATCCGTAGTAAGATGTGGCTGAACGGCAGCGTCAGCGGCCTGACAATTGGGGTGGTTGACGATTCTGAGGTCAGAGGCGAACAAGGGATTATAATCTGCGGCGAGAAGCTACGTGATGATCCGATGACCATCTGTCATGGATTACGCGAAGAGGGGGCTGCACAAATCGTTCTTGGATTGGTCGCTCCGCGATATGTAAACCCATGCTTTTACGGCCTGAACACACCGGATCCGAGTCAACTGGTAGCGCGCGGTAGGTCAGACGAAGAGGTTAGACGGATAGTCGGTGCCGACCATCTTATCTATCTCTCGTTGGACGGAACGCTCAAAACCGTAAAACAGAATCACGAGTTTTTCTGCACCGCGTGCTTCACCGGAGAATATCTGGACAAGGTTCCGGAAGGAAAACCGGAGGTTGGTCAGTCTACATAACTTTGGCTATCACCCGATTACGTCTTGCGCTGGTGCGCGAGGGAGCACCCGCGTGGCCGGCTGCATCGCAATTGGTTGTCATAGCGGACATACCGTCAAGCTGGCACGGACGGTATCATTAGCTGATCGGCTGAACCGATCAACGGAAGCTCTGGGTTGCTTAGGCAATCCACCTTCCGTTTTTTATTTCTCCAGAGCGACAAAATCGTTATCAGATCAGAAGAACATAGACGGTACTTGACCAACAGATATAGACCAGCTTGTCATAGGAGTCCACCTCTGATAGACTTTAAGGAGTTAGTATATAGTTAATAACTTCGGGAGGAGGCACATGGCCTACAGTCACAAGAACAGTAAGGGGAACACTTACTACTTGCACAGCAAGAATGTAAGCCTTAAGGGGGGACGCAAGCAGATGATTTATTACTTCGCTAAGGTTGCCAGCACTGGCGCCTGCGATGCGATTCCTGAGGGCTACAAGGTTGTCGAAAGTGCCCGCACCGGTTTGCCCATCCTGAAGAAGAAGTAATTAACTTTGCACTCAAACTCAACTCCGCCCATTCGGGCGGTTTTGAGTGCCCATGTTCGTCATCCCCGCGCAGGCGGGGATCCAGAAAATAACAACAACTATTTTTTGTTTCTGTCCCTGGCCGCGTCCCGCGGGCAGGCTAGATTCCCGTTTCCACGGGAATGACAAAGGACTAATAAAAAACCGGGGCGCGTTGGTCGTACGCGCACCCGGAATGACCAGTATACTGATTGGCTTTAACTTGGCTGACTAGCGACCTTCGGTGTAGAGATCTTTCTTGGGCTCCTTTTCTCCAGCTGATGCTTTCTTGGCAAGGTACTCTTTGCCTTTACCGACATCAGTGTTGATCTCAACGCCCTCCCTGCAAAGTGGACACTCGGGCTCATCCCACGCGTCGGTTGGTAAAGATGTTAACGAGTAGAGGAGTGGAACATCCAGCTGTTCGGCGGTGATCCCACCGCGATTGCAGAGTACTCCCACGCCAACTACCGATCCGCCGAGTTTACGGACAGCATCGATCACGCCGATTACCGATCCGCCAGTAGTCAGGATGTCATCTACTACAAGAAATCTTCTACACGGGATCAGTCGATCGTACCCACGCCGAAATTCCAGGATCCCGTCCGATTTCTCGGCATAAAT
>Ga0265297_10010576_pt1 | contig 11562 bp, 13 predicted proteins | sample Munlanlwell13791_FD_192502 | JGI IMG/M metagenome (GOLD analysis project Ga0265297, IMG submission 192502) | Leachate microbial communities from a municipal landfill in Southern Ontario, Canada - Leachate well 137-91 | ecosystem: Engineered > Solid waste > Landfill > Unclassified | place...
GGGAGGATCGGCAGGGGGAATTTGCAGTCTTTTTGCCTGCTTATTTCCGATGAGCAAAGCCAGGATTCCAAAGCGCGCCTGGCGGCGATGCTTGCTTCTGTCGACGGTTTCCGTATCGCCGAGGAAGACCTTAAAATCCGGGGCCCGGGAGAGTTCTTCGGGAATAGGCAGCACGGCCTGGCGGAACTTAAGATTGCCGATCCGCTTGCCCAGATGCAATTATTGAAAGCCGCGCGGGAAGAAGCGGTTAATATCCTTAAAGATGATGTTAAATTGGAACAACGGCCGCACCAGTTGCTGAAAACCAAGCTTCTTGAGCGGTTCCCGGAGTATGAGAAGCTGATGCTGGTAGGTTAACAGCTGTCAGCTATCAGCCATCAGCTTTCAGCGAAGGCAAAACAAAAAGAGAAGACCATGCGTATAACTACAGGAAAATACCGTAATCGTAAATTACATATACCTAGAGGCATCCGGCCTACCCAGGATAAGGTTCGTAAGGCGGTTTTCGATATCATGGGAGATATCAGCGGCTTGAGGTTTTTGGAGCTTTATGCCGGTTCCGGCGCGGTAGGCTTCGAGGCGCTTTCCCGCGGGGCCGCCGAATTGACCCTGGTTGAAAGCAGCAGGGATTCTGTTCTGGCGATCCGGCGCAATATCGAGCTTTTAAATGCCGCTGAATGCAGGTTATACCACCTGGAAGCGGAGAAGGCGGTGAAACTGTTGAGCCTGGATAAGAAAGAGTTCGATATTATATTTATCGATCCACCTTATAATAAGGGGCTGGGAAAAAAAATCTTGCAAACCCTGGAGGGTTATGATATATTAGCCCACTATGGCCTGGTTTTAGTGCAGCATTCCAGGCTTGAACAGCTGGAATGCGGCTGTCTAAAGCTGGATTTGATTAAAGAGGCTAAGTATGGAGATACTTGGCTTTCGATTTTTAGGAAGAAAGGCTGAAAAATGTGCCAGATTGCCTTGTATCCGGGGACATTCGATCCGGTGACCAACGGTCATATAGACTTGATCTGCCGGGCGCGTGAAATATTCCCGGATCTTATCGTGGCGGTGGCGCATAATCCGCAGAAGAAACCTCTTTTCAGCATCCAGGAGAGGACGGGGATGCTGAAAAAGGCGGTTAAGGATATGGATGGGGTAAAGGTCATCCAGTTTGACGGCCTGGTAGTGGACCTGGCGCATAAGATGAAGGCTAAAGTCCTGATCCGCGGCCTGCGCATGCTTTCAGATTTTGAATATGAGTTTCAGATGGCGCTGACCAATCGTAAATTTTCCAGCGATATTGAAACGATCTTCCTGATGCCTCATGAATCTTACAGTTATCTATCCGCCAAACTGATTAAAGAGGCGTCTGCTTTGGGGGCGGATTTATCCTGTTTTGTCCCGGATTTTGTGGGACAAGCCCTGCGGAAAAAACTGCGCCGGAAGAATTAGGTCCGCATCCAGGCTGCCTGCCTAGAACACCGGGATGAAACCCGGGGCAGATTTTTTAAAGATATTTTTCGGGGAAACGGTTTTTATCCCTGATCCGGATTTTAAAGGGGCAGGGCGGGATTTTTTTTAAAAAGAGGCCGACAGTTGAAGATAATTATTAATCGGGTCCCCTCGGAGGGGTTGTGTTTAAAAGAAGAGATCGATCCTTCGGAGTTGGACCTGGATACGGAGCTCATAAAATTTCGCGCTCCTTTAAAATTAGAAGCGAAAGTGGAGAGGATCACCAACGCGCTTTCCGTAGACCTGAAGATTGAAGGTAAATTTTCAGCCGAATGTTCCCGTTGCCTGGAGGAATTTGAGCGGGAGTTTGAAAAGACGGTGAGATTAAATTATCCGTTGGAGGGTAAGGATAACTTTATTGATTTAAACCCGGAAATCCGTGAAGAGATTATACTGGATTATCCGATCAAGCCTTTATGCGGCCCGGAATGCAAGGGGATTTGCCTAAAGTGCGGTAAAAACAAAAACGAAGGAGGATGTCACTGTGGCTCTACCTAAACGTAAACACTCTGCAGCGCGCGGCCGTAAACGCCGGACTCATTGGAAGATCAAGGCAGCCAGCCTGGTCCCTTGTCCGCAATGTAAACAATTAAAACTTCCGCATAAGGTCTGCCTGATCTGCGGATATTATGACGGGCGCCAGGTTATGGAAGTGAAGGTTAAAGAAAAGAAGAAAAAGTCCCGTTAACCGGGGAGGATTTAGATGAAAATAGTCGTAGATGCTATGGGCGGGGACCATGCCCCGGATGTCGTAATCGACGGGAGTCTGGCGGCGGTCAAGGAATATGATATTGAGGTTATCCTGGTAGGGGATGAGCCGAAGATCCAGGCCCTCCTTAAAAAGGCCAAGTATACCGGTGACCGTATTACCGTGCAACACGCCACCGAGGCGATCGAGATGTGCGAGCCGGCGGCCAACAGTGTCCGGCGCAAGAGGAATTCCTCGATCGTGGTGGGGTTGAGCCTGGTGAAAGATGGGAAGGCCGACGCTTTTTTTAGCGCCGGCAATACCGGGGCGGTAGTCTGCGCGGCGACCCTGGAGTTAAGGATGCTGCCGGGTATCGAGCGGGCGGGTATCGGGATCGTTACTCCGACTTTAAAAGGGAATTCTTTGATTATCGACGTGGGGGCGAATATCGACCCGAAGCCTTCCCAGTTACTGCAATACGGGATTATGGCCGACGCCTACTGCAAGAATATCCTGAATAAACCCAACCCGAGCGTGGGGTTGTTGAATATCGGCGAAGAAGAAAAGAAGGGCACGGAGTTTATCCGCGAGGCTTACGAACTCCTGGAGAAGAGCAAGGTAAATTTTATCGGCAACGTGGAAGGGAAAGACCTTTTTCGCGGCAAGTGCGATATTATTGTCTGTGATGGTTTCGTGGGAAATGTCGCCCTGAAGGTTTCCGAAAGCGCCGCCGAGGCGATGCAGACATTTTTAAAAAGGCATCTTTTGAGCAATATCTGGGGCAAGATCGGCCTGATCTTTATGATCCCCAGCCTGAAACGTTTTAAAAAAGAAGTTGATTACGCCGAATACGGCGGAGCGCTGCTTTTGGGTGTTAACGGGGTGGTAATTATCGGACACGGGCGTTCCAATATCCGGGCGATCAAGAACGCGATCCGTGTCGCCAAGGAAGAAGTCGAGCGGCAGGTTAACGCGAAAATACTTGAAGCGTTAAAGGGTTAGTTCTTGAGTTCGCGGGTTGGTGAGTTAAGAGAAGGAGAGTTTTGTTGAAAAAAGTAGGGATTATCGGTTTAGGGGAATGCCTGCCGGAAAAAATATTGTCGAACGCCGACCTGGAAAAGATGGTCGAGACTTCCGATGAATGGATTACTACGCGGACCGGGATAAAGCAGCGCCGGATCGCTTCGGAAAACGAAGCGGTGTCTGACCTGGCAATAAAAGCGGCCAGGGAAGCGCTTAAGGATGCCGGATTATCCGCCGCGGATCTCGATTTGATTATTGTAGCCACGATCACCGGCGATATGCCGATGCCTTCCACCGCGTCGATTGTGCAAAACGCGCTTTCCGCCAAAAAAGCCGCCGCCTTTGATATCTCCGCGGCCTGCGCCGGATTTGTTTACGGCCTTTCCATCGGCTATCAATTTATCGTAAACGGTTCCTATAAAAACGTTTTGATTATCGGAGCGGAAAAACTTTCAGCTTTTACCGACTGGAAAGACCGGAATACCTGTGTTTTGTTCGGTGACGGCGCCGGGGCGTGTATTCTATCCGAGGTTAAATCCGGGGGAATCGCTTCAATTTACCTGGGCTGTGACGGCTCAAACCTGAACCTTTTGAACCTTCCCGCCGGAGGCTCCCGGATGCCGGCCAGCGAAGAAACCGTCAGGAACCGGATGCATTATATCAAGATGCAGGGAAATGAACTGTTTAAGATAGCGGTCAGGACGATGACGGAAGCCGCGCAGGTAGCTTTGGAACAGGCCGGGATTACTTTTAAGGATGTCGACCTTATCGTTCCTCACCAGGCGAACTCCCGGATCATTATGGCGGTGGCCAAAAGGCTCGGTATCTCAGAAGATAAAATTTACCTTAATATAGAAAAATACGGAAATATGTCCAGCGCTTCCACGATTACCGGCTTGGTTGAAGCGGTAAAGGAAGGAAGGGTTAAAAAAGGCGATACAGTTCTTTTAGATTGCTTCGGAGGCGGGCTTGTCTGGGGCGCCTGCGTAATAAACTTATAAAAATGGAAGAAAAAACCGCTTTTTTATTCGCAGGACAAGGCAGCCAATATGTGGGCATGGGCAGGGATCTTTATGATGCCTTTCCGGAGGCCAGGGACGTGTTTGAACGGGCGGATAAAACCCTGGGTTTTTCGATAAGCGACCTCTGTTTTAATGGCCCCATCGAAAAGTTGACCAAAACCGATAATTGCCAGCCAGCGATCGTGACGATGTCGGTTGCCTGCTGGAATGTTTATAAAAGCAGGAATCCTTCATCCGGCAGTTATGTGGCGGGTTTAAGCCTGGGAGAGTATTCCGCCTTGGTTGCCGCCGGGGCGATCAGTTTTGAAGACGCGGTTTACCTGGTCTGGCGCCGCGGGAAAACGATGGAGGAAGAAGCGGAGGCGCATCCCGGCAAGATGCTTTCGGTGATCGGGATGGATTTGCCTAAGGTAAAAGAGCTTTGCTCCGAAGTGGGCGCCGAGATCGCCAATATCAATTGTCCGGGGCAGACGGTCATTTCGGGTTCCGTTGAGGCGATCACTAAAGCGCAGCCTCTGGCTAAAGAAAGGGGCGCCAAGCTGGCGGTGATCCTGGATGTCAGCGGGGCGTTCCACTCTTCTTTTATGAAAGGTGTTTCGCAGAAACTCGCCCTGGAACTTGAAAAAGTTACGATTTCATTGCCTTCTATTCCGGTGATCTCAAATTTTACCGGTAAACCTTCGTCCAGCGTCCGGGAGATCAAGGAGAATTTGATCCAGCAGGTCGCCGGCAGCGTGCTTTGGGAAGATTCTATGAGGTTGATCCTTGCCGAAGGAGTGAAAGAATTTGTCGAATTCGGTCCCGGAAAAGTCTTAAAGGGGTTGATGCGCCGCATCGACAGTAACGCGCAAGTGTTGAATATCGAGAAAGCGGCGGATTTGACGGCGGTAAGTATTTAAGTTCGCGAGTTATCGAGTTCGCGAGCTTGCGAGTTCGTGAGCTCTCGGGTTCGTGAGCTATGAATTAAGGAGGGAAGATATGCGTTTAAAAGATAAAGTGGCTTTGGTTACCGGAGGGGCAAGGGGGATCGGAAGGGCAATCGGAATAACTTTCGCCGGGGAAGGGGCAGACATCGTGGTGGCGGATGTAAACCTTGAAGCGGCGCAAAAAACCGCTTCCGAAATCGAAGGAATGGGGCGTAAAGCGATGTCTTTGGTGATGGACGTGACCGATTTCCAGGCGGTGGAAGAAGGAATAAACAAAATTCTTGACAAAATGGGAAAGGTTGATATATTAGTTAACAATGCCGGGATCACCAAAGATAATCTTTTGTTGAGAATGTCTCCGGCTGACTGGGATGCAGTGTTAAACGTCAATCTCAAAGGAACGTTTAACTGTATTAAAGCGGTATCCCGTTCCATGATCAAGCAAAGAAGCGGCAGGATAATCAGTATCGCTTCGATTATCGGCCTGATGGGTAACGCGGGGCAGGCAAATTACGCTGCTTCCAAAGCCGGAATAATCGCTCTGACAAAAACCGTGGCAAAAGAGTTAGCAAGCCGTAATATTAACGCTAACGCGGTAGCACCAGGGTTTATCCAAACGGAGATGACGGCAAAACTTCCTGAAGATATCAAAAAGAAGATGCAGGAAGCGATCCCGATGGGAAAACTGGGAACGCCTGAAGATGTAGCTAATATTTGCCTTTTTCTGGCATCGGAAGAATCAAGCTACGTGACCGGGCAGGTAATTACCGTTGACGGCGGCATGGTAATGGCGTAAAGTAAAATATAAGGATTACACGCGGCGCTAATTGTACCTGGCACTGATATGGATCGTGCCGGTATCCACCTGTGGTGGAGAATTGCGCCGGTGTTGTGTCTCTACACAAGGAGGAAAAAAGAATGGCATCACAAGAGAAAGTGAAATCGATTATAGCTGAACAGTTAGGCGTAAAACCCGAAGAAGTTACCCCCGAAGCATCTTTTGTGGATGATTTAGGCGCGGATTCCCTCGATACGGTAGAGCTGGTCATGGCCTTAGAAGAAGAGTTCGGTATTGAAATTCCCGATGAGGACGCGGAGAAGATTACGACTGTCGGCGATGCCATCAAATATATTGATGAAAAGAGCGCCAAATAAAATATAATTAATCGCAGATATTAAATTTACCCCGCATTTTCAATCTCTGCGGGGTAAATTTATGTTAATCACATTATGAAAAAACGAGTAGTTATTACAGGTTTAGGCACGATTACCCCGGTGGGGAACGACGTTTCTTCTTTCTGGCAGTCTTTAAAGGAAGGGAAGAGCGGGGTGGGCCCGATTACATATTTCGACACCACAGGTTTTGATTCAAAGATTGCCGCACAGGTTAAGGATTTCGATCCGGCCGTTTTCGGAATTTCCCATAAAGAGGCCAGGAGGACGGCGCAGTTCGTGCAGTTTTCGATTGCCGCCGCCAAACAGGCGATGGAATCTTCCGGGCTCCAGATGGATAATGAAGACCGCACCCGCATGGGGGTATTGATCGGATCCGGTATCGGCAGCCTGCATACCATCGAGGAAGAGCATAAAGTCCTGCTTAATAAAGGGCCTTCGCGGCTTTCTCCTTTTTTAATCCCGATGCTTATCGTAAACGAAGCCAGCGGGATGGTGGCGATCGTGCATGGCTTGAAAGGCCCGAATTCCTGCGTGGCTACCGCCTGCGCTTCGGGATCGCATGCCATCGGAGAAGCCTACCGGACGATTCTTTACGGCGATGCCGATATCATGCTTACCGGAGGAACGGAGAGCTGCATTGTGCCTACCGCGGTGGGAGGATTTTGCGCCTTAAGGGCGCTTTCGACCAGGAACGACGATCCTAAAAAAGCCAGCCGGCCGTTTGACGGGCAGCGGGACGGGTTCGTGATGGCCGAAGGATGCGGGTTGGTGGTTTTAGAGGAATTGGAGCATGCTTTAAGCAGGAATGCGGAGATTATCGCCGAGATCAAGGGTTTCGGCATGAGCTGCGACGCTTATCATATTACCGCTCCGGATCCCGAAGGCGCGGGGGCAGCTCAGGCGATGTCGGGGGCGCTGAAAGACGCGGGGATGAACCCCGAAGAGATCTCTTATATTAACGCGCACGGGACTTCAACTAAAATGAACGATAAGATCGAGACCTTGTCGATGAAGAAGACTTTCGGTGAATATAGTAAAAAAGTGATGATTTCTTCCACTAAATCCGTTACGGGGCATCTTTTAGGGGCGGCGGGTGGAGTGGAATTCGTTGCCTGCTGCCTGGCGATCAAGGATGGGGTTATCCCTCCCACGATCAACTATGAGAATCCCGATCCGGATTGCGACTTGGATTATGTGCCGAATACCGCGCGTAAAATCAACGTAGAAGCCTGCATGTCAAATTCCCTGGGGTTCGGCGGACACAACGCCTCATTGATTGTAAAAAAATTCAAGAAATAAAACAGCCTTAAGTCTTAAGCTTACAACTTATAACTTATAACTTACAACTATAATGGGTTATACAATCGCGGAAAAAATATTATTGAAACACGCTTTTCCTGCCGGTAAAAAGACGCTCAAGCCGGGAGAGTTTATCCAGGCCAAGGTGGATGTCGCCCTGGCTAACGATATTACCGCTCCTTTGGCGATCGCCGAATTCAAGAAATCCGGCACCGGCAAGGTTTTCGATAAAAATAAGATTGTTCTGGTGCCGGACCATTTTGCTCCCGCTAAAGATTTAAAGAGCGCCAATCAATGCAGGATTTTGGCGGATTTCGCGAGGGAGCAAGGGATAAAAAACTATTTTGAAGTAGGGTGCATGGGGATCGAGCATGCCTTGCTTCCGGAGAAAGGGATTGTCCTGCCCGGGGACCTGGTGGTAGGGGCGGATTCCCATACCTGCACCTACGGCGCCCTGGGGGCTTATGCCACGGGGATGGGGTCTACCGATTTGGCGCGCGCATATATCGACGGGAAATGCTGGTTAAAAGTCCCCGCTTCCGTAAAATTCGTATACAAAGGCAAGCTTAACAAATGGGTTTCGGGAAAAGACCTGATCCTTTTTACGATCGGGCAGATCGGGGTCGACGGGGCATTATATAAGGTAATGGAATTTTCCGGGCCGGCGATCCGCGCTTTGAGCATGGACGGCAGGTTCTCGATGTGCAATATGGCGATCGAGGCCGGGGCAAGGGCGGGGCTGATCGAGCCGGATGAAAAAACCAGGAAGTATGTCGCCGGTTTCAAGCGCAAGCCTAAATTTTATTCTTCCGACAAGGACGCGCATTACGAAAAAGTATATGAATGGGATGTTTCTAATCTTGAGCCGCAGGTTGCCTGTCCGCACCTGCCCAGTAATGTCAAGCCTGCCGGCAGCCTGAAAAGCGTTAAGATTGACCAGGCGGTAATCGGATCCTGCACTAACGGAAGGATCTCCGATTTGCGGGTCGCCGCGTCTTTGTTGAAAGGCAGGAAGGTTGCCAAAGGGGTTAAGCTTATTGTTTTTCCGGCAACCCAGAAGATATATCTTGAAGCGGTAAAAGAAGGACTGGCTGAGATTTTTGTCAAGGCAGGAGGGATTTTTTCCACTCCTACCTGCGGCCCCTGCCTGGGCGGCCATATGGGGATCCTGGCGGACGGGGAAACGGCGATTGCCACCACCAACCGTAATTTCCTGGGCAGGATGGGAAGCCCTAAATCTTTTGTTTATTTGTCGAATCCCGCGGTGGCGGCGGCATCGGCGCTTACCGGTAAGATCACGCACCCGGATAAGATAAAATAAGCCTCTTAACAGGCGCAGGATAAAAATGATTATTAAAGGCAAGGTCCATAAATTCAGCGACGATATAAATACCGACGACATTATCGCGGCGAAATACCTGGTTTCTACCGACGCGCAGGAACTGGGTAAGCATTGCATGGAAACGATCAAACCGGAATTTTCCCGTGCGGTCTCGCCCGGAGATATTATCGTGGCCGGGAAGAATTTCGGCTGCGGTTCCAGCCGGGAGCACGCCCCGCTGGCAATCAAAGGATGTGGGGTGGCGGCGGTAATCGCCAGGAGTTTCGCGGCGATCTTCTTCAGGAACGCGATCAATATCGGTTTGCCTTTTCTGGAGTCCGATGACGCCGAAAAGATTAACGACGGAGATATCGTCGAAATCGACCTTTCCAGCGGCCGGATCAGGAATCTTACCCAGGGTAAAGATTATCAAACCCAGGCTTTTCCGGGTTTCCTGCAGGAGATTGTTTCCTGCGGAGGGTTGATTAATTATATTAAAAAGACGAAAAGTAAATCATGATTAAAGATCCTGCTTCGCCTTTGGCTTCGCAGGATTTCGTTAAATAAAAACTTAGAGGTGCTCAAAATGTATAAGATCGCGGTGATACCCGGAGACGGTACCGGCCCGGAAGTAGTAAATGAAGGGTTGAAGGTTTTAAAAGCAGCCAGTAAGAAATACGGTTTTGAATACGAGCTTAAAAATTTCGATTTCAGCGGGAAAAGGTATCTGGCTACCGGCAAGCTTGTCGACGAAGGCGATATCGCGGAGTTGAAAAAATATGACGCGATATACCTGGGAGCGGTGGGGGATCCGGATGTGAAGCCCGGGATCATCGAGACGGGGGTGCTTTTGAAGTTAAGGTTCGCCCTGGACCAGTATATCAACCTGCGTCCGGTGAAACTTTATAATTCCGCTTACTGTCCGTTGAAGGATAAAAAACCCGAGGATATCGATTTCGTAGTGGTGCGCGAAAATTCCGAAGGCTTGTATAAAGGGCTGGGCGAGTTTAAAGATAAAGGCACTAAGGATGAGGTGGCGATCCAGATCTCTTATAATACGCGCAAGGGGGTGGAACGCTGCCTGCGTTACGCTTTTGATTATACCCGGAAACGCAATAAGAAAAAGAAACTTACACTTTGCGGCAAGACGAATGTCCTGACTTATGCCTGGGACCTTTGGCAGCGGACTTTTAACGAACTGGCAAAAGAATATCCGGATGTAACGACGGATTACGCGCATGTCGATGCCACGACGATGTGGTTTGTCAAGAATCCCGAGTGGTTCGATGTGATTGTGACGGATAATATTTTCGGTGATATTATTACCGACCTCGGGGCGATGATCCAGGGGGGCATGGGAATTGCCGCCGGAGGAAATATCAATCCGCAGGGGGTTTCGATGTTTGAGCCGATCGGGGGAAGCGCCCCGAAATATACCGGCAAGAATGTGATCAACCCCCTGGCGGCGATCTGCGCCTTGGGGATGATGCTCGATAATCTTGGAGAGGAAAAGGCCGCCGCGGAGATCGAGCGGGCGGTAATCGGTATTGTTAATAAAGACTTAAAATCCCTGGCTGCCGGGAAGATGGGGTATTCTACTTCCGAAGTGGGGGATCTGGTAGTGAAGAATTTATAATTATCAGCTTTCAGCTGAGATCAGTTTAGCGGGAGATTTTTAGAATGAAGAAATACAATGTCGCGGTTATCGGGGCGGGCGTGGTGGGGGTGGAGATGCTGCGGGTTTTGAAGCAGCGCCGTTTTCCGGTAGAAAATCTTAAAGTTTTCGCGCGCTCGAGCCGCGATATCCGGGTCGACGGGGATACTTATAAGGTCGAGCCGGTAAGCGCGGAAGGATTTTGCGGTGTCGATATCGCTTTGTTCGCGGGGACCGAAGGCGAAAAAGGCGCGGCGGTGACCTATGCGGCGGAAGCGGTAAAGAGAGGGGCGGTAGTGATCGATAACGGCGCGGATTTCCGCATGGACCCGAAGGTCCCCCTGGTTGTTCCCGAAGTAAACGCCGGCGATTTAAAGCCTATCAGGAAATGGATGTTTTCCGGCAAGAATAAGGATTTATCCGGAGGCAAAGAGAGCCATAAGGGGATTATCGCCAACCCAAACTGTTCCACCATCCAGATGGTGGTGGCGCTTAACCCGCTGCATAAGAAATACGGAATTAAAAAGATTATCGTTACCACCCTGCAGGCTTCCAGCGGAGCGGGGAAAGCCGCGGTGGAGCAGCTGAACAATGAAACCGCCGGGATTGTCCAGGGCGGTTTTTGTAACTTACGGGCCGAGGGGGTTGAGCGCGCGATGCCGCAGCAATTGGCCTTTAACTGTTTTCCACATATCGGGAGTTTTACCGAAGGCGGTTATACCAATGAAGAGTGGAAGCTGGTTAACGAGACCCATAAGATCATGCACGCCCCGAAAATCAGGATTTCGGCTACTACCGTAAGGATTCCGGTAAAGACGGGGCATTCGGAGTCTATCTATATTCAGACTGAAAAAGCGGTTACCGCCGGGCAGGCCGGCAAGGCGCTTTCGAAAGCTGCGGGCATCGTCATGATCGATGACCTGGATAAAAATCTTTATCCGATG
>Ga0265297_10010577_pt1 | contig 11559 bp, 7 predicted proteins | sample Munlanlwell13791_FD_192502 | JGI IMG/M metagenome (GOLD analysis project Ga0265297, IMG submission 192502) | Leachate microbial communities from a municipal landfill in Southern Ontario, Canada - Leachate well 137-91 | ecosystem: Engineered > Solid waste > Landfill > Unclassified | place...
TATTCAGCCATATGCCGGGAAATTTTACCTGCTGGGCCAGCCACGGAGATTTTGTCACTAAAATACCGGCCGGGTTCCATGTCAGCGCGCATACTACCAGCACCCCGGTAGCTGCGATCAGTAACCCTAAGAGAAAAATCTTCGCGGTGCAGTTCCACCCTGAAGTTACGCACACGGAAAAAGGAAACCAGATTTTGAGTAATTTCTTATTTAAGATCTGCGCCTGCCTGGGCCGCTGGACCATGCAGTCGTTTATTAAAGAATCTATTGAAGGCATAAAAAAGAACGTCGGCCGCGATAAAGTCGTTTTAGGCTTAAGCGGAGGAGTGGATTCATCGGTAGCGGCACTCTTATTACATAAGGCGATAGGCAGGAATTCCAGATGTATTTTTATCAATAACGGGCTGCTCAGAAAAGACGAGCCGGAACAGGTAAAAAAAATCTTTCGCGACATCTATCATTTGAACCTGGGCTATGTGGATAGGAGCAAGAAATTTTTAATCCGCTTAAAAGGCATAACCGACCCGGAAGAGAAGAGGAAGATAATTGGGGATGAATTTATAAAGACATTTGAAGAAGAAGCTACTAAAGTCAAAGGAGTAAGATACCTGGTGCAAGGCACGCTCTATCCGGATGTCATTGAATCAATCTCGGCCAGCGGCGCACCCAGCCGTAAAATAAAAAGCCACCATAATGTCGGAGGCTTGCCTGCCCAGATGAAGCTTAAGCTTATCGAGCCGCTGCGGGAAATATTTAAAGACGAGGTGCGCGCCATAGGCAGGGAATTAGGCTTACCCGATGCGGTAATCCTGCGCCAGCCTTTTCCCGGACCGGGACTGGCTATCCGGATCATCGGTGAAGTTAACGAAAAACGCTTAAATATACTCCGCGAAGTTGATAGGAGGGTTATTGAAGAAATAAGGGCCGCCGGCCTATATGAACAGGTCTGGCAGTCTTTCGCGATATTACTGCCCATTAAGAGCGTGGGGATTATGGGCGATGAACGCACCTATGAAAATGTCGTGGCTGTGCGTTGCGTCTCGAGTTTTGACGGAATGACTGCCGACTGGGTAAGGCTGCCTCCTGAAGTAATGGAAAAAATATCCAATCGTATCATCAACGAGATAAAAGGCGTAAACCGCGTTGTCTACGATATTTCTTCCAAGCCACCCGCGACTATCGAGTGGGAATAAATTAGTTTTAGAAAAATGCCGCGCTCTGATTTTGTCCACTTACACCTGCACACCCAATTCAGCCTCCTAGACGGTGCCTGCCGTATTCCGGAAATTCTTAACCTGGCTAAGCAATATAAAATGGATTCCCTGGCTATTACCGACCACGGGAATATGTTCGGGGCAATTGATTTTTATCTGGAAGCCCAGAAAGCCGGGATCAAACCCATTATCGGCTGCGAAGCCTATATTGCTTCCGGGAGCCGCCTGAATAAAGAATCCCGCGGGATTGACGAGGCAGCCTACCATTTAATACTTTTAGCCAGGGATGAAACCGGCTATCAGAACTTGATGAAGCTGGTCTCGATCGGCTATCTGGAAGGCTTTTATTACCGTCCGCGTATCGATAAAGAAATCCTGGCCCAGTATTCTAAGGGCCTGATCGGCTTAAGCGCCTGCTTAAAAGGCGAGATCCCGGATTTAATCCTGCAAAAACGCTTTAACGACGCGTTAAAGCTAAGCGATACCTACCTGAATATTTTCGAAAAAAATAATTTTTATCTGGAATTACAGGAAAATTCCCTCCCCGAACAAAAAATTGTCAATGCCGGTTTGATTAAAATAGGAAAAGAGCTGGGTATTCCTTTAGCCGCCACTAACGACGTGCATTATTTAACCCGCGGTATGGCCAGCGCCCACGAAGCGCTCCTGTGCATCCAGACCCAAACCACCCTGGATGACCCTAACCGCATGCGCTTTCAAACGGATGAATTTTATTTTAAATCTCCCGAAGAAATGAAAAGCCTTTTTAAGGAAATACCCGAAGCTATTGCGAATACCTGCGAAATTGCCTCCCGCTGTAATTTAGAGCTGGATTTTAATAAGGTGCACCTGCCTAAATATGCAGCGCCTGCCGGAAAGACTAAGGAAGATTTCCTGAGAGAACTTTGCGAACGCGGTTTAAAAGAGAGATTTGAAAAAGTAACCCCCCAGATATCCGAACGCCTGGAGCATGAACTGAAAATCATCAAGGATATGGGGTTTGTCAGTTATTTCCTGATAGTCTGGGACTTTATCCATTACGCTAAAAGTAAAGATATACCGGTTGGCCCGGGCCGGGGCTCAGCAGCAGGAAGCCTGGTAAGTTATCTCCTGGGCATAACCGACTTAGACCCCTTAAAATACGGCCTGCTTTTTGAACGTTTCTTAAACCCTGCGCGCCTGGGCCTGCCGGATATAGATATAGATTTCTGCTACGAGAGAAGGCAGGAGGTCATTGATTATGTAACCAAAAAATACGGGCAGGAAAACGTCGCCCAGATCATTACTTTCGGGACGATGCAGGCGCGCGCGGTAGTGCGCGATGTGGGCCGGGTAATGGGAATGAGCTATGCTGATGTTGACCGCATCGCTAAAATGATCCCGCCTGAACTGGATATGACACTTAAAAAAGCCCTGGAAAGCGAGCCGGAGTTAAATAACCTTTACAAGAACGATGCGGAAGTCACCAAACTTATTAATACCGGCGTATCCCTGGAAGGGTTAAACCGCCACGCCTCAGTGCATGCTGCCGGCGTAGTTATTGCCGATAAACCGCTGCGCGAATACAGCCCGCTTTTTAAGACCAGCGACGACCAGATAACTACCGGGTTTAGTATGGGTATCTTAGAGAAGATCGGCTTGCTTAAGGTAGACTTCCTCGGGTTAAGGACGCTTACCGTAGTTGACCAGGCAGTAAAAATAATTAAAGAGACCCAGGGTAAGTCCATAAATATACATAAGCTTCCTCTGGATGACCCGCAGACCTACAAGCTTCTCGGGTCTGCCCAGACAATGGGCGTGTTTCAGGTGGAAAGTTCGGGGATGCGCGACCTGCTGAAAAAACTTGAGCCTGAACGCTTTGAAGACTTGATCGCTTTACTCGCTTTGTACCGGCCCGGCCCGATCGGCTCGGGAATGTTAAATGATTTTATCAAGCGTAAGCATAAGCTTATCCCGATTAAATACGAGCATCCTAAGTTAGAAGAGGTCCTCAAAGAAACCTACGGGATTATGGTCTATCAGGAACAGATTATGCAGATTGCTTCTTTATTGGCTGGCTTTAGCCTGGCCCAGGCAGATATCCTGCGTAAGGCCATGGGTAAGAAAATTCCGGAGGTCATGGAAAAACAAAGGAGTAATTTTCTTCACGGCTGCGTCAAGAACGGGATCAAAGAATCCACTGCGGCTAAGACCTTCGACCTCATAGAATATTTTTCCGGGTATGGCTTCAATAAATCCCATTCAACGGCCTACGCGCTTATTTCTTACCGCACGGCTTATTTAAAAGCAAACTATCCGGTGGAGTTTATGACGGCACTCTTAACTTCTGAACGCGATAATACGGATAAAATAGTTGAATATGTGAATGAAGCCGAGCGCATGGGACTGGTTGTCCTGCCTCCGGATATCAATGAAAGCGGTGCTCTGTTTAAGGTAGTAGATAATAAAACAATCCGCTTTGGAATGCTGGCGATAAAGAATGTCGGGCATGGCGCCGTAGAATCCATTATTGAAGTAAGGAATAAATCCGGTAAATTTAATTCCCTGGAAGATCTGTGCCAGTCTATCGACCTGCGCCTGGTTAACCGCAAGGTTTTGGAAAGTCTGATCAAATGCGGCGCTTTAGATACTTTTAAACTGGCCAGGGCCAAGATGTTTGCCTCGCTGGATATGATTTTAGAGTCAGCCTCGCGTAAACAAAGGGAAAAAGCCAAGGGCCAGCTTTCCTTTTTTGACCTGGGTTTATGCGCCAACGGCTTTGAGCAGACTACCAATAATATGCCTGAAGTTAAGGAATGGCCGGAGCCGCAGCTGCTGGCTTTTGAAAAAGATATGCTCGGTTTTTATGTCAGCGGACATCCTCTGGCGCGCTATGCCCGGCAATTAAAGCGTTTTACCTCCTCGTCAATAGATGCCTTACATCAGCATAAGGATGAAGATGAAGTTAAGATTGTCGGTTTGATCGCTAAAATTAAACATACGGTTACCCGCGCCAAACAGGAAAAAATGGCTATCTTAAAACTGGAAGACCTAACCGGCTCGGTTGAGCTGCTGGTTTTTCCGCGGGCATTCCAGAAAGTATCGCGCTATATCCAACCCAACAGCGTGGTCCTGGTCAGGGGCACACTTAACCTGAAAGAAGACACCCCTAAAATCCTGGTGAATGACCTTTTTGCATTTGAGGAGATATATAAGTTGATTACCGCGATGAGCATCAACCTCTCCGGGTTAAGGGAGAATGTCTTTGAAAGCTTAAAAGGCGCGCTGGCTGCCTCGCGCGGGAATATTCCGATCTACCTGAATTTAGATACGCCGGCAAAAGCCAAAGTTCAATTGGTGGTGGGTGAGAATTTCTATGTCGCGCCGTCCGAAAAATTGATCAAGGATATCGAGGACCTGCTGGGAGAAGAACGCCTGTCCCTGGTAGTATAAAAAACTTGACATCGTAACTTTTTGCTGTTATTATACTTAGAAAATAAGCCTATCTGCCGCCTGCCTGACGGCAGTCAGGGTAGGCAGCCAGGGAGGATGAAAAAATGACTAAGAAAGATATTATTTTAAAAGTAGCTGATCAAACCGGCTTGAAACAAATAGATGTTAAACTGGTAGTCCAGAAGACTTTTGACAGCATAGTTGAGGCTTTGGTCAGAGGGGAAAAAATAGAACTGCGTAATTTCGGGGTTTTTAAGATTAAGCAGAGGAAGAGCCGCACAGGTAGGAACCCACGCACTAATCAAATTATCCCTGTCCCGCCGAGAAAAGTGGTAGTCTTTAAATCCGGCTTAGAGATGAAACAAAAGGTGAAATAACCCTTAAAATATTTACATACCGTATAAATGTTTAAGAAAGTATCCGGGACAAAAGATATCCTGCCGGAAGAAGCAATTATCTGGCAGCGCTTAGAAGAAATCAGCCGCAACACCTTTGCTTTATATAATTTCCGGGAAATCCGTCCTCCCTTAATCGAAGAAGCGGCATTATTCAACCGCTCTCTGGGTGAAAGCACTGAAATCGTCCAGAAACAGATGTTCCTTATCCATAATAAAGACGAAGCCTACGCGCTGCGGCCGGAGGGGACTGCTCCCATCGTGCGCGCCTATATCGAAAATAACCTTAATAAAACTAACGGATTTGTAAAACTATACTATATCGGCCCGATGTTCAGACTGGAGCGTCCGCAAAAAGGGCGTTTAAGGCAGTTTCATCATATCGGCTGCGAGGCAATCGGCTCGCCAGACCCCGCACTTGACGTTGAGATTATCGCTTTAGCCGACAATTTGTTGCGTAACTTTTCCATAGCAGGCTATACGATTAAAATAAACAGCCTGGGCTGCAGCCCTGACAAAAAGAAACTGGTAGATTCCCTGCGTAAAGGCCTTAAAGCAAAGTTAGAAAAACTCTGCCCTGAATGCGTGAACAGGCTTGAAAATAATCCCCTACGCATTCTAGATTGCAAGAACGATGCTTGCCAAGAAGTAGCCCTGGGATTAAGCATCTCTGAAAGTTACCTTTGCCCGGGCTGCCAGGAGCACTTTAATAAAGTTAGGGCCGGACTGGATTTCTTAAAGATAAACTACACGGTTAACCCGCGCCTGGTACGCGGACTGGATTATTACACGGGGACTGTCTTTGAGATAGCGCAAAAAGACTTAGGCAGCCAGGACGCTATTGGCGCAGGAGGAAGATATAATAATTTAGTCCAGGAATTAGGCGGAGAAGAGGCTGGAGCGATTGGCTTTGCCTTTGGCGTAGAAAGATTGCTCTTAGCTCAAAATAAAAACATTAACATTCAAGGCAAAAACCTGGTTTATCTCATAACCCTGGGTGAACCCGCGAAACTGGAAGGGCTAAAAGTTTTGGATGAATTGCGTAAGAATGGCGTGCCTTGCGATACTAATTACGAAGATAAATCCCTGAAAGGGGCGCTGCGCAAGGCAAACAACCTCAACAGCCGCTTGGTCCTGATTATCGGAGACAATGAGATCGAAAAAGGTATGGTTACCTTAAAAGATATGCGCTCCGGAGAGCAAAAAGAAATCCGGCTAAAAGACATTATAAAGGAAATCAAATGATCCGAACGCACACTTGCGGAGAATTAACTGCCGGGGATTTGGATAAAGAAGTTGTGCTCTGCGGCTGGGTAGCCAGAAGGCGCGACCACGGCAAGCTCATTTTTATCGATATCCGGGACAGGAGCGGTTTTACGCAGATTGTTTTTATTCCTAAAGAATCCGGCGAGGCTTATAAAGCAGCCCAGGACCTAAGAGCTGAATTCGTCATTAAAATAACCGGTAAAGTTAATCAACGGCCCGCGGGCACCATCAATCCTAAATTAAAAACCGGAGAAATCGAAGTCCTGGCCAACGGCCTGGAGATTTTAAATCCCAGCGCCAATCCCCCTTTTGAGATAGAAGAAGACCTGGTGGTGACGGAGGAGAGCCGGCTTAAATACCGCTATCTGGATTTAAGGCGGCAAAAAACCCTGAATAATCTGTTACTGCGGAATAATCTCTACAAGGTTATCCGCCTATATTTAGACGCTCAAGGGTTTATTGAATGCGAAACGCCGATCCTGACCAAGTCTACTCCTGAAGGCGCGCGCGATTATCTGGTCCCCTCGCGGCTTAATCCCGGGAAATTTTACGCCCTTCCCCAGTCGCCACAATTATTCAAACAGATCTTGATGGTTGCCGGGATCGAGCGATATTACCAGATCGCCAAGTGCTTTCGCGATGAAGACCTGCGGGCTGACCGCCAGCCTGAGTTTACCCAACTGGACCTGGAGATGTCTTTTATCAACGAAGAAGATATCTATGCTATAATCGAAAAACTGCTGTTTAGGGTATTTAAAGAACTAAAAAGGGTAGAATTAAAAATTCCCTTCCCGCGCATTACCTTCGGCGAATCGCAAGAAAAATATAAAACAGATAAGCCGGATTTACGTAAAGAACTTAATACCGAATTTGCTTTTGCCTGGGTAACGGATTTTCTTCTTTTTAAATTTAACGCTGAAGAGAAACGCTGGGAGAGCGAACATCATCCTTTTACCGCTCCGGCGGAAAACGATTTGGCGAACCTGGAAAAATCCCCGGATAAAGTAAAATCGCGCTCTTACGACCTGGTCTTAAACGGCGTAGAGTTAGGCTCAGGCTCAATAAGGATCCACAACCAGGAATTACAGGAAAGAATATTTAAAATCATCGGCATAGATAAAGAAACTGCCAGCGGACGTTTTGGGTTTCTCCTGGAGGCTTTTCAATTTGGCGCGCCGCCGCACGGCGGCTTTGCTTTCGGCATAGACAGGCTATTAAGTATCCTGGCTAATGAAACAAGCATAAGAGAGGTAATCACCTTTCCCAAAACGAGCGCAGGGGTTTGCCCGTTAACCGGTGCGCCTTCGGACGTAGATGAAAAACAATTGAAAGAATTAAATTTAACCAATAAGAAAGGAAGGATACCGAAATGAAAAGTAAGAATCTACTGGGTTTTTTAACCTTAGCCTCTATTTTAATCCTCTCCGGCTGTGTTACCCGGACATATTCTGTATCTAAAGACAGGATTGACCAAAACTTAAACACCGGTAACCGCGGATTTATTACGGGCAAGGCCCCGGCGCAGGAGGAAACAGCCAGAAAAGATACCCGTACAATACAGGTATTTGAGTTCGAGTTAGGCCGTTCGTATAAAGCTAAAGAAGGATACGCAGCGGTACCGGCAATGAAGACTGACGAAATCGTTATTGAAGAAACTTTCGTGGAACCGGAGGCCAGCGTAACCAGCCAGAAATATGTTGTAGGTAAAAACGATACCCTACAGAAGATATCTAAAAAATTCTACGGCACAACCAGAAATTGGACCAAGATTTACGAGGCTAATCAAGATGTCTTAAAGGGCCCGGATAAAGTCTATCCCGGACAGACCCTCAACATACCGGACGCCGGGCAAATGCAACCGGCTGCCGAAAGATTAAGCGAGCCGAAAGAAAATCTGAAATAATAATTAATGGATGAAATAGTTAAACTCCATACTCACCGGGAAGCACAGGACCTCCTGGGCCTGCACGACGCCAAGGCTAAACTCATTGAAAAAGAGTTTAAGGTAAAGCTGACCCTGCGCGCAGAGCATTTAAAAATCAGCGGCACATCCGCCAATATCAAGAAGGCTCGCGGATTAATTGAGTATATTCTAGCGTCCTACCGCCTGGGCCAGACTGACGCAGGTAAGCTGGACTTAGCTTATCTTATCGCCAATTTCAAGAAACCCCGAAAAACCGGTTCCCTGGAAATTCCGGATACCGGGGTTACCCGCGCTTCCAGCGGAAAGCAGATTGGCCCAAAAACTACCGGGCAGCGCGAATATGTTGAGGCGATGAAGAAGTTTGATATTGTTTTTGGCATCGGGCCGGCAGGAACAGGTAAGACTTACCTGGCTATGGCCAGTGCCGTAGAAGCTTTAAAGAAACAGGAAGTACGCAGGATCATCCTTACCCGGCCGGCTATTGAAGCGGGCGAATCATTAGGTTTTTTACCCGGGGATATGCATGAGAAAATATCGCCGTATTTAAGACCCCTATATGACGCGCTCTATGATATGATGGAGGCCGAACGCATCGAGAAATACATTGAGACCGGAATTATTGAAGTAGCGCCTTTAGCTTATATGAGAGGCCGGACCCTTAATGATGCCTTTATTATTCTGGATGAGGCGCAGAATTGCACTGCCGAACAGATGAAGATGTTCTTAACGCGCCTGGGATTTGATTCTAAAGCGGTAATCACGGGAGATATAACCCAGAGCGACCTGCCTAACGGTAAACCTATCGGCCTGTTGCAGGCCCAGGATATCTTGAATAATACCGAAGGGATAAAATTTGTATACTTTGGCGGCCTTGACGTAGTCAGGCACGCGTTGGTGCAGAGGATTATCGAGGCATATGATAAAGCTACCCGCTAAAATTAATTTTCAAGCAATAATCTTAATACTGCTGGCGTTTATTTTCAGCTATGTTGCGCAGATTAACTTAGCGGTAACCTTATTCCTGATTATCCTGTGCGGCTACCTGAAATTAAGAAAGCTGGATATAAAGTGCTGCCGGCTAATTAACCTTTCCCTGCTTTTCCTGATTATTTATGCCGGCGGGTCTTTTATTATCAGGCAGCAGCTTTCCATACTCTATATCCCATTTTCAATCATACCCATGCTGGCCACGCTGCTCTTTGGCAGCCTGGAGGTATCTTTATTGCTTACCCTGGCTTCTGCAGTTGCCCTGGCTTCTTTTTCCGGGTACCCGCTGCAGACAATGCTGTTAGCTTTAACCAGCGGCACAGTATCCAGCTTCCTCGTCCTGGGAGCGCGTAAACGCAGCACGATTATCCGTGCGGGAATTCTTAATGCTCTCCTGCAGATAATAGTTTTAGTCCTTATTGAACATCTCTGGATCGGCCTGCCCTACAGGTACTTGACCCTTTTTCTCAACGGAATAATCTCAAGTATTATAGTATTAGGGGTCCTGTCTGTTTTTGAATATTTATTTAATACCGCGACCAATATCAGCCTCCTGGAACTGGCGGATTTTCACCATCCGCTTTTACAGCGGATGGTTCAGGAAGCCCCGGGGACTTACCACCACAGCTTAATTGTCGGTAATTTATCCGAGACCGCCTGCCGGGCAGTAGGGGCGAATGCTTTATTAGCCAGGATAGGCGCGTATTATCATGATATCGGCAAGCTCCAGAAACCGGAGTATTTTAGCGAAAACCAGAACAGGGAGATCAACAAACACGGTAATCTTTCGCCGACAATGAGCAAGCTGGTGATCATGAACCATGTCAAAGAAGGCCTGGAGCTGGCCAAGAGGTACCGCTTGAACCCGGCGCTCATAGATTTCATCCAACAGCATCACGGTAACAGCCTGGTTTATTATTTTTACCGCCGGGCACTGGAAAACATTGAAAAAGACGAAGTTGTAAAAGAAGAGGGCTTTCGTTATCCCGGCCCTAAGCCCAACACCAAAGAAACAGCCATAGTGTTACTGGCGGATTCGGTAGAAGCAGCCATGCGCACCTTAAGAGAACCCAGCCCTGCGAAAATCGAAGAATTAGTGCATAAAGTAATCAATAATAAATTTATCGATGGGCAGCTTGACGAGTGTGAATTAACCCTTAAAGACCTGGAAAAGATTTCAGCGGTGTTTATCCGTCTGCTCTGCGGCATATACCACAGCCGGACAAGCTACCCTGAAGGTACAAGCATTGAAAATAATCATAAAAAACCTTCAAAAGAAGGTTCCCATCTGTCCGGCAAGGATAAAAAAATCAATCCTTAGGGCCTTAGAGCAAGAAGGCCCTAAGAAGCAAGGTGAAATCACTGTCTCTTTTGTCAGCGACAAACTGATCTCTAAACTTAATTTTAAGTACCTGAAAAAAAAACAGCCTACGGACGTCCTGGCTTTTAATCTGACTGATAAACCGAACTCAAAAAAAATGCTTGCCGACATAGTGGTCTCTGTTGACACGGCGCTGCGTAATGCCCGGATCTATAAAACATCGGCTGCTTATGAATTGAATCTATATTCTATCCACGGCCTGCTGCATCTTTTGGGTTATACTGACCATACCCTTAAAGGCAAGCCGCTCATGCGTAAGAAAGAGTCTAAATATGCCCATCCATAAAACCGAAGCCATAGTCTTAAGGCGCAGGGATTTCCGCGAAACCTCGCTTATCGTGGATTTATATACCCGGGATTTTGGCAAGCTTAGCGGCCTGCTTAAGGGAATACGCACTGAACCGGAAAAATTCGCCAGCACTTTAGAGGTTTCTTCCCATAATGAAATCATCTTCTATAAAAAAACAAATACTTCACTGCACCTGGTCAGCGCCTGTGACCTGAAGGATAATTTTTTTGATATAAGAAAGAGCCTGGCTAAGGCAGGCTTCATGGGTATTATGATGGAGCTGGTGGCGGCAGTTATGCAGCCTGAAGACAAAAACGAAGAGGTATTCAGCCTGACTTTAGAGTGCCTGAAAGAACTTGAAAGGACCAATAGCCCGGAAAAAATAATTACTATTTTTAAAATCAAGATGCTTGCCCTTTCGGGTTTTAAACCGCACTTTGACTCCTGTGTTTCCTGCGGCGACAGGATCCTAGGCCAGTCAAAATTCTCTTTGAGCTTAGGCGGACTTCTATGCGAAAAATGTTACCACAAGGACACCTCCTCACGTTCTATATTCCGCGGGACAATTGCCTCCGTATTATATATCGAAAAGAATAACCTGAAGAATAATTTGAACCTGGGCCTGAACCCGCAGATTAAAAAAGAACTGGAAATAATCCTGAATGCCTTTT
>Ga0265297_10010578_pt1 | contig 11559 bp, 24 predicted proteins | sample Munlanlwell13791_FD_192502 | JGI IMG/M metagenome (GOLD analysis project Ga0265297, IMG submission 192502) | Leachate microbial communities from a municipal landfill in Southern Ontario, Canada - Leachate well 137-91 | ecosystem: Engineered > Solid waste > Landfill > Unclassified | place...
GAGACCTGGTGCTGTACTTTTTACGGTAGTCAAGTCCAGCCTTAATCTCTTCCATCCAACGAGTAGCTAACTTTTTGCCTTCCTCTTCATTAATCACTATTTTATCCTTTCTAATATCTTAAGATGGCCTTCCTTCTCAAGGATCGTCGCGTATTGCTCAGGCATAGCGAACTTTTTGTCTTTACGCTGCACTATGCAGTATGGCTCAGTATCTCCGATGCCGCTATCTTTTACGTTCTGTCGATAACGTTTATAGTAGTCTCTAAGAGAGTCTCTAGTTTCAAAGGGACTGACTCTAGCTTCGTGATACATTAGCGACTTGATGGCTTGTTCTACCTGTCCAGCACCTTCCTTAGTAGCTAGTTCGGTCATCTTGCTCGTAGTGCCTTTCTGCCGAACCATATCAGATACCACATCCTTGGTTACTGGGTAGGAAGTGTCATCCTCTAATACAATGTAACGGCCATCACCTCTACCTTTTGTTACAGTTTTGATAGTGCCGCCTCTAAACTCAGTTCCTTTCAACAAATCAGCTGTTCTGCTTGCACCACCACTCTTAATGCTCTTCATCACACCTGTCGATGCTTTAGTTCCCATCCTTATTACCTTTCCTATTGGGAAGGCTTCTGCCTCTTCTTCAGCTGCTAAGCTTCCACCTGAGCCCAATGCTCCTGTTAAGCCAGCTATCCTAATCCACTTGTAGTCTTTACCGTACCTCTCTCGTCCTTTGTTGCGCATGTGCACTACATCTTTATGAGTTCCTTTAAGAGAGAGGTAAGATTTCGAAGCAGGATTCTTCATATACTCTGTTGGTATCACATCCAAAGGGGTGTGCATCTCTTCTTCCTTTAAAGCTCGATCTATCACTGGTCTCCAACCTACATCAGGGTCCATTCTTAGTATCAAGTCTATGTCGCTAGGATTAGACTTCTTAGAAGCCATAGAACCTGCTATATAGGCTCGTTTGACAGCACTTTCAGAAACTATGTCCTCCACTGCTGGTCCGGCTTGTTCCCATAAAGCTTTACGTTCTGTGGTAGTCAGCAGTTTCTCTATGATAGCTTTCCTAGCCGCTGATGGTATCTTAAATGGCATTACAGCCACCCCCATTCCAACAGCTTGCCTCTAATATCTTCAACACCATCTCCAATGTCCCTACGGTACTGAACCTCTTTGCTCTTTACAACATTATTGATGGTGCGATAGGCTCGACGCTGGCACTCTCTGACTGTAGCACCTCTTGCTGTGATGCAACCTACAACTCCACTTACACCTGCCAGCACCTCTTCATCATCCTTCTTAGTTACATCAGCCAGCCATACGTGACCGCTGGCTTCCTTCGGAACCTCCACTACCTTTAAGTCTTCACAGTAAGGAGCTACGCTCAGTCTTACTGCTATTGCTTGTTCACCCTCCTTTAGAGATACTTCACTCTTAGCTTGAGTAGCGATGTTGTATAGGTAATCAAACAAAGAAGGTTGTAGCATTTCGATCCAAGCCTGTAGGGCGTCATAATCAAGTCCTGCTTTCCAGCCACCGTGATAAACACTCTCTTCATCGACTGAGCAGTTAGCACTAACAGGTCCTGTGTAACCTACCTTCTCAAGTAGTGGTGCTAATGGCTCGAGAACTAAAGTGGTGAGCTTATCACTTTGACTTGGCCACACAGTCACGCCCATACAATCAACCACTGGACCGATATCTCCATTCATCAACCTCTTCTGTTTAACTGAATGATTGAAGGGTCGCACCCACTCTTTACCATTAAACCAACCTTCAGTTGACACCCTAATACCTTCTGTGTTCGAAGAGTTTGGCTTTACATCCTTCAGTAGAGCTCTGGTCACCTTGTCTCCATACTCAAAGGTTGACATCTTGTCACTAAATGCTCCGCCACCAAGGACTTGTTTACCTTCAGCTGTTATGTCTTCGCACACCTGACCTAGGTTAGCTGAACCTGCAACGATTAGGTCATACTGATCGAGCATCCTTTTAGAGTTGCCAACTCTACTTGGATTTCTAAAGCCCTCTAACAGGTTGTTTGCACTATTCTCAACCCACATCTTAGCTATGTGCCCTTCGTTAGCTAACCTCAAGGCTAGTTGTGCACCTTCGCCATCTTTACTTAGTATTAGGATACTCGCCATCCTTACCTCCTACTGATCAATGTGTTCTCTCTCCAAACACTCTTTAAGTTGCTGATCTTTCTCAATGACAGTCTCAAGCACATTTCTAAGAGTCTCTCTCTTAACAACGATTGAGTCCTCAGGCACGTCCTTATAAACGGTTTCAACTCTCTTTATACAACCAAGGTTAAAGCTCGTTAATAATACGAATAAAATCACCCAATAGCTTATTCGCTTCATCAGGATTTACCTCCTTACAGATTTTGTCGGCTATAGCGAGCAGCTTTTGTTTGTACTCAAGACGTGCCTTCAGTCTACGCTTTGGGTCTTCGATGTGCTTATCCAACATCTTAAGACCAATAGCTATTGCTTGAGATATTGCTTCAATAGTTCCTGCCATGTTACTTACCCGTTACACCTGAATCTTTAGCAGTTATCAATCCGATTCCAGCAAAGATAGCTGTTATCACAGTCGTCCAATCAACCGGAGCTCCTCCTATGATTCCTTGAGCTGCTCCAATGATAGCCGACAAGACAGCCAATATACCCATAACTGTAGTTTTCCAACTTTTCATCTGTATCACCTCCTTCATTAGCCTTCAAAATGTCCTTTATCCCATATAATCATTGGCCTACCGCCAAGCTTCTCCCAGTAGTTATGCCAGTACTCCCAACCCCTTATAGGGTCGGCTAGTCCTGAACAGTCCTCATTGAGAAAGTATATATCAGCTGCTTTACCTGACTGGTGCCTAGATACTTTCTCATAACCATCACACTTACTCTTCCCTTCCTTAAAGAGCCTGTTTTGCTCTTCTGGAGATCTTTTAAGATAATCAAGGATTGGCTGCTCTTCATCTAAGAACATAGCTGCCAATAGCTTACACAAGCTTTTTGTAAAGTGCACTCTATTCATGCCATTGGATAGCGCGGCCCCGCCTGATCACCATAAGACCCAAGCGCTCTCCTCCTCCTTTCTATGTTAGCAAGAACCTCTTCAAGTGTGTAGGCCATGTAATTAGGTTTCTCCTTCTTAGTCACCACTTTAGGAGCATTATACTCTCTACGCAAATAGGCGAACTTCCTCAGACCTAGCATAGCTAGTCCTACTGCTATTACTAGGTTGTCACTATCACCCTCCATCTTTCCTTCTTCTGTCTCTTCAAAAGCTGATAACTCTTTAACTGTTTGAGTACCGTAGAAAGTAGCTTGGTTTAGTTCCTCCTGCATTAATCCTACTAGTGCATGTTTGTTGGTAGTTGCATTCTGCCAACCGTACAATGCTGGAGTAGTCTTAGTAGCAAACTTTCGTTTGTACAGCCTGTGCTTTGGATAGTTCTCTTTAAGGTAAGGGATTACAGCTGCCCCATGGTTATTGCTTTCGCAGGCAATGAAGGCTTCATCATAATGTCTACCAACGCTACAGATTAGCTTAGCAAACTTAATAGGATCGACTGTGTTGTAATGAAACTCGAATACCTGCTCTCCTGTCTCTATACAGAAGACTACGAACGCAGCATCATCATGACCAGTGCCACCAGATGGGTCTGCTCCGAGAGCGTAGTGAAAGTTAGGGACGGGATGTCCTTCAAGAACATATACATAATAGCCTTCCCAGTTCTTGGATTGCCATTGTGCATTAAAGGAGGTTTCAACGTCAGGAAAGATCGACCCACCTGTGGCCTGGAAGCATTCATCAGGTGTGCTTGGATACTCTTGCTGCATTAGCTGCAAGTCCTCTCTCATCTCCTTTAGCTTCAACTCATACCAAGCCATCTTCCTATCACTGAGTTTGAACTTACTTCTCAGGTCAAGGAGGTAGGGAGTGTGGCGAGGACAGTCAGGTCGCCACACTCCGTCAGAAGAGAAGGGAGGCAGCTCATATTCATTGTCTGCGAACCAGGGGTAGAACAGACGTTTATAGTCCATCTGCTCTGCATGTTCCCAGATGTAATAGAAGTCGTTGTGTTTACCATTACCTGTTGATTCGATATAGATGCGTCCACCGTAAGGAACAGCCTGAAATAAACCTGCTGCATGCTTAGTTGGATGCTCCCACCATGCATATTCACTGCAGTGAAGGTCGGTTATCCAGTCACCTCGACCGAACGCTCTACTTCCTGCAGTACCGATGTAATAGGTGGAATCGCGGATAGGGAAGGACATTTCCTTTCTACTGTTAAGGCCATAGCTTGGAGGAGGACCGTTGATGTGCTTAAGGTAATAATCAACACGATCGAGAAGGCGCTGCGTAGCTGAGGATTCATGACTGATAACAACAGCATGAGTACCCTCTTTACCAAGACAGCGAATTGCGAACTTAGCTAGCATCGCTGAGCTAAAACCTTTCTGTCTAGCCTTAGCTACGATGAGCCTAGTCCTGCCATCAGGTTTGTCTACACCATCCAGAGTCTGTTGTGCATGATTAAGGATGTAGGGAACTCCTACGCCTTCTTTACTCTGAATGTGGAAGAGAGACTGTATCGCTATGGCCTCATTACTCAACATCTTTACCTACATTCACCTGGATGTTTATCTGCTGCTGAAGCAATCTCGCGACTACCTCTTCAGCTGTTGCTTCCTTACCAACCTTTTCATTAACGGGTTGGAACTTACCACTAGCTTTAAGCCATTGCTGTTGAGCCGCAAGCTGTATCTGAGGATCTGCATCACTCAACTGCACCCTGATATTATCAACTACCTTTGGCCACAGTGCCTCAAACTCCTGCTGCACATCCTCCATCATCCTTTGCCTAACGAGCTGTACCTCCGGCCTTCTCAAGATACAGTAGCAGGTGGCTTGAGAATAACCAGTCATCTTGGCAACTTCTTTGACCGATGCACCGCCAAGATGAAGCGCAAGGACAGTGTGCCACCTTAAAGGGATTGTCATCAAATGCCCCTTAGGTGGTCTCTTATGATACAGACCATTCGGCTGTTGTTGAACGAGCGGCGAATCCATTATGCTCCACACACTACATGGGTTATTATCTATAACTATTTTACCGCCTTATTGATTGGAATTCAACATTAAAAAAGTGATTTCAAGCATTATTTCAGATTTGGCGACGGACACTTGTGTGTGATTGATGTTAATCTATAATTATCGTAAGTTGTGGGTTTGTATAGTTAATTGATAGTTAGTTATATAATAACAGTAAAGTCATTGATGTTCAGTTTGATTTTGTCTAAGTTATTGAAATCATTAGAGAAACTTGCTATTGATTAATTCTAAGAAGTGTTGTATAATATAATCATAGATTGAAAATGTTCTTTGACAATTTAATACATACTTACTTATCATCTTTATTCATTAATCTTAACTAACAATGTTAGGTTTAGTTAACATTGTTTGTAACTTTAATAATGAATGGAGGTGATAAAGATGACATTAACTAATGAGCAGAAAGCAAAGAAGTATGATGAACAAATGGCTTTGAGGAAGAAGTATCATGTAAGGCGTAACGCTAAATTGGCCTTATGTGAGGAGTTCTGTAAAAAGAACAACTATCTCCCTACCGAAGCGGAAGTCGATTCTTATCTCAAAAGAAAGTAGTGGTTAAGGTGGATGATAAGTAAGTATATTAAACAGAATAATGCTTGAATTCCACATTAAAAAACCCTAATAAAATTAAAAGGTTATAAACTATCAAAATTCTTTAATAAAATCAAAGGGTTACCAAGTTGGTTGTGTATATATACATACACCATATATAGGCTTTCTTTTAAATTTGTTTTGAATTCCCTTTTAAGTATATTTAATGGCGTTAGTGCCTCTCTCCCGGTATTATATATTATATATTTATATATATATATATATATAGATGTGGTAAACTAAAAGGGAATTCAAAAATTAAATTTAAGAGAGGCCCCCTATTGGTTATGTATATATACATACACAACTTTGTAAGCCTTTGAAATTATTAGATTTTTTTGATATTTTATAAATATTTGAATTTATTAAAGAAATTTGCTATTGATTAATTTTTAAAAATATAGTATAATAGTAACATAAATCAAATCCTTTAGTTCAATGGAGTTTGTCATGTCAAACGACCCAAGATGTAAGTTGTGTGATGATGAGTTTGACCCTGAGAGAGCAGAGCTTGGGTATGATATCTGTTTGGAGTGTAGCGAACAGGCTACACAGAGGTATCTTGGTAGGAGGTTGGAGAAGTGTGAGGGTATTGAGATATTCAGGACTGACTTGAAGTTTGTTAAATCGGTTCTGAGTCATGAACAAAGGAGAGGGTTCGGGGTTAATGTACAGGTGTCAAGTCCTGCTTATCAACAGTCCAGAGAAGAGAGGGGTGATGAGTGATGTTAAGATTTATTATGTCTTTATTGATTGTTTTCATTGCTTGGGTACTCTTTATGTTTCTTATGTATGCCACTGGCATTGCTTGGTAAGGAGGTGTAAGGTGAACTGGGTGAATGTGTTAAACTATCTTTTATTCTGTGCATTGACTGTTGGAGCTGTATGGTGGCTTTGTTTATTAATAATCAGGTGAAAAGAGGTAAGCGTCATGGTAGAAAAAACTAACAGAACTAAGTTAGCAGATTTAGCAGATGAGAAGAAGGAAGTTCTTCTACAATTGTTTGATGGCAAAATAGATTTACAAACTCATGATAAACGAGTAGATAATATAGATGATAGAATTCGTGATATACTGGATACCGTTGCTGAAGCACATATACCAACGCCCAAGCGGATGGCCTTCGGTTGGCTTGATAGGCTTGGATTGACCAAGTACACTGGATTGGTTGAGGAGAAGCTGTATAAACTTTAAAGCGGAGAGGAGGCTTGATATGGACGACCAACTTAATTCAAGATGGGAGCCGGTGAAGGTTGATTGTATCATTTGCTCTCATAAGTTCATTACAAGAGTGCCACCAAACGTGCCGCCTGAGTTAGGGAAGGTAGTAGTATGTCCTAAGTGTTTACAGAAGTATTTACGGTGGAATAATCGATTGTTTACCATTCATGAGGTAAAGGAGGAGGCAGAATGAACATTCTAAATAAGACTGAGACAGAAACTGGCTATAAAATACCACCTACAACTTTGTTTGAACATCTGTTTCAAAGTGGTGACGAGAGGAAGTCTCAACTGGCTTATGAAGCTTTGGAGAAGTTGGACCTGAAGATCAACCCACCAATGTAAGGGAGGATGACTAATGAACATACAAGGGCTTCAAACCTATCTACAGAATGAATGGATTAGGCCAACGCTATGGGTTTACGTAACAAAGGATAAGAATGGAGAGAGATACTATCCTTCACAGAGCTTAGGTACAGTGAGTTGTATCGATAGAGACCAGGCTTATGGTAGATTGGTTAGGCTGACGAAAGGAGAGAAGAATGAAGACTAGGATAGTAGAGCTTAATGGAATAAAGTTCTTAGTCGTCTTTAGCTATGAGAAACCTGAGCCAGAAACTGGCTATAAAGGTGGGTATGAGATTTATGAAGTCACTCCTCTCGAGATAGAGAGTGATATAATCGATGCTTTAGAGGAACTTAGATAACTAAAGAGGCGACTAAAGATGGCGAGCAAACTTCAAAGTAACTTCATCGAATACGCAATCAAACTGGGTGGCACCTTCACAGCTGGTCAAGCCTTTGAATGGTATAAGGAGAATAAGGCTGGCGAGCGATTACCAGACCGCTCAGATGTTTACAGACTCATAATTGACCCGCTACTCTACAAGGGTGAGATTGAGAAGCTGTCAAGAGGTATCTACGCTGTGTCAATCAAACCCTTGACAGTAGAAGAAGATGAGTGGGACAGTTATTTGAGTAAAAAACTAACCTCAACGCCGCATCATCACTTCGGTCAGTATAAAGGACATGATGGTGAGAGTGAAGAGGAATGAAAGGAGGTGAAGAAGATATGGCTATAGATCCAGAAAAGTTTAAGATTGACCCCAAGAAGGCTTCCTCGAAAGAGGTAGAGGAGGCGCTCGCTCTGCTGGAGAAAAAGAGGGTCAGAGAAGCGAAGATTAAAGCAGGCGAGATTAAAGGCTCACAGGGGAGGAATTGGGCTGAGATGACTCCCGAGCAGAAGGGTAAGGCGAGGTCTTACAATCGCAGAAGGAACGCGAGACAAGCCTTGATGGTAGCCTTTGCAGAGAGTAAAGGTTATACTCCTTCTGACAAGGAGATCGACGCTTACATCACCAAAGCGAAAGTGGTTTGATCCGTCACCCTTAGCGACCTGAGCATGTCCATAAACTGCTCATTTATTAACCAACTAACTGTTTAAGGAGCTTTAACATGTATTCGTTTGAAGTATATTATGAAGATTTAACTCCAGCAGCTCAGCATAGATTAAAAGAAGCGTTTAACACCTCTCCTGAAGAGGAGAATTGGGATATTTCTCCGATTGCTGTTATTGAGAAAGAAGAGAAAGAGTAATGTCCATCTTAAAGACTAAAGAAGACAGGGCAGAGATGTTCAGCGCACTGTTAGAGAACGCCAGAGAGGGAGATAATAGTGCATTGGAAGTGCTTCGTAAAGACTTCAGGTGCAAGCAGTATACCCATGAAGAAGTAAAGCTGGTTAATCTGATTAGAAGGAGAGTCATGAAAGAAGATGAAGAAGAAAGAGAGGTGATTGATGTCAGTAGCAAGCACATCGAGATGATACTGCCTGATTTCGATGGAAATAAGCACCTTGCTCAACTCAACTGGATACAACACTTGGAAGGCGATTTCTACCTGGCTGGATTGTCCCACACAGATAGCTATCCATATGATAGTGGAAGCTCAGTGTACATGCTTAAGAAGGATGCAGAGGAAGGGTTTGTTCCTATGTTTGATGCTGGTTGGTGCCTTAAAGCGGGTGCTAATGAGAAAGGAGGTGATTAAGTGAGTTCAATATTCATTTACGGTAGACCCGGCAGCGGTAAGACCACACTGGCAGCAAGTATGACGAAACTTGGTTACAAAGTGTTATTTATTGATGTCGATTGTAAGGTAGAGGAGATGCATAACCTCAAGCAACCTCTTGAGCAAGGGTTGATTGAGATCTGGCCTGTTGAGCAAAAGCTGATGGAGTCCTCATTAAAGACAAAGATGCTTCAGCCTGCTATCGCTCTGCTTAAACAACCCAAAGGTTATCTACAGTTCTGTGATTACATCTCAAAGCTTGAAGAGATAAAAGAGTGTCCTTGGCAAGTATTAGTAGTGGACAGTCTAACCTCCCTTGTTGAACACGAGAAGAGGTTAATAGGGCATCTTGCTAAGAAGGATAAGTTTTCTTTTGATGAATGGGGTGTGTTACTAGCTAACCTTGAAGAGTTATTCTACACTCTACTCTCCTTACGAAAGCTGTTCGAGCACGTCATTGTCATCGCTCATGAGATGATTGAGAAGGATGAAGATACTGGTCGAATCGTTAGCATCCTGCCAGCAATTGAAGGGAGTATGAGAAACAAGATATCCAAGTACTTTACAGAGGTTTATCGGCTGGAGGTAAAAGAGTCAAAGACTGGTGTAAGCTATCTTGCTCATACTAAACCGTTAAACAAAGCTGAGGCTAGAACCTCGAGGCAGCTTGAAGCTATCTCTGAGGCCGACTTCAGCGTAATGTATAAGGAGGCGAAGAGTGGAGAAGCTAAAACTAAGCCATAGTAAGATAAGCACCTTTCTCCACTGTAGACAACGCTATGCATGGAGCTACGTTGAAGAGCTTGTTCCTAAAGAGAAAGCTTTCCCCCTGCAGGTAGGTGATATTTTACATCAACTGCTGGACCTTTGGTATACTGACAGTCTAGAGCAACGCTATCTACAAGATATGGAGGCCTTTGTAAGGGATTGCTACCCTAACAACACTAGCGAGCAGACCTTAGAAGTAGCTTACCAAGCCTTAAGACTGTTTAATGGCTACTATACTAAGTTTGCAGAAAGCGACCCGCTCAACTTCGTAAGCAGTGAAACACATATCGAAGTTGATATGGGTGATTACATTCTGGTAATGAGAGTTGATGCATTAGCAAGACCAAAGGATGGTAGGTTGTGGAGAGTAGAGCATAAGACTACAGCTAGGTTGGACAGCCATTACTTGAATGGATTGAAGGGAGGGTTGCAAGGGGCTATCTATGATTTTGGTGTAGAGCATATGCTGAAGGAAAAGGTCGAAGGTACTATTTACAACCTGCTGGTAAAGACAAAAGAGCCTCAGTATCATAGAGCCTATACCAAGAGGAATCTTGCTGCTCAAGAGAGAATGTTAAAGACAGTGGAGGGTGTTTATAGAGATATCACAAAGGGTGACTTCTACCCAAGCAGTCAGTGTTACCAATATGCAAGAGAATGCCCTTATCTATTGTTATGTAACCACGATAGTAAGGAAGCAAGGGAGGCTTTTTATGAGAAGAAGGTGAGTGGAGATAGTAGCATCACTAATGTAAAAGAGGAAGGAGGTGAGTGAGAATGGTTGAAGACTATGTCATAATTAGAGAGGATGACAGGCATGCTTTTGCTGACCCAGAAAAGGCAAAGGAAGAAGCGGAAGCACTGTGTACCCATCTTAGAAGGCCAGTGTCGGTCTACAAACTAGTCGGTATCGCTGAACCACGAATGATTCGGCCAGTTCAATATAAACAAGTTAAAGCAAGGAGGTAAAAGAAGATGAAAGTAATAGTTCCAGAAGAAATCGGTGGAGGCGGGCTTAGACTTCTGCCAGCCGGTGTTGCAAGAGCAACGCTGGAGAAGATAATAATGGGCAAGAGCAAGACGGGGAACCCTAAGGCAACATTCCGCTATACCATTACTGACGAGATGGATGGTGTAGCAGAGGGTGAACCTTCTACAATCGGAGAGACTGTGCTCGAGACTTACAGTCTACAATCTCAGGCACTTTTCAGACTGAATGATGTTTATAAAGAGGTCACGGGAGAGAGATTGCCGCAGGGTGATTTCGAGCTTGAAGAGTTCGGGGAGATGCTGAACGATACGTTGTGCGGCACCGAGTGGGATCTGTTGCTTGAACCACAGTTACCTGCTGATGGTTCAAGTGATAAGGAGAGAACAACGGTTGTGAAAAGCAGTTTTGTTGGTTAACTTATAGCCGAGGTGGTGGAATTGGCAGACACGCTATCTTGAGGGGGTAGTGGGGAGACCCGTGGGGGTTCAAATCCCCCCCCCCTCCGGCATTCTAAAAGATTTGAGAGCAGGTAGCTGATTATTAATTATGGGATATGGTTTTGAAGGAAACACAGACTACCTGCTCTCTTACAATAAATGTGTTACACTTTAAAAGAAAGGAGAATCATGATTAGTATTTTTGAGCTGGCGGCTATAACTTTACAAGAAAGGATAAGGCAGGAAAGACGTAGATGTGAAGAAATAGTTAAGAAATACATCACTGACGAAAAAGTGCTTAGGTTAATTATAGAGGAAATTGTCGATGTCACACTAAACTAAAAAATTATTGAG
>Ga0265297_10010579_pt1 | contig 11558 bp, 12 predicted proteins | sample Munlanlwell13791_FD_192502 | JGI IMG/M metagenome (GOLD analysis project Ga0265297, IMG submission 192502) | Leachate microbial communities from a municipal landfill in Southern Ontario, Canada - Leachate well 137-91 | ecosystem: Engineered > Solid waste > Landfill > Unclassified | place...
TATAAGTCGGCTGCTTGGCCGACAATCCAATCCGACTGGTGAAGGAGCAGGTACAACGGATACAATACCTGACGCTAGAAATCGAGCTGTGGTCGGTTTGCAGGAAAGATTGACAGATGCAAAACAAAAAGGACGTATGGGGAATGGGAGAATATTTCAAAGTGAAGCTATTTTGCCGGTACAATTAGTGGATCAGCATGCTGCTGAGGCTAGGGTAAGTGCTGAAATTGATGCAACCCGCAATGCTTTAAATCATAAGCGAAGGCCAAGTGAAGTGGACAAGGTGATAATTGATACCAGGATACAAGCGGGGAATCATAGGAAGCATACTCCGCCGAGTAAAAGTAAATTGGCTCAAAGGGCAAAAGAGTGGATGGATTTAGAAAATAACGAAGAAAAAGTTAATACTGAATTGGAAAATGCTTCAATTCATGACAATTTAATGCGTGGATATTAGAAGAGAGGGGAAGGATGGTACTCAATAATATCCTATAGTTATTATAGGTCATAGTTTTCACGAGGGGAGAGGGGAGTTTTCACATCCGACAGTTGCCGGATTAGCCTCATATGATATAGTTTGATATATGTATTTTACGAGTTATAGGGCTATAAATAGCGACAATTGTGGATAAGTGCTAAGAGAATGAAGCTGGATGATGGAGAGTAGAAGTTGGAAATATATTTATTTAATTATTTTTTAGTACTGCAGCAGTCAAGATGAAGGCGGGCAATGACCTTAAAATACCCCCTATTTGGGGATTGACCCGGGAAAGCCGCTTTGATATAACTGAGTATAATGTCTCTAACACTCAGTTCCGTAGGTGTAGAGAAGACCAATTATTAGAGTTAAAATAAATTTACTTTTCTATGACTGAATCTAATAGCTCAAAAACTCTAAAAGCTTTTGTACCCTATCTGGATGAGTTCCTGCTTTATCTGGCGACCCAAAACTATTCCGAAGAAACTATTTATAATTACCAGCGGGATTTAAAAACCATTGAGGACTTTCTGACAACGGAAAATAAACGGTTTACAGACTTAGATAAGTCACTTATTAATCAGTTCAAGGTCTACTTGGTAAGCAGGGATCGAAAAGAGCCGACTACGGGGCTTACAGCGGGTCATAGGCTTGGGCCAGGCACAGTAAATCGCAACCTGTCCAGCTTAAGAACATATTTGAAATACATGATCGATTTGGACAGGCCGGTACCAGTGCCACCTGATGCAATAAAAATGGTGAAGACGGATAAGAAGCATGGACAAGTTGCCGAGTTAAGCGAGTTAATTAAGTTAATTGAGTCACCGAGTCAACTTGAGAAAAATGAATTGGTGGGACTACGAAACCGAGCTATGCTGGAAGTGCTTTTGGCCTCGGGAATGCGTATTTCGGAATTGATATCGATGAATAAAAATCAGATTGATGCAACTGGCCGAATCTTTATTAAGGGTAAAGGCAGAAAAGAAAGATTTGTATATCTGACACCCCGAGCTTTGCACTGGGTCAACCAATACTTAACCCGAAGACCTGAGGCTGTGCCAGCTTTGTGGGTGCCTTACAGGGGCCTATCGGCCGGAAAAACAATCCGCCGGGTCTCCCCTAACTACCTGCAAGCGAAAATCAAGGAGTATAGGGAAAAATTGAGGATTAATGTGCCCACTTCGGCGCATTCACTGCGACATGGATTTGCAACTTACCTGGCTGAATCCGGAGCAAATCCGGCGGCAATTCAAGTGCTATTAGGTCATGAATCGCTGGATACGACAACCAGATATGTACATGCTTCAGATAAATTTGCTGAGGAAACACACCATAAGTACCACCCCGTAAAGTAACTCCCCTACTCCCGGGTGGATATGTGTGAAAAATGATGGTGTGAAAATAAAGAAGACATGAAGATGGTTATAGCACAGCTGAGATTTGGGCTTCGGGAAGGCGGATTTTGCGCGGAACAATGATTATGGCCAGAAGTGAAATCAGTACCAATATTAAACCCACGATAGTAAATGTCATTTGCGGACCCAACCAGTCAGCCAGGGCACCGATGATAACCGGTCCCAGGATGTAGGATAGACTGACAGCCGACGATTGCAGGCCAATCATTTCATCACCGCTTCGGCCTAACCGTTTTACATAATCTTCAAACACGGCGAATATTTCCGGAAACGATAAGGAGAGGAATAGGGATGCAAAAAACACAATTGCGACCAATACAGGAACGGAAGAAATAAAGCCGATGGGAAGTAAAATTACACCGGCTATCGCGGCGGTAATGAAGGCGGCCCGTTTTTTACCGACCGGTCCAGCTACTTTCTGGGCAAAAAGGCTGATAAACAGGGCCGGCAGACTGTATGCGGGTAGGAGCAGTCCGCCGATAAAACTATCGGCACGGAGAGTTTCTGACAGGATAGTTCCGATAGTCCAGAAAGTGGAATCGATAACAGAGAGGAAAAATAAAAAGATGTAAAGCGGCCAAATTTTTTTCCAAAGTATGGACCAGACTTTGATGACATGAGAAATTGGGAGTTTGGTGGGGGCGATCGTGAAGGGAGAAGGGTTTTTTTTGGGAATTGCGCGGTTGAAAATCCAGAGTGCGAGCGATGCGGCTGTAAAAAATAAGAAAGCGCTGGAAAACGACAAATCAAAACCTTTGGGAATAACAAGAACCGCAATAAGCGGTCCGACCAAGTAGGCGGCTGATTTAAAAGCGGTAAGAATCCCCCAGCCGCGGGCAAACTGATTAACGGGTAAAAATCTGCTAATAAAGTGAAATTGGGAAAAATGAAGAAACTCATAATAAATTCCCCAAGCGGCCATACCGAGAAGAAAAACAGCAATGACCGGGGGGAACAAGATAAAAAAAACCGGAAACATGATGGCTGCGATAATTGTGACCCAAGAAAAAAATGAGTATCCCTTTCCCGAAAATAATTTCGGAATATAAAGATCAAATAAAAAACCGACCAAAGATGAAAACGAAATTACCAGTCCCATGATTAAAGTATTTGAAACATGTTTTTCGATGTAAATGGGTGAAAGATATGACATGATAGCGTCACCGACACTGACAAGGAAAATAATTAATGAAAAACTAATAAGCGGAGATGAAAGAAGATGGTGAAGATGAGGAGAATTCCATCTGGACATGAAAATAATTATTCGCTAATTAAATTGATTATGCAAATTTGAATATAATTATTTTTGTTTTCTTGACAAATTAATTATGATGATTGTGTAAATAATATATTTAGAATATTATTAGAAAAATAATAAAATGAAAAAGATTTCGATTTTATTTAATGAACTACAAGAAAATGTTGGTGAATCGGAAAAAGATACAGTTGATTCTTCCGTGTGGTTGAAAAATGTTTTGGATAAAATCGGTTATGAAACAGAACTAATCGGCGTTAAAACAAATACGTTAGAAAAAATTAATCGAATAAAATGTGACCTGGTATTTTATCTGATTGAATGGACCGGAGAAAATACAAAATATGCATTTGAAGCGATCGACATTCTTGAACAAAATAAAATATTTTACACCGGGTCCGGCAAGGTGGGATATGGATTGTCGTGTGACAAAACCCTGATGAAAGAATTGTTTATGAAAAACAAAATTCCCACTCCCCTATTTCAAATATTGTCTTCGGGTGATGAAGAATTGTTAAAATATAAATACCCGGTAATTGTTAAACCTGCACTTGAACATTGCGGAGTCGGAGTGACACAAGACAGTGTAGTGAATAATGATCAGGAATTAAAGAACAGGGTAAAAAATATGATTTCCGAATTTAATCAGCCGATGATTGCTGAGGAATTTATCGACGGACGGGAATTTCATGTGACGGTTTTGGAAAAAAATAAAAAACCGTGGGTGTTGCCCCCGGCTGAAGTTGTTTTTTCTGATGTCGCTAATTTCAGACACATTCTTTCTTATTCCGGGAAGTGGATGAAAAATTCATGGGAGTGGTCTTTGTCAACGATGAAACTTGCTGAAATTGACGATAGTCTGTTTGAAAAGATAAAACAAATATGTGAGACGGCGTACGTAAAATTTGACGGAAAAGATTATCCTAGATTTGATTTCAGGTACGACGGAAAAGATTTATATGTATTGGAATTAAACAACAATCCCGGAATTGATTACGCTTTGAATAGCGGAATCGGAATTTCCGCCAGGGCGGCGAGATTGACTGAAGAAGGATTGGTTAAACATATTGTTGAAAACGCATTAGTGAGGTGGAATGACTAAAATGACTCCGTGGAGATTTGAATACCCAACCAGTGTAGGAATTTTGTATTACGGTGGTGAAGCCGAAGATTTGTTGGACACATTAATTACCGTGAAGATGATTACGGAAGCGTTGGAAAACCGCGGACATGTAGTGAGAACGATGGAAGTAGGTAAAAAAAATTGGCGTAAGGCGGTAAGGATTTCCGGTGAAGTAGTTTTTAATTTGGTTGAGGATCCGACTTGGGAATTGTATGTAAAGGTGGGTGAAGCGCTGGAAAGAGCGGGCAGAGCCCAGGTGGGACATGATTTAAGATCGTTTAGATATGCGGTCAGAAAAGCTGCATTTAAAAGAAGAATGGAAAAGCTGGGGATAGCCACCCCGGCATTTAGAATATTCAACCGAAGAACAAAAATTAATCAAATCAGGGGGCTGGAATACCCACTAATCGTTAAGCCGTCCGGACAACACGCCGGAATCGGAATTTCACAGGATTCGGTAGTTATTGATGTAAATGAATTAAAAGAAAGAGTTTTGTATTTATTTAAAAATTTTCCCGGTGAAGTGGTGGTGGAAGAGTTTGTGGACGGGAGAGAAATACAAATTACAGTTTTGGGTAATGGCAGACATATCGTGGCGCTTCCATACGCAGGATTGGAGTTTAAGGGGGAATTTGCTGACAATTGGGAAGTGTATACATATAACGCAAAATGGGTACAAGAATCCTGGGAATATTGGAACGTTCCAGTAAAAAGTCCGATTAAAACCAGTAAAATATTAAATTACAGATTGGGAAAATTAGTTAATAAAGCTTTTAAATCTTTGGGATGCCGGGACATTGCAAGATTTGATATCAGAGTCGATAAATATGAAAGACCATTTATTATTGATATAAATGTAAATCCCAGTCTGAAATATGATGAATTGGATGCGACATGGATATCTGCACATGCTTTGCACTGGTCATATCCGGATTTAATTGAATCGGTTGTCGGTGTTACATATAAAAGAGTGTATGGAAAATTACCAGACAGAATTAGAGAGACAATTGCTTCTGACCACTTAAGATATACAAAATATCGGATTGTAGTATTTAGGCACAAAACTATCAAAAAATAACTATATATAGACTAAAAAAAATTTGACTACTGATAATAAATTTTGCAAACTTAATTTAATAAATATTTAATTTATTTTAATATATTTTTAAAATAATTTTTAAAGAAAATGATTTACACTGACGGAAAAAAAGAGGACGATCAGTTCGGCCAGGAGTTGACGGTAGATTTGTATGATTGCGATTTGGAAAAAATTTCCAGCGGTGATCACATAAAACAATTTGTGGAAAAATTGTGTGATGAAGTTATTTATATGAAGCGATATGGTGAAGCGCTAATCCCCCATTTCGGTCATGACAATCCGGTAACCTCCGGTTATTCACTAGTTCAATTAATTGAAACGAGCTGCGTGTCCGCGCATTTTTCGGAATACAAAAAATCAGTATATATAAATATTTTTTCGTGTAAGTGGTTTGATGCAAAAAACGCTGAAGATTTTTGTAAGGAATGGTTCGGGGCAAAAAGTTCGATAAGTAAACTGACGGAAAGAGTATAAATTATCTGGTTTCGTAGAATAATGTTACTGAAGATGTGATATCTGTTGAACCAGGTTGGACTTCCGTTGCCATATCAGCTCCACCGCCCATGGCAGTCTTGTTTAAAGCGGCGTACATGGGGCGGATAAATTCCGGAGAAGATTCCTGAATGTTTACGAGTCTTCCCAAAGTCATACCGGCAGCCTGAGAAAGACCTGAGGCTTTTTCTTTGGCGTCTTCGACCGCTTTTACTCTGGCTTCTTTGACCAGTTCTTTGCGGCGATCATCGTTTACGGTGAACTGAATTCCACCGACAGTGTTGGCACCCAGACTGGTGGCTGAATCGATGACATCATTAACAGTTTCCAATTTTCTGACGGTAATAGAAAGATTGGCGGTGACATTGTATCCGGTGATACGGCTTTTGCCTGCCTGATAGTCGTATTGAGGGTAGATGGAATAGTTGTTCGTTTCGATGTCTTTTGCCGCCACACCTAAAGATTTGGTTTTTTCGCTGATGGCGTTTATGACCTGATTTGCCTGGGTTTGGACAACTTTGACCGTGGCTCCGGTGGAAGTGATTCCGAGCTGGACTATGGCGGTGTCCGGGACGACGGTGACTTTGCCGTCCCCACTGACTGAAAACAGGGATTCTTTCTGGGTGACAACTGAGGAAACCGGGAAACCGGGAGATTTGGCAAAGAAAAGCATGGCGGCGGCTCCGATAATGACTACCGTTACTATTAGTTTGATGACATAAGTGAACACATGGATAATTTAGCAAAAAACAAAACTATTTTCAATGCCCTAGCTCACTTTCATACCGCCCCCTTTCATTCCCCCTCCTAGCTTAGGAGGGGGAAATTGGGATTATACTGATTATGTGAATACAAGTAAGGTAGTGATGGGATTGGGAATGGTGGCAATGCTATCTGGAGTAATGTATTGGAAAATCGGAAGCATGAAAGTCCCCGCTTATCGGGTGCTTCGGGTGATTGACGGAGATACTTTTGAAACTACGGAAAAACAATTAATCAGGTTGGCGGATGTGTTTGCTCCGGAACCTGAAAACTGCGGAGGAAGTGAGGCGAAAGACCAGTTAATCAAGTTAATTAAAGATAAACCAGTTTATCTGAAAGTAACTTACAGGGATAAATACATGAGACTTTTGAGTTTTGTTTATACACCTGAAGGATTTGTTAATGAAAAGATGGTAGAAAATGGTAAAGCTGTTTATTCATTGTCATCTGCTAAAAATCCGGAAACGGAAACATTGGAAAAAGCCGGGAAAACAGCTGTCGAGAAAAAATTGGGGGTTTACGGGCCGGAATGTACTCAAATACAAAACACAAAAAAACCAAACTGCGTGATTAAAGGAAATATCAGGAAAGGCGGGACGGGAAAAATTTATTCGTTACCAGGATGTGAATCTTATGCATCGACAATTGTGCAACTATATCTGGGTGATCAATGGTTTTGTACGGAGGAGGAGGCTAAAAAAGCAGGTTTTGTGAAGGCAGGAGGATGCGGAAAATGATTAGCCAAGGGTACATGTACCCCAAAAAGTTTCGGTTCTATTTACCGTGGGTGACAACTGTTTTTCGTTTGCTTTACAATTCCTGAACTTTGCGGATTGTGGTAGACGTGATTTTGGATCGTTGGCAAAAGAATTAATTTCTGTTCCGTAAGAGGCATTTTTAAAATAGGGATTAACATAAAAAGGACAAGAACGTGTGTTACAAGTATCTATATTTTCGGAACTAACTATAACAAAATCGCCAGAGAAGGGTATAGTTTTTTCACGGTTTTCTATTAGGCTCATATTAGACGTATTATAAGATAAAAATGCTAAAATATCAACGAAATTAGTATAATTAATGGGTGTATACAGATAGCAAAAAAAACTGGCATTGGGAGTAATTGAAGCAAAAATAGGAGAATTGGAGGTAAGGGATGATATGGTGCCTACGATTGAATTGGCGGGTTACAGAATAATTAAAGATGTGTTGAAAGATGTAAAGGCTGGAGTGTGATCGAACAATTTGATCAATTAGCTATAGTTTCTGAAATGGATAATAGACGTATATTTTTATTGATTTGTCGAATTTGACGATCGTCTAAAAAAACAAGAGATGAAGGTTTTGGAAAATTCAGAGATCGAGGAGTTTTTTGGTTTCTTCGTAGGCGATGAGGTGGATGGGGCCATAAACACGGCCGTAATCATCCCAGGTAAATGAATGGTCGGGATCCCAGAGGTCGGTTGGTAACAGGTTAAATTTTTCGGATAATTCCCTGATTTGATCCAGCGTTAATATAGATATACCTGTAATATCGTCACCGGGAATGTAATCAACGGTGTGAAGCTGATAAAAGTAGAGATGAGTCGTTAAATGAAGGGTGTTTTTTGGGGTTATGGCGTGGAAAGTGATATCACTAAGAGGTAAGACGTCTTTTTGATCCACTGTAATTTTTAGCTCTTCGTTTAATTCCCTGGCCGCGCCAAGATTCGGGCTTTCGTTTTCATCTACTCCCCCACCGATTAGCCTGACAATGCCCGGGGGATAAAATTTGGGTTTTTGGCCGAATAAATAATTTCCGTTCGGGTCACGGACAACGATGAGAGCATGGTGTTTGCGGTACAGGTTTCCGAAGGCATTTTTCAGATGGACGGTAAATTCATAACTGGACATGGATTAATTATAGTCTAATCTGAATCAGAATAAGACTTGTCAGATTTGACGGTCGTCTAAAAAAACAAGAGATTAAGATAGGTTTAATTATCAGATTTAGCTATTTGGTTTCTTCGGTGTCTTTTTCCAGGAAGGTGACGGCGGCGACGGTATCTTTTTTGCCGGAGAAACGCATCAGGATAACCCCCTGGGTGTCACGCCCTAATTGAGGAATGTTTTTGAGAGGAAGCTTGATGATTTGGGCAGTACGGCTGGTGATAACGATCTGATCTACAGTCTCGTCTACCCCGACACAAGACACGATATTGCCGGTTTTAGGAGTGAGCTGTGCCGCTTTGACTCCCTGACCGCCACGTTTTTGCAGAGGCCACTGACGGACGGAAGTTCTTTTACCCAGACCATTTTCAGTAACGATAATCACATCTTCAAAGACTTTTCGGCGTTTGTCCGTGGGAGCTTCCTTGTTGCCCGGGAAAACTTCCATACCGACGACGAAATCTTCACCTTTGAGTTCGATTCCCCTAACGCCCATGGTGTCCCTGGCAGTCGGCCTGACGTCTTCCTCTTTGAACCGAAGGGATTTGCCATTGTGGGAAACCAGGAGAACCTGATCCTCTCCGGTTGTGGGCCGGACCCATTTGAGACTGTCCCCTGTTTCCAATTTGATGGAAATAATGCCGGATTGGCGGATATTGGCAAAATCGGAAAGCTTACTTTTTTTAATGGTACCTTTTAAGGTAGCCATTAAGAGATATTTGGCGGGGTCGTTTTTACCCAGAGCCAGGACGGATTGCAACTTTTCATCCTGGGAAATGTTGATAAGGTTGACTACGGCCTGACCCTTGGCTTGGCGGCTGCCTTCGGGGAGATCGTAAACTTTGATCTTGAAGACTTTGCCGATAGTCGTAAAGAAATACAGGTCGTCATGGGTGTTGGCAGAAAGAATATGGGAAATTTCATCTTCGTCTTTGGTGGACATACCGGTTACTCCCTTGCCGCCGCGGTGCTGGGTCCTGAAGGCACTGGGGTTTTGGCGTTTGATGTAACCCGTGGTGGTAATAGTGATAACGGTGTCTTCGGAAGGAATGAGATCTTCTTCGGAAAATTCACCGATTTTTTGTTTGTAAACCTTGGTGCGGCGTTCGTCACCGTATTTATCTTTGAGTTCTTTGAGTTCGGTTTGAATGACGAGCAAAATTTTGGCGGGGTGAGCCAAAAGGTCTTCCAAATAACCGATAAGCTTCATGATTTCTTTATATTCATCTTCGATCTTCTTTCGTTCCAGAGCGGCCAGACGGCGCAACTGCATATCTAAAATGGCAGTGGCCTGAAGTTCGGACAGGCCAAAGCGTTCACAAAGATTTTTCCTGGCAGTATCAGCATCGGGCGACTCTCTGATAGTTTTAATGACGGCGTCCAAATGATCCAGAGCAATTTTTAAACCCTCTAAAATATGGGCTCTGGCCTTGGCCTGATTTAAGTCAAACTGGGTTCTGCGGGTAATAACAACCTGGCGGTGTTTGATGTATTCGTCCAGGATTTGTCTGAGACCCAGGGTTTGGGGAGTACCGTCTACTAAGGCAACCATGTTGGCCGGGAAGGTGGTCTGAAGGGCGGTGTGTTTGTAGATATTGTTTAGGATTGATTTGGGCCTGGCGTCGCGTTTTAGTTCGACTACTACCCTGATACCGTCACGATCTGATTCGTCACGCAGGTCGGAAATACCTTCGACTTTTTTGTTGTGGACCAGGTCGGCTATGCGGGTGACCAGCTCGGCTTTGTTTACCTGATACGGTAACTCGGTGATGATAATTTGGGATTTGCCGGATTTGGTTTCTTCGATTTCAGCTTTGCCGCGAACGACTATTCGGCCCCGACCGGTGCTATAGACTTCGGCAATTGAGGCAGAGTCGTAAATGGCTCCGGCTGTGGGGAAATCCGGACCCTTGATAAATTCCATTAAGTCCGGGACGGTTGAGTCCGGATGATCTATCAAATGGTTGATGGCATCGATGACTTCGGACAAATTGTGAGGAGGAATTTTGGTGGCCATACCAACGGCAATACCGTCACTTCCCATGAGGAGCAGATTGGGAAGACGGGCGGGAAGATAAGCCGGTTCGTTGTGGGTGCCGTCAAAATTGGGGGTCATGTCTACCGTTTGTTTTTCGATGTCAAAAAGCATTTCCTCGGAAATTTTGCTTAACTTGGCTTCGGTATAACGCATGGCGGCAGGAGAATCGCCGTCTACTGAACCGAAATTTCCCTGGCCGTCGACTAAGGGGTAGCGCATGGAAAAATCCTGAGCCAGGCGGACCATAGCGTCATAAACTGCGGTGTCACCGTGGGGATGGTATTTACCTAAAACCTCACCTACGACCGTGGCTGATTTTTTGTGTTTACCGGAAGCCCGAAGTCCCACATCCCACATGGCGTAAAGAATCCTTCTGTGAACCGGTTTTAGACCGTCTTTGACGTCCGGAAGGGCACGCTGGACAATGACTGACATGGCGTAATCAAGGAAGTTTTTTTGCATGACCGTGGTGATTTCCACGGGCATTAAATTACCTATTTCCTGATATTCGTTTTCTGTATTTGCCACCCAACCATATTACCCGTTTATGAGGTTAAAAACAAGGGTTTTTGGCGGTGTGATCCACTGTTTGTTATGGTGTCGGAGGAAGATTTTTTTGAATTAGAAGATTAGCGAAGGTTTCAACGTATGTTGTGATTCCAGTAATAGTGTGGTTATGACAATTGTAATGGAGATGAAAGGCAGCATTTTTTTCAGCGCTACCATATTCTCCTGTCCTTGCCAGAGTAAGGTAGTCGTAGATAATATCATCGTCAAATTGATTAGTTCTGATTCCTTCTCCTGAATTAAATTTCCTCCAAGGTCTGACTTCGGGAAGCATTTAGGTGATTTTAGGCCAGAGGGAAAATAAGTCAAGCTGGAGGCTTTTTGAAAAGAATCGGTTACCTAACCGGGAGAGGATATCTCCTCTCCCATAATATTGGTTATCGCCGTTGATAATTACTATTAA
>Ga0265297_10010580_pt1 | contig 11557 bp, 10 predicted proteins | sample Munlanlwell13791_FD_192502 | JGI IMG/M metagenome (GOLD analysis project Ga0265297, IMG submission 192502) | Leachate microbial communities from a municipal landfill in Southern Ontario, Canada - Leachate well 137-91 | ecosystem: Engineered > Solid waste > Landfill > Unclassified | place...
TTCATTAATCTTGTCGGCAATCTCGGTGAAATGCATCGGTTCGCCGTTATTCTTCAAAACTAAATAAATTTTGTCGCTAATCTTCTTCGGACTGATTTCCGGCCAATCATTCAGGCCCCAATGACCGAATTTATTCCGATCAATATTCTTAGCCGCTTGGATTAAAGAATAAAGCGGCTTGTTGGCGTTGATAATTTCACCCAATTCCGGAAAAACTTCACTCTTGAAAACTGAAGTGATATCGCTGTCAACGCCGGAATTAATTTTATCTTGATGTTTGGCATAGGAATCCAAACCTTTGACCATGGCCAATAATTCTTCAATATCCACGGTTTGTTTAATCTTGTTAATCTTGCCGGTTAATTCACCCACAATTTCTTCCAAGTGAGACACGGCTTGATTTTTGATGGAATAGAAAGAATTAAACTTGTCGGACTTGTCGGTCTTCTCCACCTGGTCTTCCAATAATTTAGAAATGATAAAATCAAAATTTTTCTTGTAAAGTTCTCGTTCATTGTCGGAGCTCTTAGCGTCAATACAAAATAAAGCTAAAATATCCAATAGAAATTCCTGTTCCATCAAACCGCCGTGGACGGACAAAAGTTCGCCAACAACTTTCTTGACATCGGTCAAACAAGCTTCCAGATTTTCCAATTTCTTTAATTTTTTGATGCTGCCGACTTCAATTTGACGGACTCTTTCCCGAGTCAAATTATGAAGACCGCCGATCTTTTCCAAAGTTTCCGATTCATTGCCGTTTAAACCAAAACGACGCACCAAAACATCGCGTTCGCGCTCCATCAGATCACCGAACAGAGAGTTAACGATTTTAACGGCGTTTAACTTATTCAGCTCTTCCGCTTTTTTGTTCTTCACAATTTTTTCTAGGATATTCTCCATATAAAGAAAGATTAATGTTTTTATTAACTATATATTGGCACATTTTTTTTACTTAGTCAAGGGGCTAGACCAGAAAGGGCTTTTATCCCCGTTTATCCATCATTTTCTCAATATTATGGGGGTTGACCCTAATCTTTAAAGCTTGTCTTTTGGCTCTAATTTCTCCCCGAATTTTCCCGAGCGTCTTCAATTCCGCAATCAAATAAGGTTCAAAAAACAACGCAAAAAATAGACTGAATAATTGATAACGCCCAGTGCGCCATTTAACCTTAAAAGAATAATCCAAACCGGAGTATTTTAAAACTAAAATCCAATGATTTAAAAACGACCAGCGCTTAACCAGACGACTCTTATTCTTCCGATTCCGGATTATCTGGCCCCATCCCTCCCCCAGCGGACTGGCCGTGCGGTCGTGATAAATAATGGCGGTCGAAATAAATTTAATCGGCCAACCGGCGAGAGTCAAACGATAGGATAAATCCGCATCTTCCTTATACATGAACATCAGCTCGTCCAAATATTCTTCATTGTTATAAATCACATCATTCAAAGCCTTCATTCTCAGCAAGGCGGCGGCGCCGGTGAAACCGAAGACTATTTCCGACTCGGAGGAAAATAATTCTCTTCCCTGATGCCGGTCGGAAAAACGATGGCTGGAAGTGATAAACAAACCGTCGCTGTCAATAATTTTAGTTTGAATATTACCGGCAAAATCCCATTTCAGAATTCGCGGAGCGACCGCTCCCAAAGATCGGTCGGAGTCTAAAGCGGCAATTAATTCAGTTATACTATTGGGAGCTAAAACCGTATCGGGATTGAGCATCAGGAAATATTCCGCCTCCAGCTCGCTCGCCTGCCTAATCATCAGATTATAAGCTTTGGCAAAACCGAGATTGGTTCCGGCGAAGGTCAAATCAATCTCCGAAAAATTATTTTTCAAATAAATGCTATTTCCGTTAACCTCACTATCGCTATTGTCCACTGCCAAAATCCGATAATGCTTCTCGGCCTCATAATCACCGAAGGTAGTCGCTAAAGCCGCCTTTAAACTGGGAATAAAAAAAGGCAAGTACTTGGCAGTCAAATCGTTGTAGGCGATAAAGCCGATAACTATTTTCATATCACCTTATTCTATAATAAATTGGCTAAGACTGCAAATTGTGTCAAAAAAGAGGACTCAATCGAAGCCCCCTTTATTTCTTTATTTAAAATAATCTATTGCCACTTATTATCCTGCCGGACCAACAGTTCCTGGGCTTTCTCCGGCTCCGCCATCAGCACTTTGACCACCTTCTCCATCCGCGCTCCTTGAGAACCCTTGACCAAAATTAAATCGCCCTCGGAAATAATATCTAAAATGCTTTGCGCCGCCTCTAAGCTGTTATTCCGATAAATAACCTCCTTCAGACCGCGAGCTTCGGCCTCGGCTCCGATTAATTTTCCCTGAGCTCCGACCGCCACCAGGACATCAACACTCTCGGCCGCTTTTTGACCGACTTGGCGGTGACCGTCATCGCTGGCGCTGCCGAGTTCCAACATATCGCCCAGGACGGCTATCTTACAACCCTGCGGGACTTTCACTTCGGCTAAGATTGATAAAGCGGCCAAGCAAGAATCGGGCGAAGAGTTATAGGTATCATCGATAATCTTGGTATTTTTCCGGCCCGAGATTAAATTCAGGCGGCCGGGCGGTAATCGAAAATCGCCTAAAGCCTGAGCAATCTCCACCAGGTTAATACTATAATGCAGAGCCACGGCGGCGGCGGCGAGAGCCGCGTAAATCGGCGGGTAGCCGATGACGTGGGGTAAAAAGACCGGAACGATGGCCCCGCGATAATTTAATTTGAAGCTGACGCCCAATAAATCTTCGGTGCTCTTCAGGCTGCGGAAATTAAAATTAATTTCTTGAGCCATAATATCGGCTCCGGCGGTTAAGCCGTAGGTCAGAACCTGGCAGATAACGGCGCCGGCCATCTCCCGCGTCAATTCATTGTCATAATTTAAAACCGCCAAAGAGTCTCTCGCCAGACCGGTCACCAAAATTCTTTTTTCTCTTTGAATATTTTCCGGCTTATCAAAAAATTCCAAATGGGCCGAGCCGATGCCGGTCACCAAACCGATCTTCGGTTTAATGATGCTCATCAGATATTTCATGTCGCCCGGCCGATCAATGCCCATTTCTAAAATCAAAACGCTGGGATAATCTTTGTCTTTAATGACCAGGAGTTTGATGAAATGCCATAAAACTCTGAGCCAACCGAAAACAGATTTACCCGGAGAATCCACCCCTAAAATAGTCAGGGGCAAACCCAGCTCGTTATTATAGTTCTTCAGACTCCGCCGGATATTAAACTTATTCTTTAACACCGCGTAAACCGCTTCCTTGGTGCTGGTCTTCCCGACGCTGCCGGTAATGCCAATCACTTCCGGGTGATATCTCACTAAGACCAAGCGAGCCATCAGCTTTAAAACAAATTGTAATACTTTTTTCATATGGATTAATTATCCCGTTCCTTCGGGACCTGATAATAGTTTAACAAAAATTTAGCGATGTCGCCAAAAATGGGCGTGGCCGAACTTTCCGCGAAACTAAAACCTTTGGGTTTGTCTAATTTAACTAACATAACAAACCGAGGCTTGTCAACCGGAGCGAAACCGACAAAGGTATGAATATACTGCGATTCCAAATACCCTCCTTGAGCTGACGGAATCTGGGCCGTCCCGGTTTTTCCGGCGACATAATAGCCGGGTACGCCGGCTAATTTAGAATGGCCGTTTTCCACCACTTCCGCCAGCATGGCCGCTACGGTTCGAGCCGCTTCATCGGACACGACTCGGCGCAGTTCTTGCGGCGCTGTGGTTATTTTACTGCCATCCGGTTTAATAATCTCTTTGACCAAATAGGGCTTCATGAGCACTCCGCCGTTAGCCAGAGCCGCGTAAGACATCACCATCTGAAGCGGGGTCACGGCCACACCCTGGCCGAAAGAAGCGGTCGCGGCATCAATCGGCAGAATTTTGCTCTTGAGTAGTGGATTAATGCTCCCGGTGCTTTCTGCGCCCAGTTCAATCCCGGTCGCTTCGCCAAAACCGAATTGCTTCACATAGCCGGCAAAAACCTTGGCCCCGATCTGCTCCATGGCAAAGATGGCGCCCAGATTCAAAGATTTTTCCAAGACGGTTTTCATATCAACCTTCCCGTGCGCTCCGGTCGATTCAAAATCAGAATTGGCAATCGGTTTTTTCCAACCCTCAATCATCCTCTGCCCGGTATCGTTATAGGTAGTGTCGGGCGTAACTTTTTCTTGATCAAGCGCCGCCGCCATCGTAATGGTCTTAAAGACCGAACCCGGTTCATATTGCCGGCTGACGGCCGGATTGGAAAAAGTTTCAGCCTCTTTGACGCCGGCATAATTATTCGGATCAAAGCTGGGCCAAGAACACATGGCGATAATTTCACCCGTTTCCGGCTTGACGATGATAATCGTGGCGCTGTCATATTTATAGCGCGCTTCGGACTCTTCCAATTTTTTACAAACATAAAATTCCACGGCGCGATCAATCGTCAATACCAAATCATCGCCCGCTTCCGGCTTGATGTACTCGCGATCATTAACAATAATCACATTGCTCCCGCTGCCCCGCTCGCTCTTGAGCGAACCGGAGTGGCCGCTCAACTCCTTATTGTAATACCCTTCCAAGCCGTAATTGCCGATACCCTCATAGTTAACAAAGCCTACAACCTGCGAGGCCAGGTTATTTTCCGGATAAAAACGGTAGGACTCCATGTCGTAACCCAGTCCTTTAAAGTTAATCGGATCGCCGGTCGCGCTCTCGCCTTTCCTAAAAATAATGCTATTTTTGATTTCCAAATCACCGCTGGCAATATTAATCCCGTCCAAGGCTAAAACCGAAGCGTAAATTTTAAATAAATCTTCTTCGGAAATTTTCTTTTGCAAAACTTCATAAGGATCGCCCGGTTTCTTGATTTTAGCCAAATAAGCGTTAATGATGACGGCCTTTCTTTCGTTAATTTCCAGATCCCGTTTCATTTTCCTGAATTCACTCCACTCCGCTTCATTGGGCAAAGTTAACCGGCGCTGTCTAACTTCATCTTTTTTTATCTTTTTCTCTTCGGCGGACAGAGACAAACTGTCAATATAATTCAACTCATCGTTTAAAGCCTTCTGGTCTTCTTGCGCCAAAAATTCATCAACCTGTTTCTCCACCGCCGCGGCATCAAAAACTTCATACAGTTTTTGGGCGAGAACTTCCTGCCGGTCAGCCGGCACATCGAGCGGCACGACATAGAGAGTCGCGAAGTTCTTGTTGGTCGCGAGGAGCGACAGCTCATTGGTCTGCAAACTTTCGCTGTAATTATTGATAAAAATCTGGCCGCGGGAAGCTTTCAATTCGTTGTAAGTCTGCTGCTGCTTGCTGGCTTTGGCCGTATAGGCGCTGCCCTCTCTAATTTGCAGCACGTAAAGACGCCAGATCAACGACAAACCCAATAAAAAAACAATCGTCAAAACCAGATTCAGACGATTGGAAGAAAAATCAGTTTTTTTAGATGGGCTAACCATAAATTAAACCGCCAACTCTAGACCATAATTCATAACGCTAAAGGGTCGGGCCTTATGAACTATGGCCTAGATATTTATCTCTTAGCGATAACTTCATCGGTGGCGGCCAAATATTCGATCTTATCAATGGCAACCATATTAAGATCGCGTAATTTACTGTCGATATTGCGATATGATTCCAGCGCCACTTTGCGCGCGCTGATTTCCTGGTTCTCGTTGGCCAAAGACTCGGCCTGGTGCTTTAATTTCTGCAGTTCAAAACCTTTCACCACCAAGTTATTCATGCCGGTCAGATAAAACCCGCCGGAAACAAAGATTAAAGCGATTAAAAATAGGTTGACTAATTTAATTTTAAAAATATTTGATTTTTTCGGATTTATTTGTCCCATATATTTAAACTTATTTATATTTAATTTTTTTGAGCGACGCGTAATTTGGCGCTGCGCGCTCGCGGATTGGCTTTGACTTCCGCTTCGCTCGGGATTAAAGCTTTCTTGGTAATTATTTTGATAACCGGTTCGTGGTGGCAATTGCAAAGCATGACTTCCGGACCGCAGATACAAGTTTTAGCCTAGTCTTTGAAGAAGTTCTTCACTATCCGGTCTTCCAAACTATGAAAGGACACCACCGCCAATCTCCCGCCCGGTTTGAGCAATTTAATCGCCTGAGGCAGAACCGATTCCAAGTTTTCCAATTCTTGATTAACGGCCAAACGCAGAGCTTGAAAAGTTTTGGTGGCCGGATGAATCTTCCGGTAACGAACCGAGGCCGGAACTGATTTGGAAACGATATCGGCCAGTTCGGTCGTCGTCTCAATCTCCTTCACCTTCCGGGCGTTAATGATATTCTTCACGATGCGGAAAGCGAACTGCTCTTCGCCGTAGACGTTCAGAATTTTCAACAATTCCCTTTCCGTTAAATTATTAACCAGGTAGGCGGCGTCTTTAGTTTCCCGCTTATCAAAAGCCAAGGAGAGCGGCGCTGTTTTCAAGAAAGAAAAGCCGCGGCTGGCTTCATCGACTTGGACCGAAGATAGTCCCAGATCTAGGACGACACCGTCCAGTTGAACATTCGCGCCAAAATTTTTATGAACGATCTCTTCCAAGTTTCGAAAATTATCTTGAACTAAAACAATATTGGTAATTTTATTTTCAACAATTAAATCTTTAGCATTATCAATCGCCGTTTCATCCAAATCAATCGCTAACACTTGACCGGAACTCCCCACCGCTTTAGCCAGAGCCAAAGTGTAACCGGCTCCGCCCAAAGTTCCATCAACAAAGTATCCTCCCGGTTGCGGCTTAAGATTCTCTAACACCTCTTGCAACATTACCGGAATATGATGATAAGCCATGTGATTAAATATTAAATTCCCAAATCACCCAATTCTTCCGCGATGGCATTACTATTCTTTTCCGTCTCGGCTTTATATTTATTCCAAGCCAGTTCATCCCAAATTTCCAAATGATTATATAAACCGGTAATAATAACTTTTTTCTTTAAACTGGAAAATTGACGTAAGTATTCCGGCACAGTGATCCGGCCCTGATTATCAAATTCCAAATCCATGGCGCCGGCGAGCAAATGGCGAGCGAAAGCGCGGCTCTTGGCTTGGCTGATTGGTAGAGCGGCGAAGCGAGCCGCAATCTTGACCCATTGGTCTTTGGTATATAAAAATAAACAATTATCCAGTCCCTTGGTGACCACCGCTCCCTTTTTCAGGATAGCGCGAAACTTAGCGGGAATGGCTAAGCGCCCCTTATCATCCAGAGTATGGTTGTATTCACCGATAAACATAAATATAAGCCTAATTAGTTATTCACCACTCATCCCCACAATTCACCTTAATACTATAATTATACACCACTAAAAGCCTGGCGTCAACATTTAAATTTCAGCTAAAAACAAACAAAAATAGGGGTAAATATAAATTTATCCCTATTTATTCACAATTTATTTAATTGGGCTATTTTAGATACCCACAACTTATCAACAAGCGGGGTTAATCCACTAAGGTGATAAACAAGTCCTCATTCGGTTCATGCGGTAGGTGGCCGATATTATTAATATAATTAATCTTGATATAACCGTCGCGATCAATGACTAATTTACTGATGGAGGACTGAAATATTTCCAAAGATAAGAAGCCGATAATATTAGCGTCTAAGATTCCGGTGATGATTGATTTAATAATATTACCATGGCAAAACAAGGCGACGGTCTTCCCTCTATTATGCTTATAAATATCAGCAATCAAGCGCCGACCGACGGTTTGCATCTTGTCCAAACCCTTATCTAGCTTATCATATTGCTTAAAACTCTTGGCGCGGGTAGCCTCGCTCATGTTAAAATATTTAATCCGGAACCAATCCTTCCAATCTATTTCATTTAAACGATTATCAATAATTATTTTCTTGCCGGCTCGTTCGGCAAAAGGCCGAGCCGTTTCTTGAGCGCGTAACAATTCGCTGCTATAAACCTTATCAATTTGTTTTTCTAAAAGATGCTGAGTCAAATATTCCCGTTGGCGCAAACCGATATCTGACAAAGGCATATTAAAATCACCGACCGAATGTTCGCTGCTGTAGTCCGGATTGCAATGACGCACCAAATAAATAATGGTGTAAGGCCGGCGAATCTTCGGCTTTATCTTGGAATACGGACTTTGATATTTACGTCTGGTCATATTTTTTTATTTTTTAACTGCCGGATGCTTGGTTTCATATTCGGCAATTACCTTCTTCAAGCCTTCCACCGCCAGAATGGAACAATGGATTTTTTGGTTGGGCAGGCCGCCTAAATCTTTGACAATTTCCTGCCAATCCAGATTCTTGGCCTGGGCAATGGTCAGTCCTTTCACCTTCTCCGTCAGAACGGAAGCGGTGGCGATATTGGAAGCGCAACCGAAAGACAAGAATTTTATATCCTTGATAATCCCATCCTTGACCTTGATGGAAAAAGATAATTGATCGCCACAGACCATATTGCCGATACTGGCGCAGGCATCGGCGTTCTTGACGCTCCCCAAATTCTTGGGATGAAGAAAATGACTGATAGTTTTTTTAGTATAATTAAGCGACATATATTTTAAATTAATTGATAATCTTTTATTAAACAATCGGCGTAAATTGGCGCAAGCGCTTGACCGTTTCCTTCAGACACTTGACCGTATAATCTATTTCCGCTTTGGTGTTATAGCGGCCGAGCGAAAAACGAATATTGCTGTTCAAATCAGCGAGATCCAATCCCAGCGCCTTGAGCGTGGCGGAGACTTTCAAATTCTGCGCCGAACAGGCCGAACCGGTGGAAACATAAATGCCTTTAAAGGACAGATCCATTAAAATCGCTTCTCCTTCAATCCGCCGGAAACGAATATTTAAATTATTGGGCGTCCGCTTTGGCAACGAGCCATTAAGATAAACTTCAGGAATGGCTTGTTTAATCTTGGCCCAAAAATAATCCCGCAGGGCTTTCACTTTCTTAATGTAAGCGGCCCTCTCTTTATAGCTCAAAATTAAAGCCTCGGTCAACCCGACAATCGCCGGGACATTATACGTTCCGGCCCGTAAGCCGTTCTCTTGGCCGCCGCCGACAATGAGCGGCCTGATCTTGATGTCGGGATTAATAAAAGCCAAACCGGCGCCTAACGGTCCATAAAATTTATGGGCCGACAAACTCATAAAATCAATTTTCAGCTTCTTGATGTCCAAATTTAAATAAGGAATGGCCTGCACCGCATCAGTGTGAAAATAGGCTCCCTTTCTGTGAACCAGCTCCGAAATTTTAGCGATATCTTGAATCACGCCGATCTCGTTATTAACAGCCATCACCGAAACCAGAACTGTGTCCGGTTTAATCATTCTCTCCAGCTCATCCAGCTTGACCAAACCGTCGGAATCAACCGGCAGATAATCCACCCGATAACCCTCATCCGCCAACTCTCGCGCCGAATTTAAAACACAGGGATGTTCAATGGCGGAGACGATCAAATGCTTTCCTTCGGCCTGATTGGCGCGCATCACGCCCTTGATGATAAAATTATTGGCTTCGGTGGCCGAAGAGGTAAAAACTAAACTATCAGGTTTAGTCTGAAAAATCTTGGCAATCCTTTCTTTGCAAGCCTTGATTAATAGATCATTCTCCTGCCCTAAAGCGTGAATGGAGGAAGCATTGCCGTAATGGCGCAGATAGTAAGGCTTCATTTTAGTGAGAACCCGGGGATCGATTTTAGTGGTGGCGGCATTATCCAAATAGACTTTCATGTTATTTTAATTCAATACTTTTAATAATCGCGTCCTTGGCCGGCAAGCCAGCTTCATTAGTGTCCAGACCCTCAATCTTGTCTACCACCTTCATGCCGGAAATCACTCGACCGAAATTAGTATGTTTACCGTCCAACCAAGAGGTCGCTTCTTTGGTGACAATAAAAAACTGAGAGCCGTTAGTATCGGGACCGGAATTGGCCATGGCCAAACTGCCTCGAATTAATTTGTGATTATTAAATTCATCATTAAATTTATAACCCGGCCCGCCGGTGCCATAACTGGAGACATCCTTCCCTTTGCTGTTGGGATCACCGCCCTGAATCATAAAATCAATAATTACTCGGTGAAATTTGGTATTGTCATAAAATCCCGTTGACGCCAAATTCATAAAATTATTGACCGTAATGGGAGAGTCATCACCATAGAATTCCACGGTAATATCACCATAGTTGGTTTTGATAACAGCCTCTTTGTATTGTTGATACAAATCCTTCTGCCCCGGCAAAGTTCGGTCTGAACTGGTAGCGGAGGAATCAACGTTTAAATGAGAAGAAGAAGTTGACGCTGGTTGATTATTGTCCATATTGTTAGTGGCCGGCGTTTCCTTCGGGCCGCAGCCGGAGAACGTCAAACTTAAGAATAAAATTGCTAAAATAAATGATATTTTTCTCATATATTTAACATTGATAATTATATAGTGCTTAAATTATAATACTTTTAGATTGAATCATCAAGCCGGGATTAGTTTTTAAACCTTAAAATCTCGCTTCATTTCCCTATCCTCTTCTTGTCGTTTTTCGGCAATCACTTCCTTGGCTTTAACCCGCAACTCTTCCAAGTTGAGCTGATTTAGCTCTAGGCTGCGTTTAGTCAAATAGTCGCCGGTATTTAACTCCGGATCTTCCAGCACTTCCGCCAGCAACACCTCTAAAATAGCTCCGATTTTGGGACCGGGCTCCGTTTGCAAAAGAGTCATCAAATCAATGCCATTAATCTTCAGCATCTTCACCGACAAAGGATCATTTTGGACCTTTTCCATCATATATTGCAAATGACGCAACTTATAGGGCATGTCGTTGGTTAGCCCCGAACCGAGACGATCGGCGATGCGCAGGTCAATCAGATCGCTCAAATTTTCCTTTCCAGTTTTGACAATCAAGCGCCGGACCGACGCCGCCGAAACTTCCCCGACGTTGTAATAAAACATATGGTTGCGCACTAGATTGACCACCCGAATAGAATCTTCATTGGAGAATTTTAAACGCTTCATAATCCGTTCCGTCATCTTGGCGCCGATATATTCGTGGTTATAGAAAGCGACATGGCCCTCTACTGTCCGTGCCGACTTCGGTTTGCCGACATCATGGAGCAGGGCCGCCAAGCGGACCGGCCACGCTTTATTCGGACAATATTTTAATGACAAAATATTATGATCAAAGACGGTATGAATATGGTGATAATGCTGTTTGACATCTACTCCGTCCAAGAGCTCCGGCAAAATATATTGCAACAGTTTATTATCATGCAAGCGAGAAATGCCTTCAGCCGGAGTGTCGGAAGACAAAATCTTAATCAGCTCATCCCTGATTCTTTCCCCCGAAATAAACTTGATACTGCCGGCCAGTTTCAAAATAGCCCTTTCCGTTTTCGGTTCAATGGCAAATCCCAATTGGCAAGAGAAACGAATCGCCCGTAGCATCCGGAGAGCATCCTCCTTGAATCTCTCACTCGGCTCTCCGACCGCTCGGATAATTTTTTTCCGGAGATCGTCCGCCCCGCCGAATAAATCGACTATCTCGTAATTATCTT
>Ga0265297_10010581_pt1 | contig 11557 bp, 11 predicted proteins | sample Munlanlwell13791_FD_192502 | JGI IMG/M metagenome (GOLD analysis project Ga0265297, IMG submission 192502) | Leachate microbial communities from a municipal landfill in Southern Ontario, Canada - Leachate well 137-91 | ecosystem: Engineered > Solid waste > Landfill > Unclassified | place...
TTGCGCCGTCGAGATGATGCATTCCTCGATGCCGCGCTATGACATGGAGCGTTTCGGCGTCGCCCCGCGCGCCTCGCCGCGCCAGTCGGACGTGATGATCGTCGCCGGCACGCTGACCAACAAGATGGCCCCCGCCATGCGCAAGGTTTACGACCAGATGTCGGAGCCGCGCTGGGTGATCTCGATGGGGAGCTGTGCCAACGGCGGCGGCTATTACCACTATTCCTATTCGGTGGTGCGCGGCTGCGACCGTATCGTGCCGGTCGACGTCTATGTGCCGGGCTGCCCGCCCACGGCCGAGGCGCTGCTCTACGGCATCCTGCAGCTGCAGAAGAAGATCCGCCGCACCCAGTCGATCGCCAGGTAGGGGAAGTCTCCATGGCACTCTATCCCAATGCCGAGGCGCTGGCGGCCGAAGTCGCGCGACTCGAAGCCCTGCTCGCCGAGGGCAATCTGGGCCTGACCGGCGTTTCCGTCGCCTATGACGAAGTCACCGTGACGGCCGAGGCCGCCAAGGTGGCCGAGCTGCTGATCGCCCTGAAGGCGGATCCCGTCCTGCTGCTCGACCAGCTCGTCGACGTCTGCGGCGTCGACTATCCGGAACGGGCGCTTCGCTTCGACGTCGTCTATCACCTGCTGTCGATGCGGAAGAACCTGCGCCTTCGCATCAAGGTGCAGACCGACGAGGACACCCCGGTGCCGAGCGTGGTCGACGTCTTCCCGACCGCCGGCTGGTTCGAGCGCGAAGCCTGGGACCTGTTCGGCATCTTCTTCGCCGGCAATCCGGACCTCCGCCGCATCCTGACCGACTACGGCTTCGAGGGGCATCCGCTGCGCAAGGATTTCCCGCTCACCGGCTATGTCGAACTGCGCTACGACGAAGAGCAGAAGCGGGTGGTCTACGAGCCCGTGAAGCTGACCCAGGAATTCCGTCGCTTCGATTTCCTGAGCCCGTGGGAAGGGGCGAAATACATCCTCCCCGGTGACGAGAAGGCCGCCGCTCCGGCGCCGGCCCCGGCCAAGAACTGACGAGGCGCGAGATGGCCGAAGTCGACATCAAATCCTACAGCCTGAACTTCGGGCCGCAGCACCCCGCGGCCCATGGCGTGCTGCGCCTGGTGATGGAACTCGACGGCGAGGTGATCGAGCGCTGCGACCCCCATGTGGGCCTGCTGCACCGCGGCACCGAAAAGCTGATCGAGCAGAAGACCTATATGCAGGCGGTGCCCTATTTCGACCGCCTGGACTACGTCTGCCCGATGAATCAGGAGCACGCCTTCGTGCTCGCGGCGGAAAAGCTGATCGGCTGCGCAGTGCCGGAGCGGGCGCAATATCTGCGCGTGCTCTGGTGCGAGATCGGCCGCATCGCCAACCACCTGATGAACACCATGTCCCACGGCATGGACGTCGGCGCGCTGACCCCGATCCTTTGGGGCTTCGAGGAGCGCGAGAAGCTGATGTGCTTCTACGAGCGGGTCTGCGGCGCGCGCCTCCATGCCGCCTATTTCCGCGTCGGCGGCGTGCACCAGGACATGCCGGCGGGCCTGGCCGAAGACATCATGGCCTGGACCGAGACTTTCCCGAAGGTGCTGGACGACCTCGAGAACCTGCTGATCGAGAACCGTATCTTCAAGCAGCGCAACGTGAACATCGGCATCGTCTCGGCCGAGGACGCGATCGCCTGGGGCTTCACCGGCCCGATGCTGCGCGGCTCCGGCGTCGCCTGGGACCTGCGCAAGTCGCAGCCCTATGACGCCTACGACAAGATGGATTTCGACATTCCCGTGGGCAAGCACGGCGACTGTTACGACCGCTGCGTGCTGCGCTTCTACGAGATGCGCGAGTCGCTGAAGATCATCCGCCAGGCCATCGAGCAGATGCCGAAGGGCCCGGTGATGACCGAGGACGGCAAGGTGGCTCCGCCGCGGCGCGGCGACATGAAGCGCTCGATGGAAGCGCTGATCCACCACTTCAAGCTCTATACCGAGGGTTTCCACGTGCCGGCCGGCGAAGTCTATGCCGCGGTCGAGGCGCCCAAGGGCGAATTCGCCGTCTATCTGATCGGCGACGGCACCAACAAGCCCTATCGCTGCAAGATCCGGGCTCCGGCCTTCGTGCATCTCCAGGCCATGGATTTCATGTCCAAGGGGCACATGCTGGCCGACGCGCCGGCGATCATCGGCAGTCAGGATATCGTGTTCGGGGAGGTCGACCGTTGAGCCACGGCGTTGCACCGGCGGGTCCGTTCGAGCAGCCCGCTTCCTTCACCTTCGACGACGAGAACAAGAAACTCGCCGACGTGATCATCGCCCGCTATCCGGCCGGCCGGCAGCAGAGCGCCATCGTGCCGCTGCTCGACATCGCGCAGCGCCAAGCCGGCGGATGGCTGCCCCGGGCGGCCATGGAATATCTGGCCGAGCTTCTGGGCATGGCGGTGATCCGCGTCTATGAAGTGGCGACCTTCTACACGATGTTCAACCTGGCCCCGGTCGGGAAACATCTCGTGCAGGTCTGCACCACCACGCCGTGCTGGCTGCGCGGCTCGGACGAGGTGCTGGCCACCTGCAAGTCGAAGCTCGGCATCGACATCAACCAGACCACGCCCGACGGCAAGTTCAGCCTGATGGAAGTGGAATGCCTGGGCGCCTGCGTGAACGCCCCGATGATGCAGGTGAACGACGATTTCTTCGAGGACCTGACCGGTCAGACCACGGCCGAGATCCTCGACGCGCTGGCGCGGGGCGAGAGCCCGAAGCCCGGCCCGCAGGTCGACCGGCAGACGTCCTGTCCCCAGGGCGGGCCGACCACGCTGACCACCCTCAAAGCGGCAGGGGAGTGACGCGATGCTTCAGGACAAGGATCGCATTTTCACCAACCTCTACGGCTTCGAGGATTGGAGCCTGCCGGCGGCCAAGATGCGCGGCGATTGGGACGGCACGGCCGAGATCATCGCCAAGGGCCAGGACTGGATCATCAACGAGATGAAGACCAGCGGCCTTCGTGGCCGCGGCGGCGCCGGTTTCCCGACCGGCGTCAAATGGTCCTTCATGCCCAAGGTGTCCGACGGGCGGCCGAGCTATCTCGTCGTCAACGCCGACGAATCCGAGCCCGGCACCTGCAAGGACCGTGACATCATCCGTCACGATCCGCAGAAGCTGATCGAGGGCTGCCTGATCGCCGGCTTCGCCATGCGCGCGGTCGCCGCCTACATCTACATCCGCGGCGAATTCATCCAGGAACGCCGGCGGTTGCAGGCGGCGGTGGACGAGGCCTATGCCGCCGGCCTGATCGGCAGGAACGCCGCCGGTTCCGGCTATGATTTCGACGTCTTCGTGCATCACGGCGCCGGCGCCTATATCTGCGGCGAAGAGACGGCGCTGATCCAGAGCCTCGAAGGCAAGAAGGGCCAGCCGCGCCTGAAGCCGCCGTTCCCGGCCGGCGTCGGCGTGTGGGGCTGCCCGACGACGGTGAACAACGTCGAATCGATCGCCGTGGCGCCCACCATTCTCCGCCGTGGCGGCACCTGGTTCGCCGGTCTCGGCCGGCCGAACAACACGGGCACCAAGGTCTTCTGCATCTCGGGCCATGTGAACAAGCCCTGCAATGTCGAAGAGGAAATGGGCATTCCGCTCAAGGAACTCATCGAGAAACATTGCGGCGGCGTGCGCGGCGGTTGGGACAACCTGTTGGCGGTGATCCCCGGCGGTTCCTCGGTGCCGATGCTGCCGAAGGCGATCTGCGACGACGTCCTGATGGATTTCGACAGCCTGCGCGCCCAGCGTTCCGGCCTCGGCACCGCGGCGGTCATCGTCATGGACAAGTCGACCGACCTGATCAAGGCGATCGCCCGCCTGTCGAAGTTCTACAAGCACGAGAGCTGCGGCCAGTGCACGCCCTGCCGGGAAGGGACCGGCTGGATGTGGCGGGTCATGGAGCGTCTCGTCCAGGGCAAGGCGGAACCGGAGGAGATCGACACCCTCCTCGAGGTCACGACCCAGGTCGAAGGCCATACCATCTGCGCCCTCGGCGATGCCGCGGCCTGGCCGATCCAGGGCCTGATCCGGCATTTCCGTCCGGTGATCGAACAGCGTATCGCGGACTACAAGGCGGGCCATACGGCCCGGCCCCAGGCCGCGGAGTGAGGTGAGCCATGCCCACTTTGACCGTTGACGGCAAGTCCGTCGAAGTGCCGGCCGGCGCCAATGTGCTCCAGGCCTGCGAGGCGGCCGGCGTCGAGATTCCGCGCTTCTGCTATCACGAGCGCCTGTCGATCGCCGGCAATTGCCGCATGTGCCTGGTGGAACAGGAAAAGGCGCCGAAGCCGATCGCGTCCTGCGCCATGCCGGCCGCCGACGGCATGGTGATCAAGACCAACACGCCGCTGGTGCGCAAGGCGCGCCGGGGGGTGATGGAATTCCTGCTGATCAACCACCCGCTGGATTGCCCGATCTGCGATCAGGGCGGCGAGTGCGACCTGCAGGACCAGGCGATGGCCTATGGCTTCGACCATAGCCGTTACCAGGAGAACAAGCGGGCGGTCTCCGAGAAATACATGGGGCCGCTGATCAAGACGACCATGACCCGTTGCATCCAGTGCACCCGTTGCGTGCGCTTCGCGACGGAAGTGGCCGGCGTCGAGGAGATCGGCGCCATCGGCCGCGGCGAGACGATGGAGATCACCACCTATCTCAATCAGGCGGTGACCTCGAATCTCTCGGGCAATGTGATCGATCTCTGCCCTGTCGGCGCGCTCACCTCGAAGCCCTATGCCTTCGCGGCCCGGCCCTGGGAGCTGAAGAAGACCGAGAGCATCGACGTGCAGGACGCGCTCGGTTCCGCGATCCGCGTCGACGCCCGCGGCGCCGGCGTGCTGCGCGTGCTGCCGCGCCTGAACGACGACGTGAACGAGGAATGGATCTCGGACAAGAGCCGCTATGCTGTCGACGGCTTGGCCAAGCGCCGGCTCGACCGACCCTACGTCCGGGTCAACGGCAAGCTCCAGGCGGCGAGCTGGGAACAGGCCTTCGCCGCGATCGGGGCAGCCCTGAAGGGCCTCTCCGGCGACAAGATCGCGGCCCTGGTCGGTGACCTGGCCGATGCCGAATCGATCAAGGCGCTGAAAGACCTGATGGTCGCCCTGGGTTCCAAGAACCTGGACTGCCGCCAGGACGGCGCCAAGCTCGACGCCTCCGTCCGTGCCTCCTACCTGTTCAATTCCGGCATCACCGGCATCGAGCAGGCGGATGCCATCCTCCTGGTCGGCACCGATCCCCGCTCGGAAGCGGCGGTGCTGAACGCGCGGATCCGCAAGCGCTGGCTGAAGGGCGGGCTGCAGATCGCCGGCATCGGCCCGAAGGTCGATCTCACCTATCGCGTCGACTGGATCGGTGCGGGGCCGGAAACCCTGTCGGGCCTGCTGGCCGGCGGCGGCTTCGCCGATGTCCTCAAGAACGCCAAGGCGCCGATGATCATCGTCGGCCAAGGTGCGCTGGCGCGGGCCGACGGTGCCGAAGTCCTCGGCCTCGTCCGCAAGCTGGCGGAAGCCACCGGCGTCGTGAAGGACGGCTGGAACGGCTTCAACGTGCTGCACACGGCGGCGTCGCGCGTCGGCGCGCTCGACCTCGGCTTCGTGCCGGGCGAGGGCGGGCTGGGCACGGCGGCGATCGTCGCCGGCAAGGCCGATTTCGTCTGGCTGCTCGGTGCCGACGAGATCGACACCGAGGGCCTGAAGGCGCCCTTCGTCGTCTATCAGGGCAGCCACGGCGATGCCGGCGCCCATGTCGCCGACGTCATCCTGCCGGGTGCCGCCTATACCGAGAAGTCGGGCACCTATGTGAACACCGAAGGTCGGGTCCAGCGCACCAAGCGCGCCGTCTTCCCGCCGGGCGACGCCCGCGAGGACTGGGCGATCCTGCGCGCCTTCTCGGAGCGGATCGGCAAGAAGCTGCCTTACGACAGCCTGGCCCAGCTCCGCGCCGCCATGGCCGCCCAGGTGCCGCATCTGGGCAAGGTCGACGAGGTCGCCGCCGCCGAATGGGCGCCCTTCGGGGCCGAGGGCGCGGTTTCGGCCGACGCCTTCGCCTATCCGACCGCCGACTTCTACCTCACCAATCCGATCGCCCGCGCCTCGGCCACCATGGCCGAATGTTCGGCGATCCATCAGGACCAGGGCTGCGGCTGCGGCCACAAACACGAGGCGACGGGAACCCATGGCTAACCTGATCGTGGAGGCCATCGTGCCCTTGGTCGCCATCTCGGCCGAAGTCGTCGGGGTGCTGCTGCCCCTGATGCTGGCGGCTATCGTCACCGTCGCCGCGCTGATCTGGCGCGAGGTGGGTCCGCTGATGGCGGCCCGCCCAGCGGTCGCCTGAGCCGAGGCCCATCATGGACATGTTCCTCGAATTCCTGCTCATCCTGGCGAAGATCCTGGCGATCGTCGTGCCGCTGCTGCTGGCCGTCGCCTTCACCACGCTGCTCGACCGCAAGGTCTGGGCCATGATGCAGCTCCGCAGGGGGCCGAACGTGGTCGGTCCCTTCGGCCTGCTGCAGCCCTTCGCCGACGGCTTGAAGCTCCTGTTCAAGGAGACGATCATCCCGGCCGGCGCCAACAAGGGCGTCTTCCTGATCGCCCCGGTGCTGACCTTCACGCTCGCCCTGATCGCCTGGGCGGTGATCCCCTTCGGTGACGGCATCGTGCTGGCCGACATCAATGTCGGCATGCTCTATCTCTTCGCGATCTCGTCGCTCGGCGTCTATGGCATCATCATGGGCGGCTGGGCTTCGAACTCGAAGTATCCGTTCCTGGGCGGGCTCCGCTCGGCGGCGCAGATGGTGTCTTACGAAGTCTCGATCGGCTTCGTCATCGTCACCGTGCTGCTCTGCGTCGGTTCGCTGAACCTGAACGACATCGTGAAGGCGCAGTCGCACATCTGGTTCGCGATCCCGCTGTTCCCGATGTTCATCGTGTTCTTCATCTCCGCGCTGGCCGAGACGAACCGTCCGCCCTTCGACCTGCCGGAAGCGGAGTCGGAACTGGTGGCCGGCTTCCAGATCGAATATTCGTCGATGGCCTTCGCGCTCTTCATGCTCGGCGAATACGGCAACATCATCCTGATGTCGGCCATGACCAGCATCCTGTTCCTGGGCGGCTGGCAGCCGATCTCGCTGTTCGGCCTGCTGGACTGGATCCCGGGGCCGATCTGGTTCTTCGCCAAGACTTTCGTCGTGCTCTTCACCTTCTGCTGGGTGAAGGCGACGGTTCCGCGCTATCGCTACGACCAGTTGATGCGACTCGGCTGGAAGGTGTTTCTGCCCTTCTCGCTGTTCTGGCTCGTGCTCACCGCGGGCGTGCTGGTCAGCTTCGGCTGGCTGCCGGTCAAGGGCTGAGGGAGGGGTTCCGATGGCATTTCTCGACCGTACCGCCCGCGCCTTCCTGCTGACCGAACTGGTCAAGGGCATGGCGCTGACCTTCTCCTATTCGTTCAAGAAGAAGGCGACGATCAACTACCCCTACGAAAAGGGCCGCCTGTCGCCCCGTTTCCGGGGCGAGCACGCGCTGCGCCGCTATCCCAACGGGGAAGAGCGCTGCATCGCCTGCAAGCTGTGCGAGGCGATCTGCCCCGCCCAGGCGATCACCATCGAAGCCGAGCCGCGGGACGACGGCAGCCGCCGCACCACGCGCTACGACATCGACATGACGAAATGCATCTACTGCGGCTTCTGCCAGGAAGCCTGCCCGGTCGATGCCATCGTCGAAGGCCCGAACTTCGAGTTCGCGACCGAAACCCGCGAGGAGCTGATGTACAACAAGGACAAGCTGCTCGCCAACGGCGAGCGGTGGGAGCGCGAGATCGCGGCCAATATCGCCGCCGACGCGCCCTATCGGTGAGGGGGCGATCGTGACCATTTCCGCACTCGTCTTCTACCTCTTCGCCTGTATCACCGTCGGCTCGGCGGTGATGGTGATCTCGTCGCGGAATCCGGTGCATTCCGTGCTGTTCCTGATCCTCGCCTTCTTCAATTCGGCCGGGCTGTTCCTGCTGCTCGGCGCCGAATTCCTGTCGATGATCCTGGTCATCGTCTATGTCGGCGCGGTCGCGGTGCTGTTCCTCTTCGTCGTCATGATGCTCGACGTGAATTTCACCGAGCTGCGTCAGGGCTTCCTGCAATATCTGCCGATCGGCGGCTTGATCGGCCTCATTCTGCTGGTCGAGCTGCTGATGGTGGTGGGGTCCTGGACCGCGCTGCCGGATGCCGGCCAGCTCATCGCCGCCAAGGCGCCGGACGTCACCCAGCTCTCCAACACCGATGCGCTGGGCCGGGTGCTCTACACCCAATATCTGCTGCCCTTCGAGACGGCGGGGGCGATCCTGCTGGTGGCCATGATCGGCGCCATCGTGCTGACGCTCCGCAGCCGCCCGGGGGTGAAGCGCCAGTCCATCTCGGCCCAGGTCTCGCGCACCATGAAGACCGCGGTCGAGGTCAAGAAAATCCAGCCGGGGCAGGGGATCTGAGCCATGGAAATCGGGCTTGGGCACTATCTGACCGTCGCCGCCATCCTGTTCGTGATCGGCGTCTTCGGCATCTTCCTCAACCGGAAGAACGTCATCATCATCCTGATGTCGATCGAGCTCATTCTGCTCTCGGTGAACCTCAACCTGGTCGCCTTCTCGAGCTTCCTGCACGATCTGGCCGGTCAGGTCTTCGCCCTCACCATCCTGACCGTGGCCGCCGGCGAGGCGGCCATCGGTCTCGCCATCCTCGTCATCTACATCCGAAACCGCGGCTCGATCGCGGTGGAGGACATCAACCTCATGAAGGGCTGACGGCATGATCGCGGCCATTGTCTTTCTGCCGCTGCTCGGGGCCGTCATCGCCGGCTTCTTCGGGCGGTTCATCGGCGACCGGGGCGCACAGATCGTCACCTCCACCCTGCTGGTGGTGGCGGCGGTGCTGTCCTGGATCACATTCCTGTCGTGGACGGGGACCGAGCACGAAGTGGGCCACGAGACGACCCATATCGCGACCTGGATCCTGTCCGGCTCACTCCAGGTCGATTGGGCGCTGCGCCTCGACACGCTGACCGCGGTCATGCTGGTCGTGGTCACCAGCGTGTCGTCCCTGGTGCACATCTATTCGATCGGCTACATGGCCGAAGATCCGGCCATTCCGCGTTTCCAGGCCTATCTGTCGCTCTTCACCTTCGCCATGCTGATGCTGGTGACCGCCGACAATTTCGTGCAGGTCTTCTTCGGCTGGGAAGGCGTCGGCCTCGCCTCCTACCTGCTGATCGGCTTCTGGTACAAGAAGCCCTCGGCCAATGCGGCGGCGATCAAGGCCTTCGTGGTCAACCGGGTGGGCGACTTCGGCTTCGCCCTCGGCATCTTCGCCATCTTCTTCGTCTTCAATTCGGTGTCCTTCGACACGGTCTTCGCCGCGGCGGGGGCCCAGGCCGGCAAGACCTTCAACTTCCTCGGCCACGACGTCGATATCCTGACGACGATCTGCATCCTGCTGTTCATCGGCTGCATGGGCAAATCGGCCCAGCTCGGCCTGCACACCTGGCTGCCGGACGCGATGGAAGGCCCGACCCCGGTCTCCGCCCTGATCCATGCCGCCACCATGGTGACGGCGGGCGTCTTCCTGGTCGCGCGCTGCTCGCCGCTGTTCGAGCATGCGCCGATCGCGCTCGATGTGGTCACCATCGTCGGTGCCTCGACCGCCTTCTTCGCGGCGACGGTCGGCCTGGTGCAGAACGACATCAAGCGCGTGATCGCCTATTCGACCTGCTCGCAGCTCGGCTACATGTTCTTTGCCGCGGGTGTCGGCGCCTATCAGGCGGCGATCTTCCACCTCTTCACCCACGCCTTCTTCAAGGCCCTGCTGTTCCTGGGCGCCGGCTCGGTCATCCATGCGATGCACCACGAGCAGGACATGCGCAAGATGGGCGGGACCTGGAAGTACATCAAGTTCACCTATGTGGTGATGTGGATCGGCAACCTGGCGCTGGCCGGCATTCCGATCTTCGCGGGCTTCTATTCGAAGGACACGATCCTCGAGGTGGCCTTCGCCGCGGGCTCGGGCGTCGGCAACTACGCCTATGTGCTCGGCACGCTGGCCGCGATGATGACCGCCTTCTACTCCTGGCGCCTGCTCTTCATGACCTTCCACGGCGAGAAGCGCTGGGGCCACGACGATCACGGCCACGGCCATGCCGCCGAGGCCCATGACGATCATGGCCACGGCCATGTCCCGCACGAGAGCCCGCTGGTGATGACCATCCCGCTCGGCCTGCTGGCGGTCGGCGCGGTGCTCTCCGGCATTGTCTTCTTCGACAGTTTCGTGGGCGAGGGGCGCGAGCACTTCTGGCAGGGCGCCATCTTCGTCGGCGAGAGCAACAAGGTGCTGGAAGCGGCCGAGCATATCCCCGAATGGGGCAAGCTGCTGCCGCTGTTCCTTTCGGTCGCCGGCATCGGCCTCGCCTGGCTGTTCTACATCGCCAAGCCGAAGCTGCCGGTGGCGCTGGCCAAGACCAACCGCGAGCTCTACGCCTTCCTCCTGAACAAGTGGTACTTCGACGAGCTCTACGATCTCGTCTTCGTTCGCTCGGCGCGGGCCATCGGCCGGCTGTTCTGGAAGGGCGGTGACGGCAAGATCATCGACGGCCTCGGCCCCGACGGCGTTTCCGCCCGGGTGCTCGACGTCGCCCGGCGGGCGGTCCGGCTGCAGTCCGGCTACGTCTACCACTATGCCTTCGTCATGCTGATCGGCGTGGCGGCCTTCGTTTCCTGGTATGTCTATCGGATGGGCGTGACGCCATGATCGCGGACCTGGCCCAAGGGTGGCCGATACTCTCGGTCACCACCTTCCTGCCGCTCGTCGGTGCTCTCCTCATCCTGCTCGTGAAGGGCGAGGGTGAGGCGGTCGAGAAGAATATCCGCTCGATCGCGCTGATCACCACGATCGCGACCTTCCTGGTCTCGCTCATCCTGTGGGCGGGCTTCAACAATGCGACGGCGGACTATCAGTTCGTCGAGAAGCACGCCTGGATCGGCGACTCGATCACCTATCACATGGGTGTCGACGGGATTTCGATCCTGTTCGTGATCCTGACGACCTTCCTGATGCCCATGTGCATCCTGGCGTCGGACGTCATCCACACCCGGGTGAAGGAATATATGGTCGCCTTCCTGGTGCTCGAGACGCTGATGATCGGCGTCTTCTGCGCCCTGGATCTGGTGCTCTTCTATCTGTTCTTCGAAGCCGGCCTGATCCCGATGTTCCTGATCATCGGCATCTGGGGCGGCCCGCGCCGGATCTACGCCACCTTCAAGTTCTTCCTCTACACGCTGCTCGGCTCGCTCCTGATGCTGCTCGCGATCATCGCGATGTATCTGATGGCGGGCACGACCGACGTGGTGGCGCTGACCGACTTCCAGTTCCCGCCGGCGATGCAGAATTGGCTGTGGCTGGCCTTCTTCGCCTCCTTCGCGGTGAAGGTGCCGATGTGGCCGGTGCACACCTGGCTGCCGGACGCTCACGTGGAAGCGCCGACCGC
>Ga0265297_10010583_pt1 | contig 11556 bp, 10 predicted proteins | sample Munlanlwell13791_FD_192502 | JGI IMG/M metagenome (GOLD analysis project Ga0265297, IMG submission 192502) | Leachate microbial communities from a municipal landfill in Southern Ontario, Canada - Leachate well 137-91 | ecosystem: Engineered > Solid waste > Landfill > Unclassified | place...
TCTGGCAGCATTATCAGAAAGTATGTCGGTCATCTGATAGGCGACTAATTGAGGAATAACCTGTTCGCCTTCGCCGTCAGAAGCTTGAGCAATGCGGGCCAAGGCAAAGCCGTTTTTGGCATTGATATCATCCAAAAGTTGGCCATCGGCAGTATAGACCTGTCTTAACGGCTTTAAATTTATCCGCTTTCCCGAATTGGCAAAAACACCAAAAACCACCGCCATGTCAGTCATTTTTACTTCAGCAGCTCCCAGGGTGAGTGACAATCCGTAATTTTTTAAATTATCCCAAGTGGTAATGCCCATTTTTTGTCCCATAGTAATCATTTTGTCAGGTCCATAAGTATTTAAAACTTTAACAGCCGGAATATTCAGACTCATTGCCAAAGCTGATCTTAAGGTAACATTGCCCCGAAATTTACCATCGTAATTCACTGGAGTATAAGTTTCCCAGGCATTTTTATAAGAAACCGGGGTATCCTGTAAAATCGAAGACGGAGTATAGCCGTGTGACAAAGCATAGGCGTAATTGACAACTTTTATTGAGGATCCAGGTTGGCGTTGGGCTGTAGTCAGATTGACATTACCGTCATGAGTTTTGTCCCAATAATCAACTGATCCGACCATTGCCAGGATTTCTCCGGTTTTGGGGTTGGTTACCAAAGCTGCTCCATTGCTAACTCGGTAGGGAGTTTTTATTTTATCAACTTCTTCGGTAACGGCTTTTTCGGCAAACGCCTGGATAACCGGATCAAGAGAAGTACAAACTGTCATTCCTTCCTCTTCAACTTTTTGCACGCCGTATTTTTCTTCTAATTGGTCTTTGATGTACATAACAAAATGGGGGGCACGAATGGCAATGGTCGGCGGTAAAATCCGTAGTTCAGCTTTGTAAGCTGATCTTGCCTCATCAATGGTTATATAGCCTGGGTTACACCAACAATATATGGTGAATATTTGCTTGGCGCAGCCGGAAGCCCAGCCAGGAAACTGGCCTCAGCTAAATTAATATCTTTCACTGATTTGCCAAAATACATTTGGGTGGCTTCTTCAATTCCATAGGCCGGTCCGCCGTAAGCCACTTCATTCAAATACATCTGTAAAATTTGGTCCTTGGAAAAGATTACTTCAGCCTCCAGTGATAAAACCAATTCTTTAATCTTGCGGTCAAAGGTTCTTTCCGGGGAAAGCATGGTGTTTTTTATCAATTGCTGGGTTATGGTTGAACCACCCTGGACGTTTCCGTTGCCAAAATTATTTTTGGCAGCCCGCAAAATTCCGGTCAGGGAATATCCATGATGATGATAAAAATCCTTATCTTCTATGGCAATAGTTGCCTGGCGGGCAATCATCGGCACTTCATTTAATGTCAAAAGCGAGCGGTTTTCATTACGGTAAATTTTGTAAAGCAAAGTTGAGCAGTCACGGGCGTAGATTTTGGTGGAGGCAGAGGGTGGTTTTTTAAGTTTGTCAGGAGATGGTAAGTCTTTAAATACAAACATGTAAAATGCATAAGTCATAAATATAAAAAATGATGAAGTGGCTGCAAATCTTACTGGTGATTTAACAAAGGTATAAACAAACTGAATGCCAACATCCGGATTTTCTGATAAACCAGTATTAATACTAACAAAAAACCTCTTAATGGATCGGAAAACATCAAAAATTTGTTCAAAAATTTCCTCCAGGTTTTCCCAAGTTTTGACAAGCTTGAACTTTACTAGATCCGGATCTTTTACATACAAAAATAAATCATAAGCAATTAAAAACGGCAGGGATGGTAATTTAACAACTAAAACTACAAAAAAAAGCGTGATTTGTCCGACAGTTTCCAAAAACCCAAAAATTAAAGAAAAAATAATCCTAATTGGGAAAAAAGCAACTTTACCAATAAGTTTTAAAATCCACAACAGGGCATATACTATATTATTATAGGCGTTAATATTCAGATTTATAATTGCGACAACTAATTTACCAATAATGATGAAGGGAAGCAAAAATATACTATCGTGTGTTTTTTTGCGCTTGGAGGACTTAGGCTTTTTGGGCATATTCTATTTAATTTTCAATTAAAAATTACTGCTTATTTTAATAGTAGATATGAGGCGAATATGTTGTCAAGAGCCAGTTTTCACAGCCGAATACTTTTGGTGTGCGGATACTTAAAAATTGAAGTTTTCAGAAGGTCTTATAACTTATGTCATTGCGAGCGATTCCGATGTGTCATTGGAAGAGCGTGGCAATCTCGTAGGGATTTGAGAAAATTATGCGGGATTGCTTCACCTCGATGATCATCGGGGTTCGCAATGACAGGGGACTATTTTTTTAACAACTCAAATAATTTGCCTGCCACAATCCTATGTACAAAAGGCGAAGGATGGATATCGTATTTGGAAGCTTTTAATTTTTCTGGCGGGTAATTTTTTAGGATCGGGTATAAATCTATCACCACAATGTTTTGCTCATTAAAGAAATTATCAATTTTGGCATGAACAGCTTTTGCCGGATAAGGCTTTTGGCTGACAAAATCCAGATATGGAAAGATAACCACAATAAGTTTTTGATTTCTTTTGTGAGTCAAATCAATAATATCTTGTAAAGTTTTAGTGTGGTTGGCCCAGGTTTGCGGGTCGTTATAGAGTTTTATTTCGCGATTGTTGATGTCAAAAGAAACAGAGTTAGAAACATTTAAAAATTTGGCAGTCATGGTTTCAATAAAAACCGAGCGCTTAAAAATTGGCTTAAGATAAGGATTTTCCATAAAGCGCATTAAACTGGGGTTATAAAAAGGAAGATCAAAAGCCCGATCTTTATAAATGTCGTTTAGAAAATAACTTAGTATAACTACATCAAAATCAAACATACTAGCCTTGTTTTGCAGATATCCTAATTCATCTTTAGATTCCCATCCCGGCGTGGAAGTATTATAAACTTCAAAGTTTCCCTTATTTTGGTTATTAAGTTTGGCTTGTAGGATATCAGAGAAACGCTGGTTTACTTCAACTCCGGACCCAAAAGAAAAAGAATCGCCAATAACCTCAATTCTGGTGGTGCCATCAGGTTTGCTAGTTGTAAAATTGCGGTCCCGGAAAAAATCAGCATTATAAACAGCGTGCTTGACAAGCCAGCGCTTGGAAGTTTGCAATACTCCCAGGGTATCGGAATAGTCATAAATAAAGCGGTAATAGCTTTCGCCGATATTCAAAACTGTAGAAAGCAAGAATAATAGCAGTAAGACATTAAAAATTATTAATTTTAAAGTTTGGTTTTTAAATTTTTTTAAGGCAACCAAAACTAATAAAAAAGTAATTACCAGCCACACAACCAAAAACAAGCTCATTTCCGACCACCAATATAATAGTCTGGTTTTGATTAATATAAACATGATATCAAAGTTTATGTTTTGATATATAGCTTAGTATTTTGATATTGGCAGGGGCGAAGGGAATCGAACCCCTAATAGAGGTTTTGGAGACCTCTGTTATACCATTTAACTACGCCCCTAGAGTTTATTTATTATATTATAATAGACCTATGATTAGTAATAGCATTAAAAGAATTATCAAAATTTCCCTGGAAGAAGATATTGGCAGTGGTGACTGGACAACAATTTGGTTAATACCGGAAAAGCAAACATCCCAAGCCAGGATCGTGGCCAAAGATAAGGGGATTATTGCCGGATTAGAAGTGGCCAAAGAAATTTTTGGACCAAGTGTAAAATTTACTGAATTGGTTAAAGACGGCGCTAAAGTTCAAAAAAATCAAACCGTGGCAGTTGTTGAAGGACCGACAAGATTAATTTTGAGTTGCGAGCGGACGGTTTTGAATTTTATGCAACGGATGTCCGGAATTGCCAGCCAAACTTACGAATTTGTCAAACTTACCCAAGCCACCAAAGCAGTAATTTTGGATACCAGAAAAACCATGCCGGGTTTGCGGGAACTTGATAAATGGGCAGTAAGATTGGGTGGAGCGCAAAACCACCGTTTTGGTTTATATGATATGATTTTGGTCAAAGACAATCATATTCAGGCAGTTGGTGGTATCAGTAAAGCCATGCAGGTTTTAACTCAAAATAATAATAATAAGTTAGAAGTTGAAATTGAAGTTGACAATCTTGAGCAATTAAAAGAAGCGATTAACGCTGGCGCCAAGAAAATACTTTTGGATAATTTTTCTTTGGAAAATATCAAAAAAGCCGTCAATCTGAATAATTCCCGGGCAGTTTTAGAAGTTTCCGGTGGAGTGACTTTGGAGAATGTCGCCAATATCGCCAAAACAGGAGTTGATTATATTTCTGTAGGCAGTCTAACCCACTCGGTAAAAGCAATGGATTTGAGTATTGAGATAAATTAATGGATACAGTGATTTTAGCCCATAATTATCAACTGCCTCAAATACAGGATAAGGCTGATTTTGTCGGCGATTCGTTGGAGTTGTCCAGAAAAGCCACCCAAATTAAGGCAAAAACAATTATTTTTTGCGGGGTGGATTTTATGGCGGAAACTGCTGCTATTTTAAATCCTGATAAAAAAGTAGTATTGGCAGCCGGCCAGGCAGTTTGTCCGATGGCCCAGATGATTACTGTCAAGGATTTGCAAGAATTAAAGGCCAAGCATTCTAAGGCGGCAGTGGTTTGTTATGTTAATTCCTCGGCTGAAATTAAGGCCTTTTCTGATATTTGCTGTACTTCGGCTAATGCCCTCAAAGTTGTTGAAAGTTTGGTCCAAGATGAAATTATTTTCATTCCCGACCAGCACTTGGGTGATTGGGTAGCTTCAAAAACCAAAAAGAAAATTATTTTATATCCTGGTTTTTGCCCGACCCACCAAAAAATTACTGATACCCAGATTAAAAAACTGCGAAAAAAACACCCGCAAGCTTTGGTTTTGGTGCATCCTGAATGCAACCGCCTAGTCCGCCGGTTGGCAGATCAAGTGCTGTCAACCGGTCAAATGATTGAATTTGTCCGGCGAAGCCGGAATAAAGAATTTATTATTGGTACCGAACTTGGCATTTTGCATCAATTAAAAAAGCAAAACCCAGATAAAATTTTTTATCCTGCCAGTAAACTAGCAATTTGTCCAAATATGAAAAAAACCACTTTGGCCAAATTAAAACAAGCTTTGGAAACAGGGGAGCCAGTAATTAAAGTCGATCCAGAAATTAGCCAAAAAGCCCGAAAGGCTATAGAGAGGATGTTGGCTGTATGCTAAAAACTGATGTTTTGGTGATTGGCTGCGGGTTGGCCGGAGCAACCGCCAGTCTGGAATTGGCAAAAAAAGGCCGCCGGGTTTTACTGGTTACTAATTCTGATAATTTAGAAGAATCAAACACTTTTTATGCCCAGGGTGGCATAATTTATAAGGATAAAAATGATCCGCAAAGCCTGATAGCAGACATAAAAAAAGCCGGTGATGGTTTGTGTTTTACGCCTGCCGTTGAGTTGGTAGCCAGTCTTGGGCCAAAATTGGTGGAAGATTTTTTAATAAAAGAATTGGGAATTTCTTTTGCAAAAAAAGATGGTCAATTGCATCTGACAAAAGAAGCTGCCCACAATGTGCCAAGAATTATCCATGTTCAAGATAAAACAGGCGAGATAATCCAAAAAGCCCTGATTGCCAAACTAAAAAAAAATCCCCGGATAAAAATCTTAACTGGTCACACCTTAATAGATTTATTAACTATTCCGCATCACTCCAAAAAACTTTTGGATATTTATAAAAAGCCGTTTTGTGTCGGCGCTTATATTATGGATAAAAAAGGGTTGGTAAAAAAAATAATAAGTGCTAAAACCATCTTGGCGACCGGCGGAGTCGGCCAGGTATACCAGCGGACGGTTAATTCAATATTGGCCCGCGGCGATGGTTTGGCAGCTGCATTCAGGGCCGGCGCCAAAACATTAAATTGCGAATTTATTCAATTCCACCCGACTTCTTTGTATCATTCCCAAAAAGATAATTTCTTAATTACTGAAGCTTTAAGGGGTGAAGGAGCAAAGCTTAAGGATGCAAAGGGTAGTTTATTTATGAAAAAATATCATCCGCTTGCTGACTTGGCTCCGCGGGATATTGTTTGCCGGGCAATTTACGATACCATGCTGGAAACCGATACAAATTTTGTTTATCTTGACGCAGTTTCTTATATTGCTGCAAAAAGGCTGAAAAACCAGTTTGCAACAATTTATAAAACCTGCATAGAGGTGGGTATTGATATTACCAAAGATCCGATTCCGGTGGTGCCGTCGGCTCATTATTTATGCGGCGGAGTGCAGACTGATTTGTGGGCCAGGACAACTTTGGAAAATCTCTATGCAGTTGGTGAGGTAGCCGCTACCGGCCTGCACGGCGCCAACCGTTTGGCTTCGACCTCGCTTTTGGAGTGTCTTGTGTATGCTGTCCGGGCGGCCGAGGATATTGCCAATTGCCAGGATAAAAACAACATTATTCTTGGAAATATTAAAGATTGGCAGCCCGCCCTGGGCAGGGAACCTGATCCGGCTTTGATAGCCAATGACTGGCAGGTTATTAAATCAACAATGTCAAATTATGTTGGGATTAAAAGAAGCCAGCAAGGATTGGCCCGGGCCGTGGCCGATCTTTCCTATTGGCAGCACCGGATCGAACAGTTTTACCGCCAATCAAAGTTGACTGCCGAATTAGTGGGTTTGCGAAACGGCATTCAAACAGCTTTAATCATTAGCCAATCCAGCCTGCAAAATAAAATTTCCCGCGGCTGCCACTGGCGGGTAGATTAATGCTTTTAAAGCTTTTAATATATTGTTTATTATTTTTTCTGCCCACCCAGCTTGGCCGCCATTTTTGGTTTGATTTTTCCTATAAATTAGGTGCCCGCGTTGACTATCTTTCGCCCACAATCTATTTTACCGACATAATAGTTACTTTAATAATTGCTTTTTATTTTTTCAAGAAAAGAAAATTGGTTATTGGTAATTGGAAATTGGTTCTTGGTATCTTGGTATTATTGGAAATTGGCTATTGGAACTTGGTTATTGCTGAAAATTTATTTTTGTTGCTTTACAACCTTGTCAAGTTGATGGAAATGGTGCTTTTGGCAATAATTGTCGTTAAAACCCTTTCTAAGCGTGATTTTCCTCAAGTCATAAAAGTACTGAATCTGGCTTTGGTGATCCAACTAGCTCTGGCTTTATATCAGGTGGTTGTGGAAAAGTCGAGTGGTTTGTGGATAATCGGAGAAAGAGCTTTTAGCATTCAGAAGCCAGGGATTGCCAAATTCGTAGCAATCAATGGTGTTCAATTGCTAAGAGGTTACGGGACTTTTCCACACCCAAATGTTCTGGCAGGCTTTTCGCTTGTCTTACTAGTCTTAAACATAACTATGCTTATTGCGAAAAAGCCCAAAAAACTCTGGTGGTTTTGCGGAATAGCTTTAAGTTTATCAGCGATATTTTTGTCTTTTTCGCTTCTAGCTTGGGGGTTAAGCCTCGCAATAATTATATTTAACATATTCAAGAAAAAGCCGATTTTAGCTATTTTGTTATCCATAATTCTTAATTCATACTTCATAATTCAAGTAACCGGGGAGTCAGTTACCAGGCGCCTGGAATTACTAAATATTTCTTGGCAGCTTTTCAAAACCAGCCCTGTTTTTGGAATCGGATTAGGCAATTTTATTCCCAAAATGCCGGTTTTGTCCGATCAAGTGTACTTTTGGCAGCCGGTCCACAATATATTTGTCTTAGTGGCAACTGAGACAGGGTTAGTAGGATTAGCCTTTTTAATTTGGCTTTTTATCAAAATATGGCAACGAAAATCCATAATTCTTAATTCATACTTCATAATTCTAGTAATTGGTATGTTTGACCACTACTGGCTGACTTTGCAGCAGGGCAGGTTGTTATTAGCCATAATAATAGCCTTAAGTTTAATATAAAGTCTTATAACTTTTTGTTTTCACGCAGTAAATATTTATCACATAATATTAATAATATCTGTTAATTTACTTACAAAAATTTTACTTATATGAGTAGGGCTAATTTGTGTGCATTTGAATGGTTTTGAATACGACCAAATTGATTTGTAAGTAAATTTGTGAGTTTAATATTTTGCTAAAAACCCGGGGCGAAAAATTACCAAATTAGTTAACAGGGGTAGGCTTATAATCTTTGTTTTTCTTTCGGGTCGAAAAGCTAATAATTTTCAGGCTAAAATAAGAACACTATTTATAATCTTTATCAAATTAATGCTTGTTTTTACTGATTAAATTACTATATATTTTTATTAATAGTTTAATAATTATATGTTATAATTCGTTAGTTAGAAAAGGCTTTTTCTTTTTTAGTTTAAAAGCAAACTGAAAAAAGGGATTGTCTTGCTCTTTAACAACTCAAGGATAAATGGATTAATTTTTTTGCGTGGACCGAATAGGTATGAATTTAAATATTTATGCTTATTAGGTCCACGCAAGTGGACCTTTCGAATGATTTCTATTGTATTTAAAACACGTCCCGATGAAAATTGGGACACCAGAAAGGCACTTCTAGAAAGGAGGTGCGTCTAATCAAAACAAGGATCGGAATAACGGAATTGGATTGTATTTCATTCCCCCTGCGGGGGGAGAAAGGTACGAAGATGAAAACGCGAAACGGAATGAAGTGGTTATCTATTCTTATGCTGGTCGCGATCGTTGCGACTATGTTGGTGCCAGCGGCGTTCGCCGGCGGACCCGGGTGTGGTGAGTGGCAAACGTGCCCGCCGCCCCCAATCCCTCAGCCGGAATTGAACGCACAGGCATTGGCAGTGGCCTCGCTCGAGAGGCCGGTGTTGGTAGTAACGAATAGCAACATCGACCATGGGGCGATCACGGGTCGCCTGGAGATCGACGTTGATCTCCAGGCCGGGTTTTTTGCCTCAGCCGAGGCGAATCAGTGGCACCGCTTGCCAACGGCGAGCGGTGTACTGGGTCTTGTTTCAGCAGCATCAGCCAACGTTGGTGGTCACTGGTTTGGTGTCGCCTCCGCCCAGGCATTAAGTTCCTGGGTTCTCAGCAGAAATTATGCTGAGACCACGGGTTATGCTTATGTCCCTGAGGGAAGGGTTGTGGTTCCGTTTTCGTTCACCGCCTCCAGTGTGTATCGCGTGAATGTACAGTTGGAGGCGGCTGCCGCCAGTTTTGCCTGGGCAGTAGCCCAGGCCGGCGGCGACTGGGAGGAGGCGTACGCTTACGCCTACTCCTATCTGAGTCAATCGTTCTGGTTCTGGTTGACTCGGACGAACACGCCCCAGGCTATCCAGGTCAAGGTACCCACAAGTCCAGCAAATATGCCTGGACTTTGGTATATCAAAGCTTGGTCTGGGGACTTACTCCCCGGAGCTGGAAATCCCGACCTCGTCGGGCGATTCAGTCTGTTAAACCCTTGGACGTTCTGTTCTGACGAATTTGCCGAGCTGGGCTTCATGCCAAACGGCTCGATGGGCCGTTGGGTGTTGCTTCAGGGTGTCGGCAAGGACGGATCGAAGGTGTGGCCAATGGGCGGTGACGTAGCCGCCTATTTCATGCCGTATCGGGAGAATCGGTACGGTTCCGACGACACGTTGTTGAACAACCTGTCGGCCGCGACGCCGATGACCTGGGAACAAGTGAAAACCAAGTTCCCCGGTGTCGTGATCGACTAATCGCAGGGGGTGCCCTACGGGGCGCCCCAGTCATAATCCATTTTTTATCCTTGTTTCAAAAGAGGAAGGGATGTGCCAAAAGCACAGCGTGTCTATCCCGGTGTCACACCGGGATTTTTCCCTTACCCTTCCTCTCTTTTTCAAAGTCTCTGAAATTATTTTGGGGATTTTGAAAAAATAATTTCTTTCTTCTGTTATAATGTATTTATGTCAACAGAAGAAATGCTTAATTATTGGCTAAAAAGCGCTTCTGAAGATCTTTTAACCGCCGAAAGTTTGTACAAAGAAAAAAGATATTTACCCTGCCTTTTTTACTGCCATTTATTTATTGAAAAAACCATTAAAGCTTTTATTGTCAGAAATACTAAAAAGTCAGCGCCATTTGGCCATAAACTTTCAAGATTGGCAAAAATTACAAAATTGGAAATTACACAAAAACAGATTGATTTACTTGATGAACTGACGGCATTTAATATCAAAGCAAGATATGAAGACTATAAATTTTCAATGTATAAAAAAGCAAACAAGATATACACTTTAAATTACTTAAAAAAGTCTAGAGAACTATATAAATGGCTATTAAAAAAAATATAAATAAAACAGTATTAAAGAATATCCGGCACTATGTAAAACACATAAATGCCGAAGGTTATCCTATTAGTAAGGCAATTATTTTTGGCTCCTGGGCTAAGGGATCTCAAAAAATTACCAGCGATATTGATCTTTGTTTAGTCTCTTCTAAATTCGGTTCTGATGAAATAGCTGAATTGCAATATTTATTAAAGCAGACTCGGTTATTTGATGACCGAATAGAGCCGGTTCCAGTTTCAATTGCTGATTTTTCCAAAAATGTGACTCCATTGGTGCTAGAAATCAAAAAACACGGCGTAGCAATAGATATTTAATCTTTCTCAAAACCAACTAAGTTAATTGGCTTTGAGAAAGCCGGAAAGAGAGAAAAATATATGATGGCAAGTTTTGAAAAACATGCAAAACCTCCCTTTCCGGGCAAATCTCAAGAAAAAATAAGAATAAGTGCGGGGGTGCCTTGGGCACCCCAGGCCCTACGGTTTGTAGGGTTGAATTTCGATGGTGATCGTAAAGACCACCGTGACCGGCTTGGAGCCGGTCGTGTCGATCAAGATTGGGGCCGGTGCCGGCAATGCCGGCGGGTCTATCGGCGGGCTGCAAGGTTGCAATCCATCAATTAGGGGGAGTCTAGAGAACCAAATCTCCTGCTCCCGCGATTCGTCTTCGACGATCGTGGCCGGGCCGCGAACTTCGCAGTCCTGGCCAAATGAATATTGGCCTGCCGGCAAAGTCATCTTGATCCAGCCGGAGGGATCCCAACCATCACCCATAAAAGAGGGGATGGAAACCCAATCGGCGCCCTCAAGGCGCCAGATCATTATTGGTCCGGGACCCACCCCGGACAGCAGGACGCGCATTGCGTGCGCGTCGTCGCTACCTTGCGGTAGCTGAGGGCGCTGCGGTGTTGGGATTGTTCCCGATCCGCCGCCGCCCCAGCCGTCATTTGCCGACGACATTGTCGGCCCAACAAACAACATCACCGAGGCGGCCACGATGACCGCCAAAACCACTAAAAATTTCTTATTCATTTCCTAAGTCCTTCTTTCTCCCGGTTCTACCGGGATTCTGAGGTGCAAAAAATGCACCGCACAATCCCGGCCCGGAAAAAAGAATCCGCACTTATATGATTATTATTCTTGAGATGTTAAAGAGCTGCCTGGTTTTCTTAGTCAGCTGCTTTAAGCCTGAAAGACAACCGGGCGCCAAGGATTATATCATAATATTATATGATATGCAAATTAGAAGAAAAGACTTTTAGCCCATGCTTTGGCGTAAAATAGCGGTTTGGGTAAGAAGAACTTCCGAAAGT
>Ga0265297_10010585_pt1 | contig 11551 bp, 9 predicted proteins | sample Munlanlwell13791_FD_192502 | JGI IMG/M metagenome (GOLD analysis project Ga0265297, IMG submission 192502) | Leachate microbial communities from a municipal landfill in Southern Ontario, Canada - Leachate well 137-91 | ecosystem: Engineered > Solid waste > Landfill > Unclassified | place...
CTGGTCATAATGCCAAGTATATCTCTAAAGTGGATTATGCTAAAAATATACGCGGACTAAAAAAACTATTTGCAGGACAAACCGAGAGGCTTAAAAAAGAATTCCAGAAAGGGATGAGGGTTGCAGCAAAATCCGAAAACTATGAGCAGGCGGCAAACTTTCGTGATCAACTAAAAAACCTAGAACGAATCGAGCGATCTCATTTTATTAGCGAACGTGATTTGGCAGCAGATATTGCCTTAGTTCAGCTCCAAAAAGCTCTCGACTTGGATAAAATCCCAGCCCGGATAGAGTGTTATGATATCTCAAATATCATGGGGACCGCTGCTGTGGGCTCAATGGTTGTCTTTAAGAACGGGATTGCATCACCTAAGGATTACCGGCGCTACCAGATAAGGACCGTAAAGGGCGCTAACGATTTCGCAATGTTGGCAGAGGTCTTGAATCGTAGATTCAAGACAAATTCCAAATCTTCCTTCGGCTCTGCTCAGGACCTTCGGCAAATTCCAAATTCCAAAATAATTCAAAACTCGAAACTCGAAACTCGAAACTCAGGATTACCCGACCTGGTAATTCTTGACGGTGGCAAGGGTCAGCTTTCAACCGTACTAAAGAATGTTAATATCCCGCAGGATGTAAGGGTCGTGGCCCTGGCTAAAAAAAAGGAGACCATCTATTCTGTCATTTCGACCGAAGCGGAGAAATCTTGTCTTAAAAATAGATCTCTCGACGTTGCTCGAGATGACAATTCAAACATTAAAAATTATGATTTGAATTCAAATTTCAAATTTCAAATTTCAAATTTGCCGAAAGACAGTGAAGCATACTTCTTGGTCCAGAGGGTCAGGGACGAGGCTCACCGCTTCGCCATTACCTATCATCGAAAGGTAAAGTCCCGGGAGATGTATGAAACTTCACTAGATGCCATTCCAGGCGTTGGCCCGAAAACCAAAAAGAAGTTACTTTCAGAGTATGGCTCAATCCAGAAAATCAGGGAGACCGACGAAAAAACACTTTCAAAACTGATAGGCGATAAGCTAGCCCGTAGAATCAAAGAGATTCTCTAGGTCCCCAATTTCTTATCTCAGGCTACCACTTCTCTACATCGAAGTAGAGAAGTGGTACTTTCCTAAACTAAAGTAGAGAAGTGCTACTACGCTACTACGTAGTAGCGTAGTAGCTGTTTGTAGGCATTGTCAGATGCAATTGGTGGAGGTTGAACCTCCACCAATTGTGGTATAATCATTTCGCAAATATGAAAAACATTGTTGTAATTGGCGGGGGGACAGGGCTATCAACCCTTCTCCGGGGACTTAAAAAATTTCCTTATAATATCACGGCGATTGTAACTATGACCGATGATGGAGCATCCACCGGTCGGCTGCGCCGTGAAACCGGGATGTTGCCACCGGGTGATATCCGAAAATGCATTGCCGCTCTTGCGAAAAACGAGTCGGACGTTTTGGATCTTTTTAATTATCGATTCAAGAAAGGTTTTGGTATTTCCGGCCATTCTTTGGGCAATCTATTGTTAATGGCCCTATCAGATCAACATGGAGGTTTCGAGGAAGCGATAGAGAAGGCCTCAGATATTTTAAATATCAAAGGGAAGGTGATCCCGGCAACTTTAGAGGACGTACATTTGGGCGCTGAATTTAAGGATGGCATGAGAATTATGGGGCAAGTAAGAATTGCTCAATATGGTTATAAAATGCGAATCAAGAATCTCTTTTTGAGTAAGCCGGCTGTCTCTAACCCTAGAGCAGTCAATTCCATAGAAAAAGCGGATGTTATTTTAGTGGGGCCGGGCAGTCTCTACACCAGTATCTTGCCGAACTTTTTGCATCAAGAAATCAAGGAGGCTTTTAATAAATCCTCAGCAAAAAAAATATATATCGCCAACGTATCTACCGAAAGAGGGGAGACGGATGGCTATAAACTCTCTGATCATATAAAAGAAATAGAAAAATATGCGGGAGATTTCGATATCATTTTGGCTAACAATCGATTGTTTGAGAAGGGGTCCGGTGATGGATACGTTGATCCCGTGGAATTAGATTTTGCTGATGATAAAATAGTGTTAGCAGACGTAGGGGACAAAGAAAATCCACTTTATCATAGTTCCGAAAAGTTGGTTCTAAATATAAATAAAATAATAGGGCAGAAATGAATTACGAAAAATTAGAGGAGGCGGCCATTAAGAGGCTGAAGCCTCAAAAGCCGAAAATGAAAATCTCCGGGAAAAGTAGTTTTTTGTTGGCCAAGCTCTCGGGCAAAAAAAAGAAATAGCGCCAGTTCGATGAACGAGTGGCGCTATTGTGAGGTGCTGGTGACAGGTGTCACCAATCGACGAAAACCGTTGTCCCGGCCTCAACAATGCCCAAAACTGTCAATGGGCAGCCTTTATTGTGGGTGAAGCTTTTGCTTCCGTTCTCTTCTCTCTGAGCTTCGGCGCTACAGAGCTTACAGCCATCGACCTTGTCATAGAGGCGGCCGTAGAAGTCCCTTGAGGTAAGGTTCTTCCAGCTAGTGCGGAAGCAAGAAGCAAGGTGAGGTGTCAGTTCTTGATAGGCTCGATTTTCCTTTTCGAGCTGTGAAAGCCTGCTTTGAGCCTGAATATCCACATTAATCATCCCCTAAGGTACGAGAGCCTTCCCGGCTCGTTTTTTAGGGGCTCATTATAACTTTATGAAAGTTGGTTATCAAGATATAATTTGGTTATGACTAAGAAATTTCAGAGAACTATCGAAAATTTTATTTGCGAGAACTGTGGCGCTGAAATTATCGGAAATGGCTACACCGACCATTGCCCGAAATGTCTTTGGGGTAAACACGTGGATGTAAATCCTGGAGACCGGGCGGCTGATTGCGGTGGTTCAATGGAACCGATGGGAGTAAGTTATAAAAAAAAAGAAATGAGAATAGAGTACCAGTGCCAGGAGTGTGGGCACCAGTTCACGGTTAAAATGGCAAAAAATGATAATATGGATGCCACTGTTGAACTTAGTAAAAAAATTAGATAGATTGAGCCACGAACCCCGTCAAGCGTGGTTTATAGACAAGACTGGGCAAATTTGCTAAGATTTACTAGCTATGAAAACAGCAATTACAATCATACAGGTCGTCACCCTTGTTTTAATTATTGTTTCGGTTCTTCTCCAGCAAAAAGGAGTTGGCCTTTCTGGGGTTTTCGGAGGAAGCGGCAGTTATTATAAGACTAAGCTGGGAGCAGAAAAATTTATTTTTTGGGTAACAGTTATCTCTGCATTAGTTTTTCTCGGAGTAACGATCTGGCAGATAATTTCATAAATGAGGCTAAAGTTAAAACTTGGGAGTATTAAAAGCAGCTTTCAAAAGAGAAAAGCTGACATTAAAAATACTAGTTTTGACGACTTTACTAAAGTTTATAAAAAAGTATTAAAACGCATCCCTGATATTTCTCATCTTAAAAATATCGTGCTTTTTAGTGGGCTCTCAACTTTAACAATCTTTATTTTGTTTGCACAAAGATTCACGGCACTTAATAATTATTTGCCGACCAAGCCAGCCTTTGGTGGTATTTACACGGAAGGCATCCAGGGAGAAATCAAGCAGCTCAACCCCTTGTATGCTCCGATCAATAATGCCGAAACGAGTGTCGTTTCGCTAGTTTTCTCTGGGCTTACTAAGAGAACGGATGGGCGCCAGATTGAGCCGGATTTGGCAGAGAGCTGGGAAGTTTCAGAAGATAAAAAAACTTATACTTTTCGATTAAGACAAGATGTTGTCTGGCACGACGGGGCGCCATTCACCGCCGAAGATGTAGTTTTTACCTTCAATAAAATTCAGGATCCTGATGTCGAGTCGCCATATTTGGCGAGCTGGAAAGGGGTTGAGGTTACCGCAACGGAGAGGTACGTCGTAGTTTTTCGGCTACCTGACCCATACGTATATTTTTTGAATCAAACCAATGTACCGATAATTCCCAAACACATACTCGAAGAAGTGCCTTCTAGCAACCTGACTTCATCGGAATTTTCTACAGCTCCGATTGGGACAGGGCCATATGTATTTAAGGAATTTAAAGAACTCAAAAAAAATCAGGAAGTAAGCCTAGAAAGCAACAGTGATTATTATGACGGGGTCCCATATATAAAGCAGGTAGTGATTAAGGCCTACAAAAACTATTACGAAGTGGCAGAGGCATACCGATATCGTAGTGTCATGGCAGTAGAGCGGCTTGCTCCCGGGGACATAGAAAATAGTACCTCGCTTCCCAAGATTTTTGCTTACAATCTATCGATCCCGGAATATGATAGTCTAATCTTTAATCTGAGGAGTGGCTTGACTAAGGATAAGTCGTTAAGGGAGGCAATTAATCTAATAATTGATCGTCAAGAAATTATTGATGAGGTTTATGATGGCTGGGCGGCACCCGTATATTCAGCCATTCTGTCTGGTTTTACGGGTTATGACAGTAAGCTGAGAACTGGCGTGGATATAGCGGCTGCAAATAAAAAAATTACTGATGCAGGGTACATTAAGAATCAGGATGGAAAATTAACAAAAGACAATCAACTGGTAACGCTTAGAATAGTAACTGATGATAGTGATCTCAAGAAAAAACAAGCCAATTTGTTAGCTTCTAAAATATCAAGCCTAGGCTTTGATGTTTCGGTGGAAGCCTATCCTTTTAGCACCTTTATCGAGGACTATGTTCGCACCCGCAATTATGATTTACTCCTAATATCTCAAAGTTTTGGAGCAGACACCGATCTTTATGCCTATTATCATAGCAATATGAAGGACGATCCAGGGCTAAACTTTTCCGGATTAGAAACGCGTGAGGTTGATAAATATTTAGAGCAGGCTCGTAATAGTAGTGACGCAGCTTTAAGGGAATCTAAATATCAGGCAATTGCTAAAATTATTGCCGCGGAAGTACCGGCGATAAACATTTGTTGGCCAAGCTATGTTTTTGGCGCCTCAAGAGACATTCAGGGGATAGAATCAATGAAGTTGATAGAGCCGAAAGATAAATATTCTCATCTTGGTGATTGGTATATAAAAGAAATTTGGGACTACTGATTACATTGACATTTTAGGCCCGTCAGAATATAATTTACCCGTCTAAAGTCCTCTGGCAAAGGATTTTTTGTTTCTTAATACAACGAAATCGCGGGGACGTGGTGGAACTGGTAGACACGCAAGCTTGAGGGGCTTGTGGCCGCAAGGCTGTGGAAGTTCGAGTCTTCTCGTCCCCACCATCGTCAGAATTTACTTTCAGCTATCGTGAATTAACTTGTTAATTCACTGTCGCTTATCGTAATTCTTCCTCTACAATGAAAATCGACAGATTTTCATTGGGATAGAGAACCTTTATAATATAATTAGTTCTTTGCTAGATTTCTTTACAGCTGGAATCTGTTGATTTCAGCTGCAGAGGAAGTGTAGCGAAAGAGCACAGCATTGTGATTAAATCTCAATGCGAAGCTTGTCAGCGAACACTGACGAGGGCGCTTAGCTCAGCTGGTTAGAGCATCTCGTTTACACCGAGAGGGTCGGGGGTTCGAATCCCTCAGCGCCTACCAGGCGAGATAGCTCAGCTGGTAGAGCGAAGGACTGAAAATCCTTGCGTCCCCGGTTCAAGTCCGGGTCTCGCCACCAACGTCGAAATAAACTGTCGCGTTCCTTGTCAAAATGAATTATGACACTGCCCGCTTTCGTTATTTCTCCTTACAGCGAAAATCAACAGATTTTCGCTGGGCTCGATAAAATCTGTTGATTTTATCGAAAGAGGAGGAATTGCGGAAGGATGAAGGATTGGTGCTTGGCGCTAATTCGAAATCCGGCAGCTGATTCTGACGAGCGAGAGTAGCTCAGTTGGCTAGAGCGCAACCTTGCCAAGGTTGAGGTCGCGGGTTCGAATCCCGTCTCTCGCTCCAAGTTGGTTGTAAAAATCTTAAAGGCCCTTGCCCACTGGGCAAGGGCCTTATGGCGTCATGGCGGAGTGGTTACGCAGCGGTCTGCAAAACCGTTTACCCCGGTTCAATTCCGGGTGACGCCTCCAGGGCGAGTGGCGGAACTGGTATACGCGCGGCACTTAAAATGCCGTGACCATAAGTCTTGAGGGTTCGAGTCCCTCCTCGCCCACCAAAAATAGTTGCATTTCCTTGCAGCTATTTTTTTATAGCGCTATAATATCTATTGCTATGAAAAAGAAACAAAAGCCCGAAGAAAAACCAAAAAAGGAAATTGTTGAAAAGCCAAAGAAGGGGATAACTATCGCCGAGACCGAGGAAGACGTGGCGCTAGGGGGTAGCCTGAAGGGGGATCCTGACGATTTTAAAAATGAAGTTAAAAAAGAAGCCGAGAAGGGTAGGTTCTTTAGAGCCATAACCCCAATTCTCGTTTTTTTGCTTTTAGGAGCCTTGGTAGCCTATGGCACCATGTATTATAAAAAGCAGAGCGAGACTGAGTCGCCAAAGACAACAGAGGAGAAAATTCAAACACCGCCAACCGTTACTGAAGATGGTGAGACAAGCGCTACGCCCACAACAGAAGCTCCAGCAGCTACCACGCCAACGGTTACTCCTCCCGCAGCTAGTACCGGGTATACGGAATATACGGTAGTAGCCGGCGATACACTTTCCGGCATTGCAAACGCTCACGACATGACATCCAGCGCGTTGGCGACCTATAATGGAATTTCAATAGACGCCATGCTGCAAATTGGTCAAAAACTTAAAATACCTAATTAGCAATTAGCAATTAGCAATTAGCCACTAGCTATTAGCTGTTGCCAGGGTATATAATATTTTTGGCTGTTAGCATCTTGCTATTAGCAATTAGAAATTAATTAATTCGAATTTGATTCGAAATTAGAAATTCGTCGTTTCCTGGCCGAAGCCCGGCACGGGCAGGCGAAATTCTAAAGGAGTCGGCAGATATGAACACAACATTGTTAATAGTTCTCGCGGTGGTGGTTTTGGCGGTTGGTTTTTTTGTTGCGCTGTATAATGGCTTAATAATGCTCAAGAACAAGGTCGAAGAGGCCTGGAGCGACATCGATGTTCAGCTCAAACGTCGCTATGATCTAATTCCTAACCTAGTCTCCACCGTTAAGGGTTACGCCAAGCATGAAAAAGGCGTCTTTGAAGAGGTTACGAAGGCTCGTACGGCCGCTATGGGAGCTCAAACGGTAGCAGAGCATGATAAGGCTGAAAATATGCTCTCGGGGGCCTTAAAGTCGTTATTTGCGGTTGCTGAGAACTATCCCGATCTTAAAGCCGATCAAAACTTTTTAGATCTTCAGCAACAGTTGGCTACCCTCGAGGAAGAAATTCAAAAATCACGTCGTTACTACAACGGCAATGTCCGTGAATTCAACACCAAGATTCAGGTATTCCCGAATAATTTGTTTGCTAATATGCTGGGGTTCAAGGGCTATGATTTCTTCGAGGCCGAAGAAGGCGAGAAGGCTAACGTTAAGGTCGATTTTGAGGAGAAATAACATGGCAGAGAAAGAATATAGCATAGATCAACAGATAAAGTTAAGGCAAGAGAAGGATATGGCGGAACAGCAAAGGCAGGCTTCTTCCCAGAGGGATGGTATATTCAGAAAGACAGACCTTGGCATCATGGGCGATAATTCCTGCAACATTGATGTGGATCCTGAATTCTCTGGAGTTAGGGATCGTAGGGTCGAAGAGCTGGATGATGAGATCAGAAGTAATATTAGGAAGAAACTAGGGATACCGGAACGGCCCCCGGTCGTCAATAATGCGCCGGAGGAAGACCCCGAAGGGGTAGGTGGTGGGTTTCAAGACGAAGAAATGTATGAAACGGAATAATGCACAATCCCAAAAGAGCCGCTATAAGCGGCTCTTTTGGTGAACCCTCGACTTTGGCCCGCAAATGGAGTATACTTTACCGGCTATGAAAATTAGAAATGTGGCAATTATCGCTCACGTCGACCATGGCAAGACAACGCTGGTCGACGGTTTTTTGAAACAGACGCATGTTTTCCGAGAAAACGAGGCGGCCTTTACGCAGTCGCTGATTATGGATTCTAGCGACCAGGAACGAGAGCGGGGCATTACAATTATGGCCAAAAATACGGCCGTAGTTTTTAACGATGTCAAAATAAATATTATTGATACTCCGGGTCACGCTGACTTTGGTGGTGAGGTGGAGCGCACCCTAAATATGGCCGACGGGGCCATTCTGGTAGTTGATGCCAAAGAGGGTCCGATGCCACAGACCAAGTTTGTGCTCGGTAAGGCCCTAGAGATGGGGATGAAAATAATTGTTGTTATCAACAAGATCGATAAAAAAGATGCCCGGGTAGATTATGTTATTAATAAATTACATGATCTTTTCTTGGATATGGCCACCGATCCGGAGCAGCTCGAGTTTCCGGTTTTTTACGCTATTGCCCGCGAGGGAAAAGCCTGGGCAGAAATGCCCGGAGGAATCAAAGATTCCGCAGGTGGTGAGCATGGCCGAACCACTTCTTTTGATGACCCTGCCGACTTAACACCAATTTTTGAGGATATTGTTCGACATATTCATGCTCCCGAAGACAGAAACGACGAACCTTTCCAGATGCTGGTCTCTACTCTAGATAGGGATAACTTTCAGGGTAAATACGCTATTGGTCGTATCACGCGAGGTAAGGTTAAGCCGGGGATGGCTGTTGTCCTACTTCATGATGAAAAAACAGAAAATGCAAAAGTGGAGAAAGTGTTCGTTAGCCAGGGCCTAAAGAGAATTGAGGTTCCGGAAGCGACTTGTGGAGAGATTGTTGCATTGACGGGGGTAGCCAACGCCGGTATTGGCTCGACAATTGCCGATGCCGAAAATCCCGAAGCATTACCAACGATTATTATTGAGGAGCCAACTCTTAAGATGTCTGTTGGAGCTAATACATCTCCTTTTGCCGGTAAGGAAGGAAAATTTGTGACTTCTAGAAATATTTTGGATCGTATTAATAAAGAATTAGAGACCAATGTGTCGCTTAAGATGGAGCCGGGTACTGAAGGTGATTATATCCTTTCTGGTCGTGGTGAGCTGCATTTGTCAGTATTTATTGAGACCTTGCGACGTGAGGGATTCGAGTTACAAGTTGGTAAGCCACACGTTATCACGAAAGAGATTGATGGCATCAAATCCGAGCCAGTAGAAGAGCTAACAATCGATGTGGCTGCCGATGCTGTCGGACCCGTAACCAGTGAAGTTGGCCGTCGTAAAGGAAAGCTCCTATCCCAGGAAGACAACGGAGACGGCTCAACTCGTTTAACTTTTGAAATTACCACTAGGGGCATGATTGGTCTACGAAACCAGCTGCTTACCATCTCGAAGGGCACGGCCGTCATGAGTTCAATCTTCTTGCAATATTCACCAATGACAGGCGAAATTATCACTACCCGAAATGGAGTGCTGGTTGCTTCAGATCCAGGTAAGGCACTAGGATATGGCCTCAATATTGCTCAGGGGCGAGGGGTTGTCTTTATACATCCTCAGGCCCGGGTTTATCGTGGTATGATTGTGGGCTTAAACTCACGCGAAAACGATATTGATATCAATGTTACTAAATCAAAAAATCTGACGAACGTACGTGCCTCAGGGTCTGATGACGCCCTAAATCTGACTCCACCGACCATATTCTCGCTGGAGCAGGCGTTGGATTTTCTCGAAGATGATGAGCTCCTTGAGGTTACGCCGGCATCATTACGATTACGCAAAAAGTATCTGGATCCAAACGAACGTAAAAGACATAAGTAGCCAGTAATAAGCGAAAAGTAATAAGTAAAAAGGGGCTCTTTTTGTATACTATTTGCATAAGTATTATTATGCTACAATCCTCTCATGAAAAAAGAACGTGTTTTCGTTTTTATTGATAGCCAGAATTTGAATCTCGGCACCTGTAAAGACATTTACAATAGAAATAGAAAGCTCATTTATAAAGGCTGGAAGCTTGATTATGAAAAATTTTACAAATATCTTACTGATAAATTTAGAGCTCAAAAGGTTTTTTTGTTTATCGGTTACATAAAAGAAAACGAAGGGCTTTATAGTTATCTACGTAAATGTGGCTATATACTTATTTATAAACCTACTACCAAAGACGGGCTCGGGAAGCCCAAGGGTAACGTAGATGCGGAGTTAGTGCTACACGCGGCAGCAATAGAATTAGAAAATTATGATAATGCTGTAATAATATCCGGTGACGGTGATTTTTATTGTCTATTAAAGTTTCTAAAAGAAAAAAAGAAGCTTTTAAAACTAGTAATTCCAAATAGGGTTTCTGCCTCATCCTTACTGAGTGAATTTGAGAGCTACAAGGTTTTTATTCAACGAGAAAAAGATAAGCTGATATATAAGAAATAAAAATGGGAGACGTGGTGCATTGGCACGTAGCCAAGCAGTCGTTTCTCCCTAATGATTGTCTAAATTATAAGCAATCAGTTTCTAAAAGTCAAGTAAAAATGGGCAAATTGGGGTAAAATATAGGCATGAATTTTACTTTTAAACAGGCGCAAATAAGGGTCGAAAAGGTTCGGGAACTCCTGAACCAATACAACCACGAATATTACGTTCTGGACGCACCCTCAGTCTCGGACGCCACGTATGATTCTTTATTACGTGAGTTGATTGATTTAGAGACCAAATTCCCGGAGATCGTAACTCCGGACTCACCAACACAGAGGGTAGGTGGGGCTCCGGCAGAATCTTTCAAAAAAACCAGGCATAAATATCAGATGCTTTCCTTGAATGATGCCTTCTCCGAGCAAGAATTGTATGATTGGGAAAAGCGAACACTAAAGTTGCTCAGAGAACAGCCAATAGCTAATAGCCAAAAGCTCGAATACTTTTGTGAACTAAAAATAGACGGGCTTTCGCTCATGCTTACTTACGAAAATAACGTTTTGAAAACAGGGGCCACCCGCGGGGACGGCCTGGTCGGGGAAGACGTAACTCGCAACATAAAAGCGATAGGCTCCATACCGCTCACATTGCGAGAAATCCCAAATCACAAATCCCAAATTCCAAACAATATTCAAAATTCAAATTCTAAAATTAGAGCATTGAATTCAAATTTCAAATTTCAAATTTCAAATTCTATCCGTGAACGGATAGATGTCCGCGGTGAAGTTTTTATGAGCAACGAAGTCTTTGAGGCAGTTAATGCTGAACTAGCCAAAAAGGGCGAGAAAATTTATGCTAACCCTCGTAACCTAGCCGCCGGAACATTAAGGCAGTTGGACCCCAAAGTTGTTCGTAGCCGGAACTTAGATTCATATTTTTATGAAGTTTATACTGATTTGGGGGCCAAGACTCATGCCGAAAAACACGAAATTTTAGCCAAGATGGGCCTTAAAACCAGCCAACATGTTCGTCTCTGTCATAATCTCCAGGAAGCCATTCTATATTGTCGTGAGATGGGTCAGATGCGTGCCAAGTTGCCTTTTCAAGTTGATGGCGTAGTGATTAATATTAATGACAATGAGATTTTTGAGGCGCTAGGTTCAGTCGGCAAGGCACCACGGGGGGCAATCGCCTTTAAATT
>Ga0265297_10010586_pt1 | contig 11550 bp, 8 predicted proteins | sample Munlanlwell13791_FD_192502 | JGI IMG/M metagenome (GOLD analysis project Ga0265297, IMG submission 192502) | Leachate microbial communities from a municipal landfill in Southern Ontario, Canada - Leachate well 137-91 | ecosystem: Engineered > Solid waste > Landfill > Unclassified | place...
GTCCTGTTGTCTTATACTCGGTCCAATCAAAACAGTTAGGCTGTATTATTGGCATTGAACTTTAGGGGGCAATTTATGAATACCGCCAACATGAGTAGCAAGGAAATTATCAAAGATTTGCTTTTTGCGGTTACCGGACGAAGTTTCTTTACATCAGGTTGCGCAAGAAATTGAATTTATTGCGGCTATACGGCAAGGAATGGCGGAGCTTGATCGCGGAGGCAGCGTCACAATTGAGCAACTAGAAAAAGAGCTGCCCTTATGGATTATGAGGTAGCGCGGCCATTGCCAACCTGATATAAACTGTATCTAAACATGCCACGAAAAATTAGAGAATTAATATTTGAACTTGAGCAGTTCGGCTTTGTTAATCGAGGCGGAAAAGGCAGTCACAGAAATTTTGAACACAAAAAAGGTGTAAAAATTACTATTTCCGGTCAGCTTGGTGACGATGCCAAATTTTATCAGGAGCGAGAGGTTAAACAGAAAATTCAGGAGTCAAAATAATGAAAGAAACAGCCCAATATCTAAAAATTGTCGAATGGTCAGAGGAAGATCAGTGCTTTGTTGGTCAATGCCCAGGCATCATCGGCCCATGTTGTCATGGTGACGATGAAGTGCAGGTATATCATGATCTATGTCAAATAGTCGATGAATGGGTTACAACCATGTTAGATGATGGAAAGCCTTTACCTCCTCCTACTGCCGGTCATAACTTAGCTTCGAAGCTATTGATGGAAGCTGCTTAATCAGATCGCTAGTTCCCAAGCTCCAGCTTCCAGTCTCGCGAAGTTAGAGCTTCGTCTCCTAGTACTCAGTCAATTCTATTTTGACGGGTAAAAGTAAATCCGTTCGTCCTGAGCCTGTCATGAGCTTGTCGAATAAGATGAGCGGATTTACGCTGAGCTAAACAATTTTTACATGACATAACCAGACTGACTGAGTACTAGTAGGTACGCATCGCGTACGTTTTAATAGCGGCGGAATTCAGTTAACGGAGATAGAACCCAATGAGCAACCAGAACACATGCTTAATCTTTGCCCACCGCGGTGCAAACAGGGAAGCGGCCGACGACTGCATGGATGCAGGAGGTAGAGCAATGCATGGAGCAATTGCCGAAAACACCCGAGCCGCCTTCAATAAAGCCCTGCAACACCCGATAGACGGCATTGAAACCGATGTGCAGTTGAGTCTGGATGAGGTGCCGGTGCTTTGGCATGACTGGGAGCTGGATAAGCTGGGGCATCCGGGAAAATGCATCGACGATTTTAACTTCGCGCAACTTGAACAAATGGATTTTGCGGGATACAGCTCGCCCGATGCGGCGCCGGAAGGCGCATTGAGCCTGAAGGAGTTTATCGATAGTTATCGGGGACGTTGCGGCCTGGATATTGAGCTTAAAAGCCGCGATGGGGAATCGCGGCAACGGCTGGAAAGCAAGATACTGCAAATGCTGGCTATCATCGGCACATCGGACGCCGATGGCGTGTTTATTTCCTCATACAGTCTGCCCGGTCTGATTTTTGCCCATCAACACTCAGCGGATTTGCCGCTTTACTATCTGCTGTCCGGCCATCACACTCAAGCTGATATTGAGCAGTTCCTGACAAATTCGCCGGGAGCGAATTTGCATTTACCCGCAGGGTGCCGGGCAGGAAAGCCCGGCATGAATGAATACAGCTTCCTGGCCGGTTTTTGCCTGCCCATCGACATCCATAACGAATCCATTGCAAAGCTTTTGCGAGAGCAGGGCAAAGGCGTCGGGGTTTATACCTGCAACAGTGAGCAGGAGATTCAAAAAGCACTGGATCTGAACGTGAATATCCTGATTACCGATTACCCGCAACTGGCATTACAGCTGCGCGATTCGTGAAACGGGATTTTGCGCAACTCGCCGACCGGCATTTCGATGTGCTTATTTGCGGCGGCGGAATTTACGGCGCCTGGACGGCGTATGATGCCGCTTTGCGAGGTCTCAAGGTCGCGATCGTCGATCAGGGCGACTGGGCCTCGGGAACCTCATCCGCTTCCACCAAACTGATACACGGCGGTCTGCGCTATCTGGAGTCGCTGGATTTCAAACTGGTTAAAAAAGCCTTGCGCGAACGCGAGATGTTGAAGAAAGTGGCTCCGCATCGCGTCTGGTCGTTGCGTTTTGGCATTCCGGTTTTTAAAGACAGTCGACTAAATAGCATTCGCCTGAAAGTCGGTTTGATGCTCTATGATTTTCTGGCCGGAACGCTTGGCTCCGACCAAGTTCATCGTCATTTCAGTCGGGACGCCTTCGCGGAGCGTTTTCCCTGTCTCAATCCTACATTGTTAACAGGCGGTTTTACCTATGCCGACGCTCAAACAGACGATGCCCGCTTGGTTCTGGAATTGATCGATGGTGCGTTATCGGCCGGGGCGGTGTGCGTGAATTACTGCAAAGTAACCGGTTTTATTGAGAATAAGGGACAAGTCTGCGGCGCTAAGGTTCAAGACAAGGTCGACGGCAAAACAGCAGCCGTTTACGCCCGACAAATCGTTAACGCAATCGGTCAATGGACGGCTGAAAGCGGATGCCGACTAACCAAGGGCGTGCATTTAATCCTGCCCAAGGCGCTGGGCAATGAAGCGCTGTTGCTGACCGCGAAAGCGGACGGGCGGGTGTTCTTCATGATTCCGTGGTACGGGCTGACGCTGCTGGGCACCACCGATACCGATTATAGCGGCGATGTCGATCAAGTCTGCGTCGAAGCGGATGAAGTCGATTATCTGCTGACCGAGGCCAATCGTGTGCTGGATATAAATTGGACAGAGGCCGACATTATCGGCCGGTATGCAGGACTGCGCGTTTTAAAACAGAGTTCAAAAACTACGCCGTCTGCAGTCAGTCGCGACTGGGAGCTGAAAGTCGCTGATAACGGCCTCTTGATCTCCATCGGCGGAAAAATCACTTCGGCGCGGGAAGACGCAGCTCAAATAGTCAATGTGCTTTGTGAAAACTTAGGTATCAGTGAACCCTGCAAAACTAACGGCAGACCGTTTCCGTGGCTGCCTGATCAGGATTATCGGCTGTGGTCGAAGGCGGCTGTGGCCGAAGCCGTAACACGGGGCGTAGACAAAGAAAGCGCCCAATGGCTTATTCGGCGACATGCAAAACGCGTGTCGATGATTTTTCAATTAATCGAACAGGATGCGGCGTTGGCAAAGCGGATAACGCCTTCGCTGCCTTTTGTTCTCGCCGATTTGGTGTTTTGTGCCGGTAATGAAATGGTCGTTCATTTGGAAGATTTGCTCAGACGGCGGATTCCCTTGTTAATCCTGGCAAAAATGACGCAGTCCGAATTACGGCCTCTCGCCGAAATGACTGCAACAACGCTGGGCTGGGATGAGACTACTTTAAATAACGAATTTGTGATGTACATCAAAAAAATATGAACTGCGAACAATCCGGTTCGATGCTTTTTTGAGTCCCCAGGCGACGGTGTTAATGATTCATTGGAAGAGGATTCAGTGGTATTTTTACGGTGCTTTATTTTTCTTTAAAGGCTATTATTGCGACTTCTTATAATTAAAAGAATAATAAATGATCTCCCCAAAGGCTTCTTTCTTAGTATTAACGTGCGGTTTTAACGAAAGATACTAGAAATGAAACGCATCTTGCCTGTCTTTTTTATCTTTTCTGTATTTATTACCGGAAGTTACTGGTCTGCCTATTCCAATGTAGGGTCGACTATCTATTTTTATAATCCGGAAACAAACATCAATAATTTTGCCACGTTAAAAACAGCTTTTGATACGTATTTGGTGAACCATGGCGGTTATTATTTCCAGCCTTTTGATAGCAGGGAAAATTTTGAAGCGGTAATCAAGGAAAAAAAAGGCGATATTTATTTATTATCCAGTTGGCATTTAAAGGCATTGCAGCAGAAAAATGTGCCGTTGAAAATTGCCTTGGTCGGCACGTCAAAGGGCAACACCATGCAAAGGAAGGTATTAAGTACGAAAAAAGACATTGCCGATGTCACTATGCTTAAGAATACCGTGGTTGCAGGCGCAGGAAGTGAAGAATACATTCACAGTGTATTGAAGCAAATACTCGGCAAAGAGCAGGAAGCGTTGCTTAAAGACATCAAAATACTCATTGTGCCTAAAGACATCGATGCGATTATGGCGGTGGGTTTTGGCATGGCGAGTGCCGCCATTTCCGCAGAAAGCGGTTTAGATAAGCTGGCGATGATTAATCCCAATCAATTTAGAGAATTACATAGCTTGGGGTTTAGCGAAAAGGATTATTTATTAGTTGCGGCAACATTGAAAAAACCGGAGCAGCAAGAAGCGGAATTACTTGAAGTGTTACGAAAAATGTCGGAAGCCGAGGCCGGTGGAGAGAATTTAAAGTTACTGGGCATAGATGGCTGGAGGGCAATGCAATGAAATGCTTCAATAATCGCCGCGCGTCTTATAAAGACTGGAACCAACTATGAAAATAATGGATTTTTGTAAGGTCTTAATCCTATTGAGTGTCTTTTGGGTTAGCGCCGGTTTTGCCCAGCCGAGTAAGGTGCTGATTGTTAATAGTGATAATGCCGTTTTTCGATATGGAACAATCGCCTCTGAATTTAAAAAAGTCTTGCAGCAAAACGCTTATCAATGGACTGAGTTTAATTTAAACAGTCATGCCGATGCCGAAGCGGAGCTGAAACAGCTTATCCAACAAGAAAATCCTGTGCTTATTTATTGCATAGGAACCAAAGCCTATTCGTTAGCGCGTAATGTTGCCTCTAACAAAAAATTGTTATTTTCAGCCGCTATTAATTGGCGAAGATTGGATATTGGCGAAGGAACTTATGGTGTAGCCAATGAATTGTCGTCTGCGCAAGAAATATCGTTGTTACGCTATTTCTTTCCAACGATTAAAACAATCGGCTTACTTTACAATGATAAATTCAGCCGCGAATACGTAGAAACCATTAAAAAAGATGCCTCAGCCTTAGGCATAAATATCATTAACCAGCCCATTAATGATGCGCAAGAAATCGGCGATGCACTCAATGAATTACTGCCGAAAATAGATATGTTCTGGATTATTTCCGATCCGGTTGTTTTAAGCAGTAAAGCCTCAGTGCAGCAAATTTTTCAATCGGCGCAACAACGGAAAAAGCCGGTTTACGCCTACAGCGACGTGTTTATAGAACAAGGCGCGGTTTTGGCAATTTCTGCCGATCTTGCAACGATTGGGCGACAATCGGCAAGTTTAGCTTTAATGGTGGATAAGGATAAAGTGCCGGAGGGGACGGTGCAAAACCCCGCGGGCTCAACGGTTACTTTAAATAAATGCGCTCTCGACGCCTTGCGGCTCAATTTCAATCAAGACGCCCTGGATTCGGTTAATAAAATCGTGGAGTGTGATAAATGATTAAATATTTATACACCCTACTGGTTGGTGCCTTGGTCTTGAATTCGAGTGCCTTTGCAGACGCGTCAGCATCGAATGACGATCTGGAAAAGGAATTGGCGTATCTTGCCGCCGAAAGGCAAGTCGTGGTTACTGCTTCGAAAATGGAAGAGCATGTGGACAAGACTGTCGCAACAACCACAGTCATTACTCAAGACGATATTCAGCATATCGGTGCTCGCAATCTGTTAGATGTGTTGCGTTTGGTTCCGGGTATCGGTATTACTCAAACTCAGTTTGGATGGCGTGAAATTGAAGTTCGCGGTGTTAAAACATTGGTGTCTGAAAAAGTGCAGGTTATGTTGAATGGTCATCCGCTGGACCATAACCTGCAAAATGCCGGAAGTAATTGGGTTTACGATGATTTACCGGTTGATACGATCAAGCGTGTGGAAGTGGTGCGCGGGCCGGGGTCGGCTTTATACGGTGCTAATGCCTTTCTTGCTGTTATCAATATCATTACCCAAAACGCCAAGGATTTGAATGGTGTGCAAACTTCAGCCGGTTGGGGGAGTTTCGATACCCAGCAATATCGGGCATCTTGGGGCAAGCAATTTAACAATAGTGCTGAAGCCGCGTTGCATTTTAATTTTACCGATACTAACGGTATTAATTCGCCGATTCCTGCTGACAGTTTGAGCGTACAAGGTCTCAAGTCTTCGGCTCCCGGTAAAAGTCAGCTTACCGAAGGCCGCTACGACCTGGAGTGGCAGTTAGGTTATAAGGACTTTAAACTGGATGGGCGTTATATCAATAAAAAAACAGGAGCATTTTTTGGATCAACAACTATTCTTAGCGATGACAGGACTCAACAAGATTATAACGATTATTTCCTGCGCTTGAGTCGGACCTGGAAGATTCAAGATAAGTTCACGGTAGATACTCAAATATTTCACGATTTTTTTAGCTATGATAATACATGGCAATTTGCTCCGGCCCAATTTATTCGTACCGGCCTTCAGGACACGCGTACCGGCGGTGAAATTCAAGCTAACTATCATATTAGTAATGCCCAAACGGTGATCAGCGGGTTTTCTTATGCAAAAGAACAACAGGGTAATCTGATTGATCAAGCTGGACCTGATCCGGCACATTTGACACCAGCACTGTCTATTACTGAAGAAAGAGCTCGTCAACGCTGGGGTGTTTACATAGAAGATGTGTGGGATCCATTAAAAAACGTACGCATGACATTGGGAGCCCGATATGATAGATACAGCGACTTTGGCGGCACATTCAATCCCAGGATGGGCTTTAATTGGGAGTTTGTTAAAAATTATTCACTCAAGTTTTCTTACGGTACAGCTTATCGAGCGCCAGCCTTTGGTGAACTTGGTCTTGTCAATAATCCCGTGTTATTGGGCAATCCAATGCTTAAGCCGGAGGAAGTTAAAACTTTTGAAACGGGTATTATTGCTCATCCCTTGGCGGGCTTGACGACTCAGGCCACATATTATCACTCTTCAATCAATCAAATTATCTCGCCAATTTCTGTCCAGGCCGCGACCTTGCAGTACGCCAATAATGGTAGCCTGATCGCCGAGGGTGTTGAATTGGAGACACGTTATGACTTTGGCGGTAATCTGCAAGGTTCCTATATTAGTGCCAACTATGTCTTGCAGCATAGCACCCAGCTTAATCAGCAGTTAGCTGATGTACCACGGCATCGGACCAATCTGACAGCAAATTGGGCTTTCGATAATACCTGGAGCAGTTTTGCTCATGCCCTGATCAAAGGAAATACATTACGCAGCCCGGGTGATACGCGCAGCAGTCTCCCTGGATACGCCTTGTTCGATGTGGGCTTGCTGGGGAAAAACATGTTTGGCAAAAAGGTCGATATCAGTTTTAATGTCTACAATTTATTTGACAAAAATTATTACGATCCTGCTCCCGCCAGCTTGAGTTTTGTAGGTGATTATCAAATGGCTGGAAGGGCGTTTTTTGGGCATATCAGTCTGAAATTTTAACCTAAGATAACTAATGATATGCGAACCATATGGAAACCACGAGGACACGAAAGTCGTTGCATTTAAACTATATGTTTAGCATTTGATCCCGTCGTAGGGAGGTGGATCGCCTATTGGCGAGTCCACCTTAAGGGGTAGGTTTTTACATAAACATGTTGTCTCTCCATTTAAAATAAAGGTTATATGAAAACTCATTGCGAATGAGCACCGGTTTGCCCTACATCAAAAATGCAGTCAGGCAGGGCGACCCTGACTACTTAACAAGTTACTATATAAGTCAGTATAACTTATACACTAGACTTGATGGCTTAACAATAATAGGGTCGTAGCCGGGTAGTTCAGGCCGGGCATGCCGTTTATTCTCTATCCGTTGTAATGCGACATTAAATCAGGCAAGGCAATATATCTATCGGGAACTGGTACATGATCTTCAGGGAACGCAGCCAAGGTTTCTTTAATATTTGATGAAAACAAGTCCACAAGTACAGTATTTTTCAATTTCTCAAAAGCACATAGTCCGATAATACCTATCTCCGTCCCTAACGGTATGTTTTTGGGGTTTTTTTCAGGATCACTATTTATATCGGCATTTGAGAGTGGTTGAGCATTTCTTATGGCAAGAAAGCTTATTGAATCAGGCCCCATAGCAACATAGCATTTTTTTGTTATGTTCCATGCTAACAGGCTTTCATTCTTATAATATATGAAAATTGTTTCATTTCCATTTGATACGGTAATTTTACCTACGTCAAAACCACTTATTTTTCTCTCTTCTTTATTGGTGATTGTACCTTCAAATAATTTATAGCAGGTTAGTGAAAAGCTATCCAGAAATCCCAGGAAATCATTATAATTTCCAGATTCAATCATGTTCCGCCCCAGATTCCATGCAAGACCCACTGTCCATTGAATAAATTTAGTCTGGTTTTTGGCAGATAAAATTGAACAATTTAAATCAGAGCCCAGCATGGGATAGCATGCCATTCCTGCTATGTTGTTATATGATTGGGCAAATCGACGAGCTTGGTTTTCCGCATCCTCCGCATTTTTTACTTGCACAATTATTTTTTGAAAATGCCCAGGTTCGTCTGTATCGGAAGTCAAGATAACTGGATTTAGGGCCAACTTATTCATATTGAAAAGCGTCATGCTCAATTCCGGCATTGCCCTGCCGCAGGGATCGCCATTAATTACCGCAATTCCCTTTTGTGCAGAAATTATGAAAGGGATTAGAGCATTAATTGCCCCCATTTCAACGGGTATCAAATAGCCTAAGGGTTCTTGACCGGATCCGGTTAGATAATTATCCATTTCCAGGAAAGCATTTAATGCAGCTGTTTGTCCGAAACCTTCAAACATTTTATCGGGTGAACCTAAAAGAGCTATAAAAGATATGTTTTTGTTTGCTTCAAGGGTATCAGGATTTACATAATACATAACGTCGGTATCGTTAATCATTTTGTCCATAAAAAGCAGACTCAACCCAATTGATGCACCTCCGCCTGACCCTAAAAAGCATGCGCCATATACAATGTATCCAACATCTTTTTTCGTTAATTGATAATCGCCTGGACCAAAATCTTTTACTTTATAGTCATTTACACCCGCTTTTTTTATCGGTTTATTTTTATTAAATGATGATTTTTGAGTTTTAATATTATTAAAATCATTAAACATAAAAAGAATCTTCCTTAAAATTGAATGAATTATGTCTGTTTCGGTTGAAGGTTATCTGTGTTAAGTGCCCAGCGAGAAGTTCGTTTGCGTTGTTAGTACAGCACAAACTATTGATTTATTGAGCAGCAATAACTAACGAACTTCATGCGATCCACTTAAATACAGAAAAATTTTATTCGCATAACTTGGATTGATAATTCTGAACAGGAGAAAGGGATATTGTAATCTATAACGTCGACAATATGTGGCAAAAACTGACACACGTTTATTGTAGCTATTTTTAGCGTTTGCGTGGCGTTGTCGGTGGTACGATTGGAGAAATCCATGCCGCGTTGAGTTTATCGCCACCGCGCCAACCTTCCGAGCGGTGAACCTATAGTCAATCTATTAAGTTTTTTCAGTAGATATATCGTCTCGTTCCAATATAGCTAACACTACAGATAAGGGGTATCATCGGGGCAGCTTGCAGAGTGGTAAAAAATCTCAGGCCGATAATTTTACAGTTACCCAATAGCTTTCAGAGCGGGTTATACTGAAAATGTGAGTTTGACACAATGGTGATTTCCTAGACTTCTACCTTTAGACAAAGAAGGTGACATGAATAAAACACCTTACCCCGATGACTGGCCTGATATAGATACCAAGCTCTACAACAGGTCGGTCAAGTTGTTTAACGCCGTCAAAAACATGCTGAGCGTCAAGCTTGATCTGCACGCCGATCCACAGGTTTTGGAAGGCGACATCTTTTTATTCAATCATTTTTCCCGGTTTGAAACGTTCATACCGCAGTTTCTTATTTACGAGAAAACCGGGGCTTACAGTTGTTCCATTGCCTCTGCTGAATTCTTTCAAGAAGACAATGTACTGTCGCGGTATTTAAAACACGTTGGTGTTTTTCCTCACAACCATGCCCGACTGTTTGCGTTGCTGGCAGGGCATATTCTGCGCGGTCGTAAAGTCATTATTTTTCCTGAAGGCGGCATGGTAAAAGACCGGCGGGTTATCGACAAACGCGGTCATTACAGCATTTACTCACGGGTCACCGGCAACCGGCGCAAATTGCACACCGGCCCTGCTGTTTTGGCGCAGGGCTTGGAAACCTTTAAAGCGGCTATCCGTCATGCCCATAGTCAAAACGATGTTGCGCTGCTTCGGCAATGGAAAGATGCTTTGCAAATCGACAGTATCGATCAGCTGATAGCCGTAGCGAATAAACCGACGCTGATGGTTCCTGCCAATATTACTTTTTATCCGATTCGTTCCTCTGAAAACCTGTTGTTTAAAAGCGTTGAGCTGTTTTCTAATGGCCTGAGTTTGCGGCAGTCCGAGGAATTGCTGATTGAAGGCAATATTATGCTCAAGAATACCGATATGGATATACGCATGGGCAACCCTGTCGATCCTTGCGGGGCCTGGGGTTGGCGAACCCGTTACCTCATGAACAAGGTTATTCCGGAAATTAACACGATAGACGATGTTTTTACGCTGAATTCCAGGCCTAAAAACTGGAGGCAACGTTTGCTGGGATCGTATTTTATAAAAAATGCCCAATGTTCCCGCGATCGATACATGGAAGGCATTTATGCCAATGTCACCATCAATTTAAGCCATCTGGCGGCAACACTGATCATGCATTACGTCGGTCAGGGACGGATGTATATCGAGAAAGACAAGTTTTACAGTATTTTGTATATTGCTATCAAACACTTGCAAAACAACACGGTGATTCATCTGCACCGAAGCCTGCTTAATCCCGATGATTACAGCGACCTGTTTAAGGCGGCTAACAAGCGTTTCGATTATTTCATGTGCGTTGCAAAAGACGCCGGTCTGATCAAGGAGGATGAAAATTACTACCGGTTTTTGCCCAAACTTTGTGTCGAATCCGACTTTGACACCATCCGCCTGGAAAATCCGATTGCCGTTTACAACAACGAAGCCGCGCCTCAGCATACCGTTCGCGATACCCTGATTGATGCGATAGGCGAATGCTCTAATGCCGATAAAGACAAGTTGGCCGCCTGGCATTTTGAAGATGAATGCCGCACTTTGGCATGGGAAAAGCAGGCTTACTCTAAGTCTTTGTTTGGCGACATCAGCTATGAAGAAGCGGCGGTTGCCGATCCTTCGCCTTTTTTCATCCAGCCGGAACTTGCCAACGGCTTCGGCGTTTTGCTGGTTCACGGATTGCTCGCCAGCCCCGCTGAATTAAGAGCTTATGGTGAATACCTGGTTAAACAAGGTTACACGGTATTGGGTGTTCGGCTGAAAGGCCACGGCACATCGCCTTATGCGTTGCGCGACCAGAGCTGGGAAGATTGGTATAGTTGCGTGCAACGGGGTTTCAATATACTCAAGGTGCATTGCCCGCGTATTCTTGTTGCCGGGTTTTCCACGGGCGGCGCATTGGCGTTAAAACTGGCCACTGAGCACTACCCTGAAATGATCGGCGTTATTGC
>Ga0265297_10010587_pt1 | contig 11548 bp, 24 predicted proteins | sample Munlanlwell13791_FD_192502 | JGI IMG/M metagenome (GOLD analysis project Ga0265297, IMG submission 192502) | Leachate microbial communities from a municipal landfill in Southern Ontario, Canada - Leachate well 137-91 | ecosystem: Engineered > Solid waste > Landfill > Unclassified | place...
GCCAGGGCCGCTGCCTGGGCCGCTGCCAGGGCCGCTGCCTGGGACGCTGCCTGGGACGCTGCCAGGGCCGCTGCCTGGGCCGCTGCCAGGGCCGCTGCCTGGGACGCTGCCTGGGACGCTGCCTGGGACGCTGCCTGGGACGCTGCCTGGGCCGCTGCCTGGGCCGCTGCCTGGGCCGCTGCCGGAAAGATGTTCAACGAGATGGCGTTGGCGGCCCTACTGGAGGGGAGATGAGCGAGACACTGAAGCCGTGCCCGTTCTGCGGCAAGGAACCTGTGTGTTCGGTTGCGTGCCGCGATCGACGCCGAGCTGGGAGAGACATGACGACGAACGAGAGGATCGCGGAGTTCATGGACGCGATCAGCGAACACAGCGTGCTAGTCGCGCCCGCCCCCGACGGGACGATCCTCGTAACCGATGCGGGCGAGACGCTGATCGCCACTCCAGAGGGATGGAAGCCCTGGGACCCCGAGCACGACATCCGCTGCTGGCACGGGGAGCATGGAATCCTCGCCAAGATCGAGGAGATGGGGCTTGATGACGACCTATTCCAGGCATGGATGGAGCAGACAGATGGGGCCTACGCGCTATGGGATACGTGCGGAGAGTGCCGCAAGGTAGCCTGGGCCTTCCGTCGCGCCGAGGCCCCGCAGCTCGCGGAGGCGTTCGACAAGGTGATCGAGGAGGAACGACCATGAAGCAACGATTCGTCGAGATTCGTAGTTGTGAACAGGGCGGCTACTACACACAGCCAGTGGACAACCCGCTGATCCTAGCCGATTTGTTTGACGGGGCTGACGTTGGGCAGAAGTACACGCTACGCCTTGTTGAGATGACGCAGGCTGAGTACGACGCCCTGCCCGAGTTCGACGGGTTCTAGGAGGCCCCTGATGCCTGAGACGCTCTTCGGTTCCCTAGAGTCGTTGGTCGGGCGGACGTTCGAGAGAGACGGGAAGCGACGCACCGTGACACGCGTTGAGCTATGGACAGAAGACAGAAGCATTGGCGACGTCTACTGGGCGCGACCTGGCATGAAGGAAAGAACGCAGCCGATTTTCAGTTCGTACTTTGAGACCTGGCTGCGCGCCGCGAAGGAGGAGACGTGAGCACGATTGAGAGAAACCAGGCGGAGTTTGAGACGTTCCTAACGGGCCACGCGCCCGACTGCTGGCTCGCTGCCGCGATCCGCGACGCGGAAAGGGAGAAGGGATGAAGCTTGGCGCGATGAGCCGGGCGCGGGGGCACAAAATCGCGTTCGATGAGGATGACTGGCAATGGCTCTACGCCGACACGAACGAACCACTCGGCGACGGGAACGGTAGACCATGCATTCGCTGTGGCCGCCTGCCAACAAAAGAGGGGCATGATGCGTGCCTGGGGATGCTACGGGGCGTGGTATCGGCTTGCTGTGGGCACGGCGTGGTAGATCCGTTCATCATGTACGTGGAGGATCGGGTATAATCGGCACGGTGAGACGATGAGCCGTAAGAAGTACGAGACGCCAGAGGACATGCAGGTCGCGCTTGACGCCTACTTCGCACGCTGCGATTCCGTCTTCCGCGACGTGCTGACGAAGGCGGGTGTCGTCTCGATGCACGATCCTGAGCCTTACACGATGTCAGGTCTCTGCGTGTCGCTCGGGATGTCCCGTGAGGCGTGGCGTAAGTATCACGCTGGCGACCGTGGCCCCGGCTACACGGAGATCATGGACGATGCCAAGCAGCTCGTCGAGTACGACATGGAGCGGCGGATGTACCGCAAGGATACGTTCACCGTCGGCCTGATCTTCGGGCTCAAGCACAACTTCGGCTGGCGCGATAACCAAGAGCTAGAGGTCACGGGTGCGAACGGAGGGCCGCTTGTCATCATCCGCGGGCCATCTAATCCTCCCAGCGAGTAAGGGCAAAGAAGTCCGTCCGTACTGGTTTCAACAGAGAGCCCTCGATTCCACAGCGCGATTCACCGTGCTCCTGGGAGGGACAGGTGGCGGAAAGACGTGGTTTGCCCCTATCTGGATTGCCCAGCGCGTGGCCGCCGATGTTGAGGCAGGCATGGGGTCCGACGCCCGTTACCTTGTGCTAGGGCCGACGGCTGACATGGTGCGAGACATCCTCGTTCCATTTTTCGTCGAGTGCTACAAGGACACGTACCTCGCAGGTGACTTCGCAATTCAGGCGGCGATCTACACTCTGCCAACGGGCGGCAAGATCTACTTTCGCTCTGCCGATCAGCCGCTCCGCATCGAGGGGCACCAGTTCCGAGCCGCGTGTGTAGACGAGCCGTCACAGATGAAGGCGCTAATCTGGCCGGTGATCCAAGCCCGTACAGCAATGTACCGCGCCCCGATTCTGTTCACCGGCTACCCGACGAACATGGGATGGTACTTCCATGACGTCTTCCAGGCGTGGAAGCGCGGCGATCGGGACTTCAACGTGATCCAGTTCAAGAGCACAGACAATCCGCTCTACCCCCGCGACGAGTTCGAGAAAGCGCGCGCGCGGCTGCCTGAGTGGATGTTCAAGATGCGCTACCTCGGGGAGTTCACGAAGCCCGCCGGACTCGTCTATCCCGACTTCAACGAGACGTGTTTCGTCGATCCGGTTGATGTCGAATCCGATTGGCCGGCGTGGGGGATTCTTGACCCCGGCGTCTTCTTCTTCGGGCTATTCGTTGCGTGGCACGATGGGGTCTACTACGCCTACTCTGACTACTACACGGAGACGGTGCGGCCCGCACAAGAGCACGCGCAAGAGCTACTCGCCCGCGTGCGAGGGAGCGTGCGGGCGTGGATCTACGATCCGGCGCGGATCACAGACGTGGTAGACCTCGCACAGCATGGAATCGGGCCGCTACGGAAAGCGAACAATGCCGTCCTGCCCGGGATCGCTACCCTGACCGGCCTCATCCGCGAAGGGCGCTTCAAGGTGATGCGAGGGCGTTGTCCGAACTTCGTCGATCAGATGGAGAAGTACAGCTTCCCAACTGATGCGATGTCCGGCGACGTGCGCACAGAGAATCCGATCAAGAAAGACGATCACGGCCCGGACTGTGCCCGCTACTTGGCGGCGACGCTGGAAGGCGCGGATGTATCACCGCAGACAGAGACGCTGACTTACGACGACTGGGAAGCGATCAGCCCGTACTAGTTGACTCCCTCTACCCGCTACTATATACTAGGCTCGGAGGTGGGGCATGATCCAGCGACATCAGATCACGGACAAGCGCGGGCGGACACTTGTTGTCGAACGTGACATCATTGAGATACGCAAGCGCGGCCCAAACGAGCATATCGTTGATGGCGGCCCGCTAGACGGTCCAGTCGTTGGGCGCTTCTGTCGCAGTGAGACCGTGACGATCGACGGCGAGCCCGCGAGCAAGCGCCGCGTTGGGCAGTTCATCCGCCGGGCGCGTGAGTCAATGGAGAAGCCATGACGCGAGACGAAGTGATGGCGCTGACGGATGAGGAGTTGCGCATCAAGGCGGCGGAGTTGGCGGGGTGGCGTGAAGTGTTTTACGACAGGAGATTCGGGGCACTACTTGGGTGTCCCCCAAACGCAGACGTGGAAGGGTACAAAGTCCCTCCCGACTACGCGCACGACATCGCGGCGGCGTGGAAGTTGGTCAAGCAGCTTGAGCGTGCTGGGTTCAAGATCAGCGTCCACACGGGCATGATCGACCCGATGACAGGGGATGTGCTCGATGACTCATCAGCGGCGATCTGGAACCATGACGATATCTACTGGGTAGGGACGGCTGGGCCTGGAGAATCACCTCGCGCCATCACCCGCGCTTTCGTCCTCGCCATGACGCCGGGGAAGCCATGAGCGGCGACCGATCGAACCGGCGGCGCGACAATCAGCCGAACGTCGTACTTCACGACGGCAAGGCGATCGTCCCACCGTCCAAGCGGTTCCTGAAGTGGGTCAAGAGCGAGACGGGATCACGGACGCTGTTCCGCCCGAGCAAGGAGCCGGTGCACGTCAAGAAGCCGGGACGCAATTCACCTTGTCCGTGCGGCTCGGGGAAGAAGTACAAGCGATGCTGTCTGCGCAAAGGTGCCTGAGACGCGCTGTATGGGCCCTAGAATGGCTCGCGGAGTCCGTCCTGGCGCTGTGGTGGCTGCTGGAAGAAGTGATCAGCGACGCGGCCTGGCGAGTCTGGTCTGGCCATGGTATCGCGAGGTCGGTCAGGGCATGGTTTGGTCTGAAATGGAGGGAGGGATGATGCCAGAGAAGGTGGATGTAACGAAGGCGTCGATCTACGTTCCGAAGGCGCTGCAAGGCGAGCGGATCGTGGAGCGGCTGATGGCGGTGGGGAAGAAGCAGAAACGCTCGGTGAACTATCTCGTCTGCCAGGCGATCGTCGAGTTTCTGGAGAGAGAGGAGGCCAAGTGACGTGTGGACGAAGATCGGACAATACGAGTGCGTTCAAGGCGTTATGTCGTCGAACATCAATCCGAAGAAGTTGCATCAGTATCAGAAGGCGCTCGATCGCCTGGCGCTGATCTGTAATTCGATCTTCGGCTATGGGTATATCATGTTCGGCGATCCTGACAAGATCGGGCCACGGATGGAGCGTGGGCGTATGTACCGCTACACGATCGAACGGCTCGATCCCGACGAGACCACGGTCGAGATCAAGGTCGCCGGAAAAGCGAAGGGGGCCAAGAAGTGATGGAGGGCGTAGCGAAGTTCTATCTCGCTTGTCTCGGGCTGGCGGCGCTCGTGTTTGCGATTTTCCCCGCTGAGGATACGTACATCAACCCGATCGAGATTGTCCCGGTCGAACGCGTGATCGAGACACGGGTCGAGACGCAGGCCGCGCCGGTAGAGTTCAATCCGCAAGTCGTCGTCGAGCTACAGAGCCGCGTGGAGGCGGTAGAGGCCACGGACGATGCCTGGCGCGCTGACGCCGACCGGCGGATTCGCAACGCGACAGACTACGCGGTGAGCGCGGTCACGGACGCAGACACGCTCTGGACGAAGGTCGCAGCGGTGGAGGAAGAGATGCGCAACAACACGAAACGACAGAGGGCTGATCGCTGGTGGTTTGTTGGCGCATTCACGCTCTGCTACGCCGTCGGCCTAATCGCGCTATGGAGGAGCCCCCGCCGATGCAACAAGACTACAAGCGGAACACCGACCTCCGCAGGCACGCCGACGAAGCGATAATGCGCGAGGTAGACTTCGTGCCCGATCCGTTCGACGCAGAGGCGCGGCGTGTGCGGTTGAATCAGCTAGAGCCGATCGCAGCATTGAACGGGCGTAAGCAGCCGACGGGGATACGGGCGCGGAAGTCGCTGGCGCTGTACAACGCGACGGGAGACTGGATCAGATAGGAGGGATGCATGGACGATAGAGCGAAAGACGTGACGAACTACGAGAAGCCGACGCCGCCTCCGTTGCGAGAGTTGAAGGACGGAGCTGTCCCGAAGCGGCGCGGGCGTCCGCCGAAGGTGAGGCCGATTGAGCCGGTGAAGCTGCCGGCTGGCATCGTCAAGGCGGGGGACATAGTCACAGGAAGAGTAGACGATAGGCTAAGAGACGGCTTGCCGGTTCACATTCCGGCGTGCGACATCCCGCAGCCGTGCCCGGGCGGGACTCTCCCGACGGTCAGCCTATCAGAAGACCGCATTGTGAAGATCCATGCTCCAACGCCTCTTCTCACGCTGCACCTACGGCGTGTCGGGGTAGAGATCACAGACGGCAGCGGCACGGTCCATATCCCCGTGTCCGGCGCGATCCCGGACGGTACGAAGCTCGTCGCGCACTTCTACAGGGAGGCGTGATGTTCCCGCTGGTTCTCGTCGTGTGGCTGTGGGTCTTCCTCGTCCTAGTTCGGGGGGTGGAATGATGTCCAAGAAGAAGCTGCAAGATCCGGGGATCGGGATCAGTCTTGTTCGTGCCGATGGCTCAACTCAAGACCTGGCTCACTTCGCAATCGAGTCCATGCCCTATTACGACATCGTCTTCAAGGAGCGAACGCCGATCACGATGTATCCCGGCGACAGCCTGGCCATCACTGCGAACTTTGAAGTCTACTCTCACGTGGATGGCGTCAAGACGGGCAGCATCCTGGAGCGGTGGGCGTACACAGTGACGGTTACGGCGAAGACGACGGTAGGGATGATCCGGCTAGTGAAAGTCGGAGAAGAGGCGTGGATCATCCCGATAGACGAGCTACCTGTCCCGAAGATTGATGGGGCGGCGTGGAAAGCGACGCGCGTTGGCTTGGAGGTAGTCTGATGCCATGGTGGGCGATTGCGCTGCTTGCGGTCGGCGTGACGGTGTTCACGCTGGCCGCGGCGATATGGCTTGCGGCGCGGATGTTCCTGGCCGCGCTGTTCCGAGGATGGTAGGGATGGATTGGATCGAGCGAGTGAATACCCTTCTTGACGTATTCGAGATTGACAGGATGCCGCATCGCGGATGGGTCGAAAGCGGAATCTACATGCTCGCAACGGATCAATCGTCAAGCCCAGTCTACATCGGGCAATCATGCGATATCAGTCGACGTGTGAAACAACACAGATATTCTCGGCGATTCTCCTTTAACGAGGCGTGCACACGTAGCCTTTCTATCCCCGAGGAACTTCGCTATCCGGTAGAAATGGCGCTCATCGGATTGCTCAGGCCGAAGGCCAATGGGATCTGGACTCGGTGGGGACGTTCTAGATACGCAAGGGATCAAAGGTAAGGAGGGATGCACGATGAAAGTGAAGGTAGGTAAGAGGGTCTACGATTCACAGAAGCTCCCGATCATGCTCGTGCTGACGGAAGGCGAGCGGGAACAGATCGCGGAGATGGCGGTTATCAAGTCAGAGAAGGGTGACACAGTCCTGGTTTCAGCACCTTGACAGCATTCGTACCAGTAGATTGTAAATGGTCGCTTCGGCACATTTTCTGACGAGCTGGACATTGGTCACCACCTCTCCTCACTTCCTCCTTCTCCCTTATATCACGCGGGAGTGCGCCCGGATAGTGCTCGCCGAGTCTGGTGACCCGCTATCTGCCGGAGAGATCGCAGATCGCGTCAAGGCTCGTGGCAAGGACCTAGGGAACCAGGCTACGGCAAACGTCACCAATGCACTACGGAGGTATGTCGACAAGGGGCACCATTTCACTCGGGAGAAGGTAGGAGGGGCGCACCTGTACGGACTGACGGAATGGAAGAGGAGAGATCCACAAGGCGAGGGGTCAGCGCCAGGCCTGGAAGCATAGGTCGCCGACCCCTCTACGTGCCCGATGTGGTGGAACTGGTAGACACAGTCGTCTCTAAAACGACCGGCTCGCAGGCCATGTGGGTCCGAATCCCACCATCGGGACTATACAACGGGGGGTGCTGGGTAAGTGGCTGGGCCCTATAAGTCCGTGCCAGGGAGTTCGACTCTCCCCACCTCCATTGCTTACTCGAAGCATACAACAAGTGGGTCATGATGTCTAGATACCCTTTCGTAGAACCTTGCGCCAGTCCACCCACTCTCCTTCCGTGCAACCTTCCCGCTGGAGAGCTTCATGGACAGCATCCGCTAGAACGAACTTCTCCATCGCGTTCTCGAACTCCCTAATAAGCACAGTTGAAGCGCGCATTGGAACGGCAACAATCGGGAAGTGTTTCCGTAGTCGAGCCATTGATCTGGAGCACCGCCTGAGATGTGCGTAACCCTCTGTGAGCTTGTTCTTGTCAAGACGTTGAATCTTGTGGCGGAGGAGTAGACCGGTCACCAGAAACTCAATGCTCGTGTAGACGCATGTCAGCCATACTGTCACTGCAACTGAGATGTAGCGAGTGATGAAGCGACAACGCCTACCGCGCTTTGCCTCACCAGCCGTGCGCGTTGCGATTCTCTGCGCGATGTGTTCGTAGTTGCTTGCGCACAGCTCCATAGCACCCACGAGAGTACCTTCCTTCCTACTTGCTGCCAGTGTCCGACACGACGCAGTATACACGATCTTGCCACGCACACGGCAAGACACTCGTGCGCTAGCAGTGTCCGATAGGGCACCAGTACACGACATTCGGCGCGCACGCCCGAGCACAAACCTTCTGTCAAGGCCCCACAGCGTCATTCCCGTCTCCCTTCTCTGGCTTGATAACCGCCGCGGAGATGGCACCGGACGCGCGGAAGTACGCCCAGTTCCCGGAAGGCTTCGGGGACGAAAAGGCGATGCGTGAATGGATGCAGCTCCCGGAGGCGGGCGGGAAGACGCTGGTGACCTGATAGAAGCGCACCGCAGGCGCATCCTGCGGACCTCCACCCGGAGAGTAGGGCAGGCCGTGGCTGAAAAGCTGCGGCCTTGCTCTTTTGCATTCACCGTAGATAATCTACCCAGCGTAATCACGTTGAGGGGGTAGAACGTGACCGAGAACGTAACGCAACTCGCTGTGCAAGAGGTTTCCGAGCGTCTGCGCATCACCGAAGCCAACTTCCAAGAACGTATCGCCGAGCTGGAACTAGAGCTAGAGGAGCGCGGCTGGGACCGCCTCATGGGCTCCACTCAGACCGAGTTCTCCCGTGACGCCCTCCGCAAGATCGTTGCCGAGTCCCGCCTGTTCTACATGAAAAACCCCCTCATCCGGCGGGCCGTCGATCTGTCCGAGAGCTACGTCTTCGGTCAGGGCGTTACGGTGGAGGCGGTCAGTCCGACGGTGGACGTTGTAGTGCAGGAGTTCCTTGCCGACGAGGCCAACCGTGCTGAGTTCTCTACCCCGCTCAGCATGGCGGCGCGGGACGCGGACTTGAGGATCGAGGGCAATCTCTTCTTCGTCTTCTTCACGAACGCGGGCGGCTACCTGCGTGTGCGGACGATTCCGTTCGACGAAGTGCAGGACGTGATCTGCAATCCTGAGGACGCCCGCGAGCCATGGTACTACGTCCGCCTCAAGGCCCCGCGTGACACGCTGTTCGCATCGCCGTCCGCTTTGACTGCCGAGCCGGTCCTCTACCCCGACTGGCAGTACACCCCCAAGAGCCGCCCGGCGAGCTACAACGGCCACGCAATCGACTGGGATCATCCGGTCTACCATGTGAAGGTCAACGCGATCTCGGGCCAGCGGTTCGGCCTGTCAGAGCTTTACAGCGCGCAGGACTGGGCGCGGGCCTACAACGAGTTCCTTGCGAACTGGGCGACGATCACGCGGTCACTGGCTCGTTTCGCGTGGAAGGTCGTCACCAAAGGCGGCGCGGCACAGCGGGCGGCGGCTAGATCGCGGCTTGATTCCGGGCTCAGCGGCGACACGTACAATCCCGCGCCGTCCACCGGGTCTGTGTTCATCGAGACTGGCGACGCGGCATCGCTGCAACCGATCAGGACAAGCGGCGCAACCACTACCCCGGCAGACGGCAGACGCCTGCTGCTCATGGTCTGCGCCGCGACGGGTATCCCCGAGCAGTACTTCGGCGATCCGTCGACCGGCAACCTCGCCACGGCCAAGGCCATGGACCGCCCGACGGAATTGCAATTCCTCGTCCGGCAGATGCTCTGGACGCAGATCCTAGAGAACCTCTGCGCCTTCGCTATCGAGGCTCGTGCCCGCGCTGGCACCGTGGAAGGGCTATCCGGCGAGGACGTAGAGGACGCATGGGAGGAGATGAAGTTCCGCTATGACCACGATCCGAACGACATCGAACATCCTGACGAGCCCGTGGATGTCCACGTGGATGTCGCCTGGCCAGACCTTGTGGAGCGAGACGTCGTGGCACGGGTTGGTGCCGTGGTCCAGGCCGCAACGCTCGGCGGGCAGGGTATGTTGGCGGGCACGCTTGATGCTGAGTACACCACACGGCAGCTTCTCATGGCACTAGGGGAGAAGTCGGTGGAGGAAGTCATGGAGCAATTCTTCCCCGAGGAAGAGGTGCCAGAGGAAGAGGAGTTGGGCGTCGAGGCGTTGAAAGGCGCGATCAAAGAGCACCTGGCGCTACTCAAGGAGGCCGCGAATGCCGCGAGTCCTAGCGCCTGAGCCACAGACATACCGCGTGTTCCTGTCTCTGACGAGCGACCAGGGCGGGCGCGTGATCGAACTCGGCGGGCATAGATTCATCGTCGCGCTGGGAGTGGCGCTTCTAGGCTACGGGCTGTGTTCGGAATTGGAGGCGAGAGGGCACCATGTCAACGGCGTGTTCGTCAGCACTTCGTAGCGCAGCGGTTGCCGTGTACCGTGAGGCGACCAGGGCACAGAAGGCCATCGCAGAAGCCAAGCGCAAGGCACAGATCCGCAAGCTCGAACGCGAGTTCGCGGCAATGTTCGCCAAGCAGGGCCGCCTGTTCCTTGCGAAGCTGCCGACGTTCGCACGCTTCTTCCTCAAGGAAGCCGCCTATGACAGCGATCTCGTGGACGCGTTTTCCGAGGTGTTCGACACGACGCGGAGCAAGGCCGAGAAGGTGCTCGTCGACTCGATGTTCGACGGCCTGACGCTCGGCTACACGACGCAGGCGGCAGAGTTCGGAATTGAGCAATCCTTCAAGATAGAGGCGAAGCGGGCAACCGCATGGGCGAGAGCGAACGCCGCCGGCAAGGTTACAGCCATCGACGATACGACACGTGAATCCATCCAAGGAGCCATCACTCGGGGCATCGAGAGCGGAGAATCGTACGGTGCCGTTGCTCGGGATATCCGGGATCGGTTCGATGGATTCACTACCCAGCGGGCGCAACTCGTAGCCGTGCAAGAAAACGCCATGGCCTACGAAGCGGGGACGCGCACGCTGGTAGACGACATTCAAGCAGCCGGGATCAAGATGGAGAAGATGCTGGACGGACCAGACGACGAGCTGACGAGCGAGCTGTGCAGAGACGACATGGCGGCGGGATGGATTCCAGCGGATCAACCATTCCCGAGTGGCGAGATGTCTGCGCCGATCCACGTAGGATGCAGGCACAGTACAGCGTACAGGGTAGCGGAGGGCTGAGATGCAATCTGTAGCGGACTTCCCTTGGAAATACACACATTGCGCGGACAGTACGCAGGTCTCTGCCGGGCCATGCGTGCTGCACACGATCACGGTGAACAGACTCGACACGGGCGCTTGCGTCGTCACGGTGTATGACAACCCGGCAGCGGCGGGCAACGTGATCGCAGTCATTGACCTGTCGGCAACTACAGTCGTCGATCTCGTCTGCGCGACTCTGCTCTATGACATCAAGTGTGCGACCGGGCTGTACCTCGATTTCAGCGGCGCGGTCACGGCAGACCTCACGGTGACGTACAACTAGGAGGATGAGATGCCCTGGAGTAAAGCGGACGTCCCGAGATTCAACAAGAACCTCACGGACGCGGAAACCGATAGGTGGCTAGGCGCTGCGAACGGCTACCTTGAGACGTGTCTCGCTGACGGCGGTTCGACCGAGACGTGCGAGGCTTCCGCGATCAAGATCGCCAATGCCGCCGTGAAGGAATCGCAGCGAGAGACGAACGGACTCGGCGAGAAGATCCTTGAGGCGGTCTTCGACGAACACGCCACGATCAAGGCGACGGTCCAGGGCTTCCTCAAGGCGGCGCACGCGATCGCCAAGCATCCGAACGTCCCGGCCAAGTTCAAGCGGCGCG
>Ga0265297_10010588_pt1 | contig 11548 bp, 24 predicted proteins | sample Munlanlwell13791_FD_192502 | JGI IMG/M metagenome (GOLD analysis project Ga0265297, IMG submission 192502) | Leachate microbial communities from a municipal landfill in Southern Ontario, Canada - Leachate well 137-91 | ecosystem: Engineered > Solid waste > Landfill > Unclassified | place...
AAAGCCCATCACGAAGGAAGGAAAGCACGCAAGAACGGCACTATGCTATCGTGTAATCCTTACGACAAGAATGCCAAAGTTGACAGTGATGAATGGCTACGCTACAACAACTGGCGGAACGGTTGGCTATTTATGGATGGTCAACTTAACGATGAGGAACGGCGCAAATACGGTAGCGTCATTTGGCGACTATAATAAATAAAGGAGTGCTGAAATGGCAGAAAGACGAACTCTAACTATTGAAAGTAATTACTGCAAGGAATGGACTATCAGGGATGCCATTCGGGAGATTATCCAGAATGCTCTTGATACGGGCACTAAAATCAATATCAAACCTTGCGTACTTGATGCCGATGGTAAGGTGAAATTCTGCGTGGCTGACAATGGTGTTGGTATCAAGCTATCAGACTTCATCATTGGCAGAAGTTCCAAGCGTGAAAACAACAAGGTAATCGGGCAATTCGGTGAGGGGTTGAAAATTGGATGCCTTGTACTTGCACGTGAGGGACGGCAAGTGAGCATTTTATCACTTAACAAAAAGTACATATTCTCAATCCAGTACGATGGAACTTGGCAAGAGAAACTATTGACAATAGACATTGACGATAGCCCCACAGAACAGATAGGGACTAGCGTAATTCTGGAATGTTCACAGGAAGAAATGCAAACGGCAACAAGTTTGTTCTTAGCACTTAATCCTCAAAAAGTAATTGATAATGGTAGGGGTACATTCAAAGGCTCTTACGAAATCATTGACGGAAATCCTGGCATTGTTTGGGTAAACGGTCTTGCAGTTACGAAGGTGGATGCCGTTTACGGATACAACTTCAAAGACAAAGACTTAGTGAACAGAGACAGAACGGCAATCAATACGAGTGCTATCAAGAGTGCTGTTGCTAAGGCTCTGTCTGCTACGTACAGTCGGGATATAATCCGCAATCTACTTACCATCGGAAGCAGAAAGGCAGAAGATGGTAAGACACCTGCGGAATTTGACGTAATGTTTACACCCAACAGGAATACGTGGCGTTCCGTAGTGAGGGAAATGTACGGCACTAAAGTCTGTCGTTCTTCGGGTAATCCGAAGGTGGATTTAGCGGCAATTGAAAAGAACTGGGTGGTGTTGGCACTTCCTTGGAGTTTCAACTACTCACTAAAGAACATACTGCCAGATGCTACTCAGGTCTTGAAAGATAATAAAAAGATTGTCCCTTTGTCCAGACTTTCGGCATCCGACAGAGAGTTCTTTGATAAGGGCAAAAGGATTGCGGATGAAATTGCTGGCGAAGCAGGACTCAAGGTATATCCTGTTAAAATCTTTATTGACAATGAGAAGAAGAACGAAGCTCGGCTCTTTAACTTCAATCAGACAGGATATTATCTCAATGGCGTAGCTGGTATCTGTCTGGAAACAATAAAATCCCACGACATAGGGAAGATGGTCGGCACGCTTATGCACGAATATACTCACGGAACGTGCGGGCACGAGGATAACAGTCGGGATTTTGAGAATGATTTAACGGACATAGTAGCAAGTCTCGGACTGGCACTGATAAATGAGAGAGCGAAAGCCAAACAGAACAGGGGTCTGAATTACGCAATAAAGACAAACTTGACAACCTAAGTGGCACGTGGTATACTACATAATAGAGAGTGAACAGCTAAAAAAGGAGTTGGCAATGAAACCACAAAGTACCCTAATTAACGAGTTTATCAAGGGGGCAACGGAAGGTGAAGCAAGTCATATGTATATAGAGGGTGATGTTCTCTATTCATATGGGCATCACTTTCCATTGCTGGTACGCAGGGATTGGGGCTTTCTGCTGAACGCAGATAAGTATTCCAGTACCACAAGCCAGCATCAAAGTGCGTGCTTCCGTCACGCCACAATACAAGTACCATTCTCTGCATTAGAGGGTGCTGGCATTTCTTTTCGTGAGTTTGACCTGATAACTCACGAAGCCCAAAGATGGGACACTATCGGGTATCAGAAGCGTGTTGGCGAGGAACTTGAGACGATAAGTGTGGCAGAATATGAGAAGTTAAATGCTACTGAGCAAGAAGGCTGGTATCCTCAACAGGAACGCAGACCCGAATCTGCCATAATCCGTCATAACGGAAAGTGCTATCTATCGTCAATGGATGGCTATAACTTCTTCCTCTGTCAGCTACCCGAACCAGCCGATAATATTGAGGAAGCATTTGCTTCGCTGAAGCCGAAAGGAATCGGTAATAACTACGTGCGGCAAGGTGAATGGTTCTTCGTGATAGCTGAGGAAATGCCAATCTTCTTAATGAGAGACGATAAACCAATTCCGCCCGAAAATCTGAACAAGTTTATGTATCGGGCAATGACACCAAAGTTCACCTTACCAAACAAAAATCCAGACGGCAACCTTCACATCGCTACAAGGGGTATGCAGATTGGCAATGACATTTGGGTCAGTGGTCAAGTACGGCATACTACTAGATGGGGTGGTCGTGGCGACCACAGGATGCTGAGGCTTTCTACCAGCGACAATCCACTGATATTCAAGGCTTTTGAGAATAGAGCACTTGGGTCGTGGTCGGCATCAGGTAGGGTGGACTAAAGTGAGGGCAAAAGAAATCGGGGTGGGGAAGCTGGCAGTCGCTTTCATCGGACTGAACACGCTTGATGCCTACCTTACCCACAAGGTTGTGGTTGAAGGTGGTGGCTACGAATTAAACCCACTGGTGCGTAGCGTGTTGGAAACTTCCCCATCCAATTTCTGGCTCTTGAAAGTTCTAGGTAGTGCGGTTCTGGCAGGATTGCTCCTGTTGGTAGTAAAGCGTTTTCCTAGAACAGCCAAGAATGTGCTCGTCTTATGCGTGGGCATTCTTATCTTGATTTGTCTCTGGAATATAATAAGTATAATAGGAGAGTGAAATGGCAGACTTATCAGTATTTATGGACACCATCAAAGGGGCTTCTACCGCAGAACTTCAAGAGTTTAAGCGGATTATAGAACAGAAGCTAAAATCATCTTTTCGTGTTGGCGACAAAGTTTCCTTTGTTGGTCGGCGTGGCGAAGTCCTCACTGGTAAAGTTACACGGATAAATCCAAAACTGGTGAGCGTGACACTTCCGAGCGGCTTCGGTTGGAGAGTACACACGACTCTGCTAACCAAAGTCTAATCTTGACAAATAAAGTGGCACGGAGTAGAATTAAGACGATGGGAACGACATTGACGTATCACTGGCTTCATATCCCGACTGGTGCTGGAACTGAAAACGAATTTGACAGAGCACAGTTTAGGGATGCGGCACAAATTCGCTTCGAGGAAGGGAGACTGACTCGGCTTGACTTGCTTGAAGTTATCAATGAATGGAACAGGCGAGGAGAGGGAGAGTGGGTGTACTGGCTATGATAAAAGACGCTATGACCATAGAGGGCTTTGAAGTCAGGGTGAATTATGTGTGTCCTGTCAAGAAAGTGGTGGCACACACAAATCTTATACTCGGTCTTGACACGTGGCATAGTCACGACAATGACGGACACATCGAACCTAATAATGTTTTTGCCACATTTCAATGCAAGAAGTGTGGGTGCTGGCATAATTTTACTTGGGGGTTACATCCGTGAGTAAATCAAAAATGCACAAATATGAACTGGCAACCCACAAGACCACAGAGGTCAGGGCTGTTAATTCCATCACCAATGAGACGGTGAGTATCTGGCTTCAGAAGCTCAGGGAAGCAGGCAAATACGTTGATGGGGATGGGGTAAATTCAAGTATAGAGCGTCAGGCAAAGGTGCTGATTGCATTGATAACGGAAACCAAAGCTGGCAGGATAGACCGAGAGGTTATCTCAGAAATAGCCAAGCGACAGAATATTACAGCATCACTGATACTGGCGCAAAGCAGGTTAGCTAAATGAACTGGTTTGAACGGCTCACGAGTGCAAAGATTACCTGCGAGAATTGCAGGCACACGTTTAGGGTTAAACGTGGGGATTATTCTTTAGTCGTGTGTCCTAATTGCTGGCAATACAATAGATTACGTAAGAAAGGAGTGCAAAATGTCTCTGGCTCAGGGTCTAAAGACAAAACAGAGAAAACCCATAATCGTGCAACATAGGGTACTCAAGTACCTTGAAGCCTTTGACAAGTACCTTCGGGGTCAGGTGAGTGCGGAGTTTGTTGCAGAGCGTGGCAGAAAGTTAAAAGCAATAGGGGGTAATCGTGTATCTAAGAGATAATGGTGGTGGCATCACCAGAGAAAGCCTTGAGTTCTGGAATAAGAACAAGAACAGCATCGGCAAAGTAACTCACGTTGAAGTCTCCGCTGAGGGGCTTTATCTTGAGGACAGAACAGGTGAGAACGGCATCACTTACCCTGTTGAATACAACTTCATTGCCTTCGGGGAACGTGGTGCTATTTTGCTATCAGGTTGTAACTCAGGATATGGTGGCGAAGGTCCAAATGGAACAGCAAAGATATTGGCTGAATTGGGACTTACGCTAGAAGAAGCACGAAAGGCAATGTATCGCAAGAACATTCACTATGATGTAATTCGGGGTGAAATGATACCACCGCTAGAATAGCGGGCAAAAAATAAAAGTAGTAAGCTATGCTTACGAAGGAGAAAAAGGTGAACGAGGCAATAGAACAGGAAGAATATCGAGGCTTCCAAATCAAAATCTATCCCGAACTGGACTGTATTGAAAGTCCTAGAGAGTGGGACAATCTTGGCACAATGATTTGTTTCCACAAACGCTATGACTTGGGAGACAAGCACAATCTCAGGGCAGATGATTTCAACGGATGGGATGAAATTGAACGGCATCTGGAGAAAGAAGAGGATGCGGCAATCATCCTTCCTCTCTATCTCTATGACCATTCGGGCATAACAATGAGAACACATCCGTTCAGTTGCCCTTGGGACAGTGGTCGGGTCGGTGTTATTTATATTTCCAGAGAGAAAATCCGCAAGGAATACAGTGTCAAACGTATCTCCAAGCAACTACGGCAAAGAGTGGAGAAGTACCTTGTGGGCGAAGTTGAAACATATGACCGTTTCCTTACTGGACAGGTCTACGGCTTCGTAATTGAAGATGCTGATGGTGAACAGCTTGACTCTTGTTGGGGCTATTATGAAGAACCAACAGACATAATCAAGGAATGCAAATCTACTGTTGACCATCACATCGAGGCACTGAACAAAGAGAAGCACTATCCCAAAGTGGAAGTGTTCGTAACAAAGACACAGAAGTTTCGGGCACGCATTCGGGAGAGTGTGGAAGTCCCATCCTATGAAGTCAGTATTGGCGGAGAGGAATGGGGTAAGGGAAAGGGCAGAAATTACGAAAAAGAAATCATCCAACAGATGAATAGCATCCTTGCCACTTTGAACGGTGAGTTCGTTGCTAACTCCGCTAGTATGTTTGTGGCGGAGTTGGAAAACATAAAAGAGTGGAAAGAATGGGCAGGGAAATCACAGATTACCAAAGAAGTGGCAGAGAAACTTGGTATCCCTGTGATTGATGTACCACTGAACGAGGAAGGAGAGGGCTAAATGACTCTACGAGACTTTATCAAAGCAAATCGGGCAGAGCTTGACAACTGTATCAATCAGGCTTTGTATCGTTACGATGGTCGGGGTGGGAGAGGAACAATACCAAACCCACCACCTTCTCGAAATGACGAGGAAAGACGGCAATGGATACTGAATGACGAAGGACTTTACCGATGGGCAAGGTCAGAAGGGGTCAGGATATAATATGAAACTACTAACTAAAGAGCTTGTGAGGCAATTCCCTAAAATCGGGGCAACAGATGGTACGCCGATGGGAGAACGAAAAGTAATAGCCAAGTTTTTCCATCCACTCTCTAACTGGACTTGGTATGCCTTTGAGTATGATGGCACAGACGAGTTCTTCGGGCTTGTAGATGGACACGAAAAAGAACTCGGTTACTTCTCACTGGCTGAAATGGGAAGTGTTAAAGTAATGGGTCTCGGCATTGAACGTGACCTTTACTTCGGTACACCAAAGATTAAAGAAATACCAGCACTCGCTGAGTGGCTGAAGGAGTGGGAGAAATAATGGCAAAAATATACGGTGGTGTAGAAGGTATCGAAAAGCCAGAGTTCAGTGAACCGTTTGACTTCAAGGCATATGAGAAGCAAACAGAGGACTATGTGAGCAAGATAAAAGAATATGCTAAGGAAAATGGCAACTGTCCAGAAGCAGGAAAGGAAATTTATTTCGGGGTTGCTGATGGCAGGGCTTGTTATGTAGTCCTTTCTCTCAAACCTGTGGAACTTATCCATCTTAACATTTATGATGGCTACCAGTTCCAATATGCAAATAGACTAACTGCAACAGATGTGCGGAACGAAATCAAGAGGAATGAGGCTCTGGCAAAGTTATTCAGCAGATAGCCTGACGACAAATTACGTGGGGCTGAACGGTCAAGGGTATCAGGATAGGCTCTGTAGAGTAGACATCGAAAGGGGAAAAGTGCCGACTCCCGACTGAGCGACAAGAAATCGCTCCAGTCCCAGCCAAAATTTAGGAGAAATGATATGGCAGAAATGATTTGGTGTCAATCTTGCAAAACAGTCGTTTGGGCATATGACCATCAACCCAATGTTGGAATGAGTGGCATTTGTAATATGCTCAGACTTCCCTGTCCAGTATGCGGAAGCAAGGGGAATTATGATGGTTGGGGCGTTGATAATCTAGCAGACTCATTGAAAGAGGCTCTAACCAAGCATTCCGATACCCCGATATATGATAAGTGGGCGGCAATGAAAGCTATTGCCAATGCTCATAAAATGACGTGGCTACCGTCTCCTGACAATGATTGGTTCAGACGACCATAGTGGCACTTTAACTTTAGTAAGGAGCAATGGCAATTATGACAAAAACGAAAGAGGTTGAGATGGGGGCAAAAGAGTCTGCGGTCAGGGAAGCGGCAGAGAATGAGTACCGAGCACTTTTCCGTATGGTATATCACGAGCATCGGCACAGTATGACAACCGACCTCTACCGATTAGAGGCAGAGCTTGTAATCGCTGGTTATCGCATTGAGACAGCGTGGGGTAAGTATTTGCATACGCCAGATGGTAGGGTCATCGTGCTTGATGACTGGAATGAGGTTGACAACTAGCGTGGCATATGGTAAGATATAGATAATGGGAAAAGTTATGGGGACTTTAAGATACTGGCGAGACAGATTCCTTGCTTGCAAGGCAAATAAGCGTTACATCAACAAGCAGGAATTTGAGGAAATCTTGAGAGGTAACTAATGAAAACGGCAATCGTAAGCTCTAAAGAGCTAGGCACTAATTGCTGGTCACCAAAAAGGTTCTGTGGTGGCAGGTGTGACCGTGTTATGTACTGCAAATATCCAGAGAAAGAAACCTGCAAGGCTGTGGCAACAGAGGTTGAATTCATCAAGCAAGATAAAGTAAAGCGGATAGAGCAGATAAGCGAGACGGCACAAAAAGCGTTAGAACAGCTAGAACAGCGAGCGAGCCGAGATTTGGAGAAGTTGAATGGGCTTAATGAAAGAATATCTCTGCAATAAAATTACAGAATTTGCCGCACTCCACAACTTAACGGAAGATGAAGTTTATCAAAACGATAGGCTTTATCAACAAGCTGTGGAGTACGCTGATAAGTGTCTCAAAAAAGAAATTAACGAGGGAAACGATGGCAAAAATTAGTCAGTCTAAGCTAGATAGCAGGGAAGAAGAGCTGGCACGAAAGGAGTACGGGATGGAGTTCGTTGATTTGCCAGGGAATGTGAAGCAAACTCTCCATAATGCCGTTTTGGAAGAGTTCGGGGTCAGACGTAAGTTCAAATTTACTTGTCTCGAATGCGGCAAGTTGTTTGAGGATATGGTTGAGGGCGGACTTGTGGAGATATATACGGACATTCAATCCGAAACTCATACCGAAGTGCTTCAAAGCTGTTGCCCTAAATGTCGAGAAGCAAAGGAGAAAGCGGCAGACTTAGCCGCTCTGGAAGCAGAATGGAAGTAAAAACTAGGGTAGTAGCGAATAACTTTTGGGCTTACTGTTGTCCTAGATGTGACAACGGAACGATGGCTTGGGAACGTGACAAGGTAGATGAACCAGCGTTCTTGAAGTGCATTCTCTGTGGCAAAGAAGTACATCAGGAAAACTTTTACAGAAAATCGGGGAAAAAGTCCAGTAAAGAGGCAACATCTGAAGCTAATTTGGTACAGGAAGGGCAGGAAAAACCAGCTAAAAAGGACTATAAATGGCGTTTTATCCACGTTCAAAAGTGAAATAAAACCTCATTTTTGGCGTTTATTTTACGATAAAAAGGAAATAAAAAATGCAGACATTTAGAGGTAAATACAACTCGGCAAACGTAATGATTGATGAATTAGACCAAGAGACAATCAGCCAGATATATTCATTTCTCAATCATCCAGCGTTTGCTAATACTTACATAGCTGTTATGCCCGACACTCACGCAGGGGCAGGGGCAGTCATTGGTTATACTGCTAAAATGAACGAATATGTCATTCCTAACGTGGTGGGGGTTGACATTGGCTGTGGAGTGCTTGCATATCCTCTTGGGATTACGGATATTGACTTCAAGAAACTAGACCAGTTTATAAAGAAGAATGTTCCGAGTGGCTTCAACATCAGAAGCACCGATGAAAAAATGGTCATTGGCAAGAAACCGAGAGACTACTTTAGAACAGCAGATGATGTGCTTGACCTTGCGGGAAAGACAGGGCAAGAGAGGGAAAAGGTTATCGGGTCAATAGGCACATTAGGTGGTGGAAACCATTTCATTGAAATTGACAAAACGGATGAGGGACAGTTCTGGCTTCTCATCCACTCTGGTAGCAGAAATTTCGGGTTAAGAGTAGCAAATTACTATCAGGGTAAAGCTAAAGAATTGCTCAAGACTATGTTCGTTGGGGCTGATGCTTACAAGAACCTTGAGTATCTTCCTGTCGGCTTCGGTGCAGAGGAATATCTTGAGGCAATGCACATAGCACAGGACTATGCAAGACTGAACAGAGGAGTTATGGCACAAGTAATTATGAACTTCTTTGGGGAGTCAGCGTGGAACAGCGAAGCCATTGAGACAGTCCATAACTACATTAACTTTGAGGACAAAATTATCCGCAAGGGAGCAGTGTCGGCACACGAAGGTGAGCGACTGGTCATACCGTTTAATATGCGTGATGGGGTAATTGTTTGTAAGGGTAAGGGAAACAAGAAATGGAATTATTCAGCCCCACACGGAGCAGGTAGGATACTATCCAGAAGGAAAGCCAAAGAGACACTTTCAATGGAAGAATTCAAGTCCGAAATGGAAGGTATCTATACCACAACTGCTACACTTGCTACACTAGACGAGTCACCGATGGCATATAAAGATAAAGACGTAATCATCGAGGCAATCCAAGAAACGGTTGAGATTGAGTTCTTTATGAAACCAGTCTATAACTTTAAGGCAGGGGGAGAATAATGGATAACGTAACTGGGCAAAAAATAGTCAAAGTGCGACCTATGACTGAGGAAGAAAAGGATAGAGAAGGATGGTATCGTGGCACTACCGTTCTTGAACTGAGCAACGGTGTCTTGCTCTATGCCTCTAGTGATGAGGAAGGGAATGACGCAGGGGCAATGTTCGGGATTGACAAGAATAAATCTTTTATGTTGGGGATATAACAATGCTACGAGTAGTAAAAAGCCATTGTCCTGATTGTGGTACTCTGCTTAAAGTTCCTGTGGATGTAAAGAGGAAGTGGCTAATCATCCTTGAATACGATGATGAAATTCCTGTCCAATGCCCCAAATGCGGGGAAATGTGGATATGCCATCTGTATTGAAATAAAGGAGTGAAATGAAAACATACCAAGACAAAAGTAGCCAGCTTTATGACGGACTTCCCTTTATGGAGATAGAGGGAGAGCATATCCCATTCCCTTGCATTGCCGAAGTGAAACTGGATGGGGAGTTTCAGTACGTAGTCAAAAAGCAAGGTCAAATCTACCTTGTGAATAAAAAGGAACACGGTAGGATACGGACAGATATGCCAGTGACCAACAGCATTGACATTCCAGATGATAGTGTGTTACTAGCAGAGTTAGTCTATGGTGCTGGCACTAATTTCTATGACTTCCTTTCCCATAAACTTGACCCCGACTTAAATTTGGCAGTTTTTGGGTGTCTCAAGTATGATGGTCAGGAAATCTGGAAAACCAATGACTACCTTGCCGCTCGGAAACTTCTGGAAAGTCAGACATTCTACAACAAGAAAATCAGTTTAGTACCGAAGGCTATTTGCCGCAACCAGCAAGAGTTGGACTCATTCTACAATCTTGTGGTCGGTAAAGGGTTCGAGGGCATCGTAATCAAAGACCCACTCTCCAAATACATTGATGGGCAAACTGGTAGGTGGGCAAAGCGGAAGTTTATGGCTGATAATGACTTCGTAATAATGGGGTATCAGTCAGGCACAAAGAGAGCTAAAAACCTGTCAATTCTTGTCGGGCATCAGGTTGACGGTAAGTTAAAGCGATTGACCTATGTTGGTGGTGGCTTCAAGCTACACGAAAAGGATGCTCTGCTTGGGGCATTAAAAACCATAACCACAGGACATAGCGGCGATGAATACTATGTCCAACCTAAGATTGTAGTAACTGTCAAACACTATGGAGTAATTCGGAACGCTGATGGGACTGTCAACTCACTACGGCATCCGCAGTTCAAGTGTATCAGATTTGATAAAACACCGTTTCAGGTGGATACAATAAAATGAGCAAACGGCAAATCGCTAAGTGCAGATTAACACGTACACCAGACCCAAATAGTGAGGTTTGTAATAAGTGCGAATATAAGTTCATCTGCTTCACCACTGGCAAATTAAAGAAAGTCCAGATTGGTAAGTTTAGGTACGTTTTTGATGTACCAAATGATGCAGAGGGGCAAAAGTTTCTGGAGTTGTGCAAGAAATTTCTCAACAAAGGATTGTGGGAAATGAAACCACGTGGCAGAAACTCAAACCGCAAGGACTTACCGTACAGAAACCATTGCAGAGACGTAAAAAGTAAAGATGCCGAGTGGTTCGCAGTTTATTTTAATAAGAAAGGGAGAAGCGACTATGAATCATCTTGATGATGATGCCATTTTTACCGTTAAGATACGAGAGATAGAAGAAAAGCCTGGGAAACCTATCTACCTCACGTTCAAAGGCAAAGATTACCAGCTTCTAGCTGATATGCGATGCGTGGGCAATACTGACGAGGACAATATCTGTAAAACGTGTAAACTAAAGTTCAGGTGCTTCTCTAGTGATGCCTTGCGTGTGAATATCGAGGATGATTTGGCAAAGATACCCTTCCAGCAAGAACCCACGATTACGGAATTGCTTAAAGTCTTTTTGGCTCGTAGCGGAGTGGACTTGACAAAATTAGAGGCACGTGCTAAGATTATAGAGAATGAGACAAAACGTGGGAGTGACGAGCCAGTAAATGAAACTACACTGTAATGCTTGCAGAAAAGATTTTACCACATTAGCCGAG
>Ga0265297_10010589_pt1 | contig 11546 bp, 11 predicted proteins | sample Munlanlwell13791_FD_192502 | JGI IMG/M metagenome (GOLD analysis project Ga0265297, IMG submission 192502) | Leachate microbial communities from a municipal landfill in Southern Ontario, Canada - Leachate well 137-91 | ecosystem: Engineered > Solid waste > Landfill > Unclassified | place...
AGGAGAACCTAAAAACCAGCTTGCTTCGGCTATTACTCGTGAATTCGGCTCATTCGAAAAATTCAGGGAAATTTTCACCAATGCTGCCTTAACAAGATTTGGATCAGGATGGGCATGGCTTTCTGTTGACTTAAACGGAAAGTTATGTATTTGTTCTACACCAAATCAGGATAATCCTCTGATGGATATTGCTGATTGTAAAGGGCAACCCATCATGGGATTGGATGTTTGGGAGCATGCCTATTACCTCAAATATCAAAATCGGAGGAATGAGTATATAGCTTCCTTTTGGAATATTGTCAATTGGGATGTGGTCGAAGATTTATTCAATAAATACACAAAGTAGTTTTTCATATCAGTAAGTTTTGTTACCGGCCGCTCTCCCAGAGCGGCTTTTTTTTAATAGCATTGATTTTGCATAGGGACAGCAAAAATTGAAAAATAATGAGTGATAACCAATCTTATGTTGAGCATGAGGGCTTTATCATTAATAAAGCAGATGATTATTACAATGTAAGGCTTATTGTAAAATCAGCATGTTCAGCATGCGAGATTAAGGGTGCATGCAGTGTATCTGAAATCACGGAAAAGATACTTCAGGTAAAAGATGAAGGGATATCTTATCTGCCTAATGAAAGGGTTATGGTTAGCATGAAATCTTCTCTTGGACTTAAAGCCGTTTTATTGGGGTACATTCTTCCATTTATCATCATCCTTACCAGTTTGATTATTGGAGTCAAAGTTTTTAAAAATGATGGGATTGCTGCCGGGGTAGCTTTATTATTAACTGGAGTTTATTATTTTGTTCTCTACCTCTTCAGAAGCACATTAAAAAATAAATTTAAATACAGCATAAGAAAGATTAACTGAAAGTAATTCTTTCTGTAACGCATGCTTATTTAGAATTTATATAATGTGTTTTTCTTTATTCAGTATTAGAAACAAATATTTATACCTTTGCAGTCGTGATGAATTTATATCATGACTATATAGAATTATTTGACAAAGTAAAATAAAAAAAGAGTGAGTAATACCGTTATAATAAATGCAATTATTTCCCTCGGAGCCATAGGTTTGGTTGCATCCGTAATTTTGTTTGTCGTTGCTCAGCGTTTTAAGGTAATCGAAGATCCGCGAATTGATGAGGTGGTGGAGGTATTGCCTTCTGCCAATTGCGGGGGATGCGGATATGCCGGTTGCAGGAATTTTGCTGAATCCATGGTAAAAGCGGGAACCCTTGAAGGTTTCAATTGTCCAGTGGGGGGCAATGATGTTATGCAGCAGGTCGGAAAAATTCTCGGGCTTGAAGCGGAAATTAAAGAACCTATGATCGCAGTGGTGCGATGCAACGGTTCCTATACCAATGCTCCTTCAAAAACAAAATATGACGGGGCAAAATCATGTTTTGTGGCTAATGCCCTGTTTTCGGGTGAAAATGGATGTGCTTACGGATGTCTTGGATTAGGTGATTGTGTTGCCGCCTGTACTTTTGATGCCATACATATGAGCGAAGAAACAGGATTACCGGTGGTCAATGATAAATGTACCGCATGCGGAGCCTGCGTCAAAGCTTGCCCGAGAAGTATCATTGAACTGAGGAATAAAGGCAAAAAGGATAAAAGAATCTTCGTTTCCTGCATGAATGAGGAAAAGGGAGGAATTGCAAAGAAGAATTGCAGTGTTGCCTGTATCGGATGCAATAAGTGTTTTAAGGTGTGTCCTCATGATGCCATCACTATGAAAAACAATTTGGCATACATTGATTTTGTGAAATGTAAACTTTGCCGAAAATGTGTTATTGAATGCCCTACCGATTCCATTTGGGAAGTAAACTTTCCTCCCCGGAAACCCAAAGAAGAAGAAACGGAGGTGCAAACTGTTGCAGAAAAGCCGGTTATACAGTTGGCTGCAAACAGCGAATCTTTACCGCTTAAAGATCAGGATACCCATTCGGATACTGCGGTAAAAGAACAACATAATCCAGAAGGAACCAGTGAAATATAATAAACTATAAAAAGTGTTGAAAACATTTAAACTTGGAGGCGTTCATCCGCCTGAGAACAAGATTTCATCAGGGAAGCAAATTGAAATGTTCCCCATACCAAAAACAGCTTCAATTCCTCTTGGTCAGGTACTTGGAGCCCCTTCGGTATCTTTGGTAAATAAAGGCGACCGGGTAAAAGTAGGTCAACTCATCGCTAAAGGAGAAGCTTTTATTTCGGCCAATGTACATTCATCCGTTTCGGGTATTGTTACTAAAATTGATGAGGTAACTGACACAAGTGGCTACAAGAAACCCGCTATCATTATTGAAAGTGATGGTGACGAATGGATGGAAGGTATTGATACCTCCCCGGAAATCATCAGGGATTGCGCTTTGACTGCTGAAGAAATCATAGTTAAAATAAAAGAATCAGGAATCGTAGGGCTTGGCGGAGCCACTTTCCCCTCTCACGTAAAACTGATGATTCCCAAAGACAAGAAAGCGGATTACCTGATCATTAATGGGGTGGAATGTGAACCCTATTTAACCTCAGACCACCGTCTGATGCTGGAGAAAGGTGAGCAAATTCTGATTGGGACAAGTATTTTAATGAAGGCATTGGGTGTTGACAAAGCCATTGTTGGAATTGAAAACAATAAAGCGGATGCGATTGACCATTTGAGCAAGCTTGCTGCCGGGTTTAAAGGCATCAGTGTTCAGGGATTAAAAGTGAAATACCCGCAAGGGGGTGAAAAACAGTTGATCAAAGCTTTGGTTAACAGGGAAGTGCCCTCTGGACGTTTGCCGATTGAAGTGGGTTGTGTGGTGAATAATGTAGGCACTGCTTATGCTGTTTATGAGGCGGTTCAAAAAAACAAACCTCTTTTTGAGCGCATTGTAACAGTTACCGGCAAAGAATTGAGTCAAGCTGCCAACTACCTGGTGCGCATCGGCACCCCGGTTTCAGAGGTAATTCAAAAGGCAGGCGGTGTCCCTGAAGATACCGGAAAAGTGGTGAATGGCGGCCCTATGATGGGGAAATCTTTGAATTCATTGGAAAGTCCTGTAACGAAAGGCACCTCCGGCATTATCCTTTTCAGAGCTTCTGAGTCGAGAAGAGGAAAAACAGTTTCGTGTATTCGTTGTGCAAAATGTGTAAGTGTATGCCCTATGGGTCTTGAACCTTATTTGCTGGCACAGTTTGGCGAATCGCAACGGTATGAGGATGCTGAAAAAAACAGGGTAATGGATTGTATCGAATGCGGATCTTGCGCTTATGTATGTCCATCGTACAGACCACTACTGGATTATATCCGCATGAATAAAACTCAGGTTGGTAAACTAATCAGATCAAGAACAAACAAATGAACGATAATCTATTAACAGTTTCTCTTTCTCCCCATATTCATGGGAATATGAATGTGAGAAAAATTATGTGGGGAGTGATCATCGCACTTATACCTGCAATGCTGGTGTCATTCTGGTACTTTGGAGTCGGAGCTTTTTTACTTACATTAATAGCTGTCGCCTCCTGCCTTATCTTTGAATTCCTGATTCAAAAATACTTTTTTAAGGGAGATGTAACGATTACAGATGGCTCAGCCATTGTCACCGGCTTGTTGTTGGCATTCAATGTACCAAGTTCATTGCCTTGGTGGCAAATGATTCTTGGCGGCCTCGTTTCCATCGGTATTGCAAAAATGTCATTTGGAGGACTGGGAAAAAATCCTTTCAATCCTGCACTTATAGGCAGGGTTTTCTTATTGATATCCTTCCCTGTGGACATGACTTCATGGCCTTTACCCATTGAAAACAGGCTGGTGCTGGTGGATGCATTGACCGGCCCGACTGCTCTGGGTGTTTTAAAGGAAGGAATTGCCAACGGCCAAACCATCTCTGATCTGGCGAAAGAACTTCCCGATTATTCCCGCATGTTTTTCGGCAATATCGGGGGATCAGTAGGTGAAGTGTCGGCCATTGCCATCCTCATTGGAGGTATTTATATGCTGTACCGAAAAATCATTAGCTGGCATATTCCGCTGTCCTATATTCTGACCGTTGTGCTGTTTTCAGGAATACTTTGGATCATTAATCCTGAAAAGTATATTGATCCTTTGTTTCATGTATTGGCCGGAGGATTGCTGCTGGGGGCCATTTTTATGGCAACTGATATGGTTTCGTCACCGATGACTTTTCCCGGTATGCTTGTCTTTGGAGTGGGATGCGGTGTACTTACCGTTTTAATCCGTGTTTTTGGCGCTTATCCTGAAGGTGTTTCCTTCGCAATCCTGATCATGAATGCATTTACACCGTTAATAAATAAAGGCTTTAAACCTAAAAGATTTGGGGAGGTAATTAAAAAATGAGTAAAAAGTTAGAATCGAGCTTTAAAAACATGGTGTTATCCTTGTTTTTAATCTCTGTAGTTATGGCTGCTGCTCTTGGATTTGTTTATAATACGACAAAAATTCCAATAGAAGAAAACGACAAAAAAGTTGTGATTGATGCCTTGAAATTAGTATTGCCTGAGTTTAACAATGACCCGACCAAGGAAATTGAAAGCTTGGATAAACTACAGATCTATCCTGCAAGTCTTGATGGAAATCCGGTCGGATATGCAGTAAAAACATATACGGATAAAGGATTTAGCGGTACATTCTGGCTGATGGTCGGTTTTACTACTGACGGAAGCGTTAAAGATATTTCCGTGCTGCAACAAAATGAAACTCCCGGTTTAGGAACAAAGATGAAAGAATCTCCTTTCAAAGATCAGTTCCCGGGTAAAAATCCTGAAACATTCGTGATGAAAGTGAAGAAAGACGGAGGCGCGGTGGATGCCATTACTGCTGCTACCATCTCATCGAGGGCTTACTGTGATGCCGTTCAGCGGGCATATGATGCCGTAAAGGATAAAATCAATTCAAAAGGTGAAAGTGAACAAAAAGGAGGGAACAATGACTAACATACAACAATTTACTAAAGGTTTGATCAAGGAGAATCCTGCCTTGGTGCTGTTGCTGGGTATGTGTCCTACCTTAGCCGTAACATCTTCTGCTATCAACGGTTTGGCAATGGGTCTCGCCACTACTTTTGTATTAACTTTTTCAAATATCGTTATTGCATCCATTAAAAACTTCATTCCTGACAAGGTACGGATTGCCGGTTTTATTCTGGTTATTGCCACTTTTGTTACCATTGTTGACCTTGTGATGAAAGCATGGGCACCTCCCGCCATTTACAATGCCTTGGGCGTGTTTATTCCGCTTATTGTGGTAAACTGCATCATTTTAGGTCGAGCCGAAGCCTTCGCTTCCAAGAATTCGGTTTTTCATTCGCTGCTTGATGGCCTCGGAATGGGAGTTGGATTTACTCTTGCCCTTTTTGTTATGGGGAGTATAAGAGAAGTACTCGGAAACGGCTCCATACTCGATATCAAATTTGTTTCGCAAGAGGCTAAAACCATATTGATGTTCGTTATGCCTCCCGGTGCATTCATTACCCTGGGATTTTTAATTGCAAGCGTTAATAAACTTAAAAAGGCCTGATACTATGGAATACATTAGCATTATCATTCTTGCCATTTTTGTTAACAATGTGGTATTGGCTCAGTTTCTGGGAATTTGTCCTTTTCTGGGTGTTTCCAACAAGATTTCCACCTCTGTTGGTATGGGTGGTGCCGTTGTTTTTGTTATGGCCCTGGCTAATCTTGTTACTTATCTTGTTTATAATTATATTCTTGTCCCCCTCAGTGTGGAATTTATGCAAACGATCACTTTTATCCTCGTAATTGCTGCACTTGTTCAGATTGTTGAGATTATTCTGAAAAAACTCAGTCCGCCACTTTATCAGGCATTAGGGATTTATCTGCCTCTGATCACAACCAACTGTGCTGTTTTAGGGATTGCCATTCTTGCTATAAAAAAAGACTTGGATCTGGTAATGAGTGTGGTTTATGCCAGTTCTACAGCAGTTGGGTTTACACTTGCCTTAATTGTCATGGCCGGAATTCGCGAACAACTTGAATTAACAGGTGTTCCAAAAGGGATGAAAGGGTTTCCTATTGCACTCGTTACTGCCGGACTTTTATCCCTTGCATTCATGGGATTTGCAGGAATTATTTAAGCCGGAAATAAAGAATTGATTTTTAATTGTGTTTACCCTTCGTTCTTTTCAGAGCGAAGGGTTTTTTGTTGGCTGCATTCAGGTGATTTGAATATTTATATTAATTCCAACAATTTCCCCCTCAGAGGCTCCTAAACGGGACTCTGAGGAAAATTCCCGATCAATAAACAATAGTGTTCTTTTTGAGAGACACTGATGGGGATGGAATAGCTTTTCTTCAACATAATTCTATATGTCTGTAGTCCCCGAATCACTTTTTAAATTGCAGTCCAAGGATAGGGCGATGAACATTGATAAATAAACTTATCCAATCTCCATGCTAAATTTAAAGCCGGTATAAAAAACAAATCTGTTATATATTTCACAAATTAAATATATACATTTGCCGGTATAAAAAAGTAAAAATTTAAACTGATGCGAAGATTAGTCGAGATTATTTTTATCGTGCTTATACCCCAGGTAATTATTTCCATCCTGATATATAACATTCAGAATGTTCCCAATTATAATAATATGCCTGAGCTGAAAGAAAAATATGCAACACCTCGCAAAGAATTAAAGGATCATTCTGCTTTTCCTGAACTGCAGAAAGAATTTGCCAATGCGCATGAAATGACCGCTGCATGCCTTGAATGCCATGCCGAACGGGGGCAGCAGATGCTTAAAAGTCCCCATTTTACATGGGAAACTGAAGAATATGTTCCTGGCAGAGGGGTTATCTATCACGGTAAGAAGAATGCCCTCAACAATTTCTGTACGGGTATTGCTGCCGGAAGTGAACCTACCTGCAACCGCTGTCATGCCGGTTATGGATACAGCGATAAGAATTTTGATTTTACCGATGTCAACAACATTGATTGTATTGTCTGCCACGACAACAGCAATACCTATAAAAAGGCATCGGGAATGAGCGGCTATCCGGAAAGCGGTGATAAAGCCCCCGATTATAAAGTGGTTTTTGCGAACTTAGGTGTTCCTCAAATTCAGAATTGCGGAGGATGTCATTTTCACAGTGCAGGTGGCAATAATGTAAAACATGGCGACCTCGAACAAGGCCTTGTCGGATGTTCAAGAGAGGTTGATGTGCATATTTCGGAAGAAGGTGCAGGAATGAATTGTGTGGATTGCCACGAAACAAAAGACCATGTGATGAAAGGACGCTATTATGCGCTTTCCTCCACCAACAGAAACAGGGCATTCTGCAGCGATTGCCACACCCTTTTTCCTCATGAAGATGATCTGATCAATGAACATACCTACAAAGTGGATTGTAAAACCTGCCATATTCCGCAATATGCCAAAGTGAATCCCACAAAAATGACCTGGGACTGGAGCACAGCCGCCAAACTTAAGGGAGGTCACCCTTATTTTGAAAAGGATAGTATGGGAAATGTGGTTTATTTGTCTGAAAAAGGTTCTTTTTCATGGCAGAAGGATGCTGTACCGGATTATGCATGGTTCAATGGCACTGCCGACCATCATTTGCTTACAGATACCATTACTGAAGTTCCCGTGAAGATTAATAAATTGTTTGGTTCTTACGATGATCCGCAATCCAAGATTATTCCCCTTAAGATTCATAAAGCTAAACAACCGCACGATCTGGTTTACAACAGGATCTTACAGGCAAAGCTTTGGGATGCCGAAAAAGGGAAAGGGGCTCTGTGGGTGGACTACGACTGGGATGCCTCCCTGAAGGCGGCCATGAATTATCTGGAAATTCCTTTTAGCGGGAAATATGACTTTATTGAGACTCAAATGTATCTTCCTCTAAGTCACATGGTAGCACCCAAAGAAGAAGCCTTAAGCTGTGAGGAATGTCATACACGCAATAACAGTCGTTTAGCAGGTCTGACTGATTTTTATATGCCCGGCAGGGATCGAAATCATATTATTGAGATTATCGGAAAATTATTGGTACTTGTATCATTATTAGGTGTATTCGGACACGCCATGCTTAGGTACCTCAGTCACAGAAAAAGAAAAGTAAATCACTAAAGAAATTTAATCACATGAAAAAAGTATACATTTATCGTTTGTTTGAACGTTTTTGGCACTGGTCACAGGCTTTGCTAATTTTTATACTGATCTTTACGGGCCTTGAAATTCACAGCACTTACGAGATTATTGGTTTCAAACTGGCGGTCAAACTGCATAATGTGGCCGCTATTTCATTTATTATCCTTATAATTTTTACCATTTTCTGGCATTTTACCAGCGGAGAATGGAAACAATACATTCCGACTGCAAGAAATCTTAGAGCGCAGGTGGAGTATTATATTACCGGTATTTTCAGAAATGCTCCTCATCCTACACGTAAAACCATTCTCAGCAAGTTAAATCCGCTGCAACGTTTGGTTTATTTGGTTTTGAAACTTTTTATGATTCCTTTAATGGTAATCTCCGGCTTGTTTTACATGTTTTACAGGTATCCTCAAAAAGGAGAAATCGCTGTAATCAATATGCACGGACTGGGAAATGTAGCCATTCTGCACACTATTGGTGCTTTTCTTTTACTCGCTTTTATTATTGTTCATTTGTATTTAATAACTACCGGACGTACGATCAGTTCTAATTTAAAAGCGATGATTACAGGATTTGAGGAACTTGAGGAAGATGAAACTGCTAAGGAAGAAAATGAAAAGATGGTTAATGATGAAAAAGAAAAAGCATAATATGATGAAAACCTATTTTTTATATTTTATTACCCTGCTGTTTCTGTTCAGTTGTGGTAAGAAAAAAGAATTACCGGAAGGATCGGACAGGTTTAATGAGGTAGCCAGCTATATTGAGGAACATGGTGATTTTATCAACAGCAATGAAGTACCTGCACTGATTGAAGCATCGCAATTGTTTGCGCAGATGAATGGAAATACGCTTATGATTGACTTGAGACCTGAAGAAGAGTATAATCTTGCGCATATTCCCTTTTCTGTCAATATTCGGTTAAACGGACTTATTGATTATTTTGAGAATGTTATTGATCCGTTTTCATTTGATTCCATTGTACTGATTTCCATTGACGGGCAAGCTAGTTCTTATGCGCTTTCTCTTTTACGACTCTTAGGCTATGAAAATGTGTACGGTTTAAGATGGGGTTTAAGTGCATGGCATTCCTCTTTTGCAAATGCAAACTGGTCTGCGGTACTTTCTTCTGCGGCACAGGAAAAGCTTATTACAAATGAATCCCCTCAAAAGAAGGAGTATAGCTATCCTGAATTAGTATCTGATGAAGATCAGCCTTATGCGGTCATCAGGGAGAGGTCGAGAGAATTATTAGATTTGCCTTTTAATACCAAGGTGATTTTTATTGATCAATTGCTTAAAAATCCGGAAAGGTATTACATAGTCGGATATCTTAATGAAAAGTTTTACAAACTCGGACATATTAAGGGTGCGGTACGTTATGAACCCAAAAAATCGCTTTCAGTAAAAACGGAACTACATACACTTCCTGCTGATAAAACTATTGTGGTTTATTGTTTTAGCGGGCAGCATAGTGCAGCCGTGGTGGCTTACCTTAACTTGCTTGGATATGATGCCCTTTCCCTGAAATATGGGGCTAATTCATTTATATATCAGCTTCTGAAAGAAAATGAGGGTTCTGTTTTTCTTCCTGAAGGAGTAAATGAATATCCCCTGATTGAAGGTGAAATAAAAATATCAGACGAATTTAAAATTGAAAATAATAATAAAAAAGCAGCTTCCTCACAAGGAGGATGTTAATTGGTAAAGGAGATTCTATGGAAAAGAAATTGAAATACGCGAATCCATATTTAGCAGGATTTGCTTTGGGTTTGACCTTATTATTTACTTTTTATGTCAGCGGACACGGATTAGGCGCCAGTGGAGCAGTGAAGAATTTTGTAATTTCTGCAACAAACCATCTGTTCCCTGACTTTTCTGCCCAATCCGGATTTTTCTCCACTTTTGTAAAAGGCCAGCTGTTCAATCAATGGATCGTAGTGATGTTTATCGGCTTGATCTTAGGCGGTTTTATATCAGGTGCTACATCCGGCAGGCTAAAACTTACATTGGAAAAAGGCCCGCGCTCAAGCAAAACAAAAAGGGTATTGCTGGCCATTTTGGGTGGCATGTTGTTCGGAATTGGATCGCAATTGGGAAAAGGTTGCACCAGCGGAGCTGCATTAAGCGGCATGGCCGTACTATCGGCTTCAGGGATAATTACCATGATGGCCATTTTTGGAACAGGTTTTATCCTTGCTCTCTTTTTCAGGAAATATTGGATTTAATCGGGGTAATGTATAATTATTAAATGAAAATTAAGAATTAAAAATATGGGACCACTTTTACTAAATGGTATTGTTGATCAGGGCTGGTCGTTGGTTATTATGTTTGCCCTCGGACTTGCTTTCGGAATGATCCTTGAACAGGCAGGATTTTCCACTTCACGAAAATTGGTAGGAATCTTTTTTGGATACGACTTTGTTGTGCTCAAAGTCTTTTTTACAGCAGGGATTACTGCCATGATCGGTTTGATTTTCATGGAATATTTTGGATTGATTGACATGTCGCTTGTCAGTATCAATTCAAATCATTTGTGGAGTGCTGTTATTGGCGGAGTCATCATGGGATTTGGATTTATCCTTGGGGGATATTGCCCGGGCACAAGCATCACTGCGGCCATGATCGGAAAAATTGATTCCTGGCTTTTTATTGCAGGGATCTTTATAGGCATATTTGTTTTTGGAAGTTTTTATGATTTTTTTCATAGGTTCTTTTCGGGACATTATTTTGACGGAGAATTATTGTATAATACATTATCTATCTCCAGGGCTTTATTCGTTTTTCTGATGATACTAATGGCTATTGCTGCTTTTGCTGTGGGGCATTATTTTGAGAACAATGCCACCATTGGTGTCAGACCAACAAATGAAGTGTATAAAAGCTATGTATTGGAAGCGATAATTTTAATAGTACTCGGACTTGTTATTTTTGGAATTCCTGAAAAAAGTGCGAAGTCATTCACGGAAAGGTCAGAGAAAAAAATTCTTTCCCGAATAATGGAGCAGGACAGGATGATGTCGGCTGATGAATTTGCCTACAGGGTGATCAATGACAACAGGAGCATGGAGATTATTGATGTGCGTCCTGATAAAGAGTTTAGCATCATGTCGTTTCCAAACTCCATGAATATTCCTCTGTCAGAAATCACCAGGGACAACTTTAAAGAATTTCTTGACCAGGATAATAAAAAGGTTGTTTTTGTGTCAAATGGAGGAATTGAAGCCTCCAAAGCATGGATTTATGCTTTCCGGAAAGGATATGACCATATTTATATCCTTGATGGAGGAATTAATAAATTTATTTCGGATATCTATATGCCACCTGCATTGGATAGCAATGAGTACAGATTCCGTGAAATTTTTAAATACAGGTTCAGGAAGAGAGCGGCCACTTTTTTAAAGGAAGGTTCAAT
>Ga0265297_10010590_pt1 | contig 11545 bp, 10 predicted proteins | sample Munlanlwell13791_FD_192502 | JGI IMG/M metagenome (GOLD analysis project Ga0265297, IMG submission 192502) | Leachate microbial communities from a municipal landfill in Southern Ontario, Canada - Leachate well 137-91 | ecosystem: Engineered > Solid waste > Landfill > Unclassified | place...
ATCAAGCGTCGCTACAACGTCGACACAAACAGAGTCTACGTGTCTGGCTTCTCTGACGGAGGCTCCGGCAGCTTCTATTGCGGAGCGATAATTCCCACGCAATTTGCGTCAGTTTTTCCCTTTAACGGCATGCTCTCCAATCTGACAGCCGGTGGGAACTCGGTCTTCTTCGAGAACATGCGAAACCGCCCGTTCTTCGTCGTGAACACTGCCCAGGATGAAACGTACCCCGCCGAAGCGACCGGGGCGTTTGCGAAAGGGATGAAGGATACTGGCGTGGATATCGAATCCCGAATGTTCGAGGGAATCGGACACGAATGGACTTACATGAGCAAGATCGATGCTGACTTGGCCAAGTGGATCAAAGCAAAGAAACGTGACCCGCACCGGAAGATTGTGGAGTGGGCGACAGTCAACTGCGAGAAGATGGGCAGATGTGACTGGCTGACAATTGTGGAACAGGGGGAGACCGCCAAGGAGACTGAATACAAGCCTGCGACTGTTCAGGCTCGCGGGCAACGCATGTTTTCATATGCATCCAAGCCATCGCATGTCAAGGTTGTCCGCGATGGGAACAACTTCGTCGTGGAAAGCAGCAACGTGAGAAAGTTCAAGCTTGGACTGCTGCCCGAAGACGTGGATTTCAAGAAGCCCGTAACGGTAACTGTAAATGGGGAGAAAGTCTTCGAGGGCGCCGTGGAGTTCGATGCTCGGTCGGTAGTAGAGAGCTACGCTGCCGACGAGGATGCCGAAACCGTTTACGGAAAGTACCTGGAGGTGGAGGTGAAGTAGTCTAGAGAGTCACCCAGTCGCCCGGAAGGCGTCTGGGGGGCTCGTTGTCGAAATTGATATGGGATGGCAAGGTGATGGGATTGAGCTCATTCTTGAGCGTGGAGGAATCAAGCAAGGTCGTATAAACGGTGCCGGTCTCGTCGCCGTAGAATGCCTTCTGGTCAGAGGACTCCGGGTCGGGCAGGGCGATAAACGTGAACCTGAAGCGGTTCTTATCCACTACGTAAATGAAGTAATATCCCTCCAATTTGTCTTGTAGTGCAAAACCGGATTTACGTATCTCCTCGGTGTCAGCGAAGAAGCGCAGAGCAGGGGAGTCGTTCTGAAAGCGGGCCGCAGCAGACTGGAACGACAGGACATACTTCAGCACGCGCTTGTAACGGGCGTCCGAGCGCGACCGAAAATTGGCAGGTAGAGCGATAAGCACGAGCACCAGGAAGACCGCAGTGGCCGCAAGAATTCTGCCGAGGTCGATACGCTTTACCCAATCCATCGGTGACAGGCTATCTACTTTTCCCCGCACATCAAGGACAAAGCGAAAGTGATTGACACTTTGCGCGCAGCGGCTACAATATCCGGGTCTGCTGTACGGTTGGTTAGCAGGATTTTCTGGGTGGGGTAGCCCACTCTTTTTTTTGATATGAGGTAGAAATGCCGGGAAACCCCGAAATTCTTCGCCTTGTCGAAAGCATCCATCGTGAGAAGGAAGTCGACAGGGAGATAGTGTTCGCAGCTCTTGAAAGTGCCCTTGCATCTGCATGCAAGAAGCGTCCCGGCGGTCCAACCAGCGAGATAGTCGTTCACATCGACCGTGAGTCCGGCGAGATCATTGCCATGGACGGTGACGTCAGAATCAAGATCGAGGACTTGGGAAGAATTGCCGCGCAGACTGCGAAACAGGTGCTTATTCAGCGCGTGCGCGAGGCGGAGCGCGATATCGTCTTTGACGAGTACAATGGACGAATCAACAAGATGATCACCGGTACCGTTCAGCGCTTCGACCGCGGTTCTCTGATCGTGAATCTCGGTAAGGTCGAGGGAGTGCTCCCACGCAGCGAAACCGTCTTCAATGAGAATTTCACTCCCGGCGACCGCGTCCGTGCTATCATCCTCGACATAAAGAAGAAGGGCAACAAGGTCGTAATCACGCTCAGTCGTACTTCTCCACTCCTGGTCAAGGAGCTTTTCCTTCTGGAGGTTCCGGAGATCAGCGATCGCATTATCGAGATCAAGGATATTGTCCGAGAGGCAGGCCTGCGCACGAAGATTGGGGTCTCCTCCAACGACAGCAAGGTCGATTGTGTGGGCGCCTGTGTGGGCGTCCGTGGCAACCGCATCAACAACATCCGAAACGAACTGAACGGCGAGAGAATAGACATCATCCCGTGGAGCCCCGTTGCCGAGAACTTCATCGTCAGCGCCATGTCGCCTGCAGAGGTGATATCGGTTGAGTTGGACAAGATCGAGAAGCGGGCGCGCGTTCTCGTTCGCGATGACCAGTTGTCGCTTGCGATTGGCAAGAAGGGCCAAAACGTCAGGCTTGCCGCGCGGCTTACACGCTGGCACATCGACGTGATCACAGAATGCCAGCTTGCAGACGAGCGCGGTAAGATGCGTGACGAGTTGCTCAAGCTTCCATCAATGACTGAAGATATGCTGGATCGCCTGCAGCTTGCGGGGATCCTCTCCATATACGACATTGCCGAGTGCGACCCGGAGGAACTTGCCGAAATCAGCGGTCTCAGCCCCGAGATCATCCAGAGGATGAAGGAGGCGTCGGAAGAAGCGATCAAGTCACTTGAAGTGGCCGGCATAGCTGCGGCCTCAGCGGCTGATTTCGAGGATGTAGTCACTGGAGCCGAGCGGAAACCCGCAGAGCCCCTTCCCGAGTCGAACAGCGACTCGGTAGAACCCGAAAACTAGTTCTTGGCAATGGGTCTGCTGGCACACTCGCTACTGCGAATCGAACAGGAGGAACCACTTGCGGATACGCGTTTGGCAGGTTATATCGGAGCTCAAGGAGGAAACAACCGTTGTCCTCGAGCGCTGCAAAGAACTGAACCTCAGAGCGTTTGGAAGGTTCAGCCTGCTCACAGAGCGGGAATCGGAGCAGCTCAAGGAAGCGGTCGCTCGCTTCCGTAGGGACGAGATAGACAAGAAGAAAGCCTCACGCGTAGTCAGATTCGCTCCGGGCTTTTCGCCGGAAGAACGAAAGCAGAAGGAAGACGAGGAGAAGAGAAGGAAGGCTGCGGCAAAGGCCGCTCCAAAGAGCGAAGCAAAGCCCGCCGCAGTTCCCGGCCGCGAAGAGAAAGATGGCGCCAAGCGCAAAGAGGCACCCCGCGACGAGAAGAAGCCCAAGGAAACGCGGACCCAGGGGCGCAAGCGCAGCGACGACACACCGCCGATAGTTGTTGAAGAACCCGATTACACAGGAATGGCCGCACTGCCTGGTCTGCACAGGATGTCCCGCGGCTCGTCCAAAGCCCCCAAGAAGAATGTCATCCCGATTGGCCATCTAAGTATCGTTGTGCCAATCTCCGTGCGCGACCTGTCGCAGGCTCTTGGCATTAAAGCAAACGACATCATTCTCAAGTCCATGAAGGCAGGGAAGATGGTGAATCTCAACACCATGTTCTCCGGTGATGATGTCGAGATGATCGCAATGGAGTTCGGACGTGATGTCGAAGTGAAGAAGCCTGTGGCCGCCTCGGAAGTCATTGACCGAATGGACGAGAAGCGGGCCGAAGGCACTCAATCACCCAAGTCCAACCGCGCGCCCGTCGTCACGTTCATGGGGCACGTTGACCACGGCAAAACATCCCTGCTGGACCATATCCGCGAGACGAACGTGGCAAGCAAGGAAGCCGGTGGGATCACACAACATATCGGGGCATACCGAGTCGATCGTGAAGACCTTCATATCACATTCCTCGATACTCCAGGGCACGAAGCTTTTACGGCTCTACGTGCGCGAGGAGCGATTCTAACAGATATAGTCATCCTGGTCGTTGCGGCCGACGATGGCGTGATGCCTCAGACGATTGAGGCGATAAGCCATGCAAAGGCCGCGAATGTACCGATTATCGTCGCCATCAACAAGATGGACAAGCCATCCGCTGATCCGATGAAGGTCAAGCAGCAGTTGATGAAGTACGATCTTGTTCCGGAAGAATGGGGCGGCACGACAATCTGCGTCAACGTGAGCGCGGTTTCCGGCGAAGGGGTCAATACCCTTCTCGAAATGATCACGCTGGTCGCAGAGATGCTCGAACTGCAAGCTTCCCCTGAACTGCCTGCCCGTGGTACGGTAATCGAGGCTCGCAAGAATGAGAAAATGGGAGCTGTCGCCACTGTCCTTGTGCAGGATGGAATGCTCAGAATCGGTGACAATCTTGTCGTTGGCAGGGCTTATTGCCGAGTCCGCAACATAAAGGATTGGCGCGGACATACACTTGACGAGGCAGGGCCGTCCTTCCCTGTCGAGGTAAGCGGTCTCAGCGAAGTACCGACAGCGGGCGACAAATTCAATGCAGTCGAGTCAATTGATGTAGCACGCAAAATCGCCGAGGAGCGCGTCGAAGAGGATCGTTTCAAATCGGCCTCCGAGCGCAAGCCTATGTCGCTTGAGGCGTTCCTCAAGGGAGCTTCTTCGGAAAAGAAGGACCTTCCACTCATCGTCAAGTGCGATGTATCCGGCTCCAAGGAAGTCCTTGAGTCCACTCTTCAGAAGCTCTCCACATCCAAGGCCGAAGTGAAGCTTGTCTACACGGGCGTTGGCGGGATAAACCTCGCGGACGTTCAACTCGCCGATGCTTCGAAGGCGATCATCATCGGCTTCAATGTTGTCCCGGAGGCCAAAGCAAGGCAACTGGCCGAGCAACTGAAAGTGGAAATCCGCACCTATAACATCATCTATGATCTGCTCAACGAGATAAAGAACGCGCTGACAGGTCTGCTTGAGCCTATTCGCAAGGAAGTTGTGACTGCGCGAGTCGAAATCCGCAACATCTTCAAGATCTCCAAGGTCGGCACGATCGCAGGTTGCTCGGTTCGGGAAGGCACGATAAGCAGATCCGATTCGATCAGGCTCACGAGAAATAATGTCGTGATCTTCAGCGGAGCCTTGGACAGCCTGAAGCGGTTCAAGGATGATGCGCGCGAGGTGCGCGAGGGATTCGAGTGCGGTCTGAAAATCGCCGGCTACGACGACATAAAGGAAGGCGACATTCTTGAGTCTTTCCGCATCGAGTTGATTCAGCCTACCCTTGATTCGGACTAGCGCGGCTGCAGAAAGATGGACAGGTCAGGAACATGTTTGTCGGAGTACTGCGAATCGAGTGTATTATTCCGATCAGCGCAAGCCTCAAAGACAAGAGGCAGGCAATTCGCTCGCTGAAGGACAAGCTCGCGTGGAAGTTCAACGTTTCGGTCGCAGAAGTGGGGTTTCAGGAGAAATGGCAACGTGCTGCAATCGGTGTGGCAGTGGTTTCCGGGGAGGAAGCACATCTTCAGAGATCGCTCAACGAGATCAGCGCCTTCGTCAGAGAGTTTCCGGCCATCCGCGTAGTATCGATTCACAAGGAGGTCTTGGATGAAGGATCTGAGGCGCAAGAAGATTTCGGCGCTCTATAAAGAAGAAGTGGCGCAAATGCTGCTTACCGAGATCAAGGATCCCCGCATTGGATTCATCACGGTGACTGACTGTGAAGTCAGCGGAGACCTCAGTGTTGCAAAGGTCAAGATTTCGGTTCTTGGCGGAGATAAGGACCTAAGCCTGACCATGCACGGCCTTGACTCCTGCCGCAAGCTGATTCAATCAGTTGTGGCGCGTCGCCTTCGCCTGCGCATAGCACCTATGCTCAAGTTCGAATTCGACTCCGGAGTCCAGAAGTCCATCCGCATAGCTCAACTGCTTGCAGAGGAACTGCAGGGGACCAAGAACATCAATCAGCTTCCTTACGTCTCCAGTGTGGTCTCACCGAACGAGGATGTGGGAAAAGGCGGAGAGCCGAAGATCTCGACCTTGGCCGGTGATATTGATCCTGCCGACGATGAGGATGCCGACGATGATGATGACATCAAAGGATCTGATGTAGAAGACAAGGTTCCCGCAAAGCTGCCCCGCAAGCCGCCCCGCAAGTCGACACGCAAGGTTGGCCCGGTAAAGAAGCTGATTACTGCCAAGGGCTCAAAGGGCAAGAAGACGCTTCCTCCTGTCAAGCGATTCAGGGTAAAGAGCATCAGGAAGCCAAGAGCAAAATGAGCGCGGTCGACAATGGGAAGCTCCCGGATGATCGTCACAAGATCGACGGCCTCCTGCGCGGAGCCGCAGAGATCCTCGTGACGACTCATGTCCGCATGGATGGGGATGCCGTAGGCAGTGTGATCGCCCTAAGTGAGGTCCTGTCCGCGATGGGAAAGAGGATAGCGGCTTTCAATCCGTCGCCGGTGCCTGAGGTATATCGCTTCCTCGACCCATCCTTCTCTTTTCTTACAGCTATCCCTCAGGATCGGGTATTCGACCTTCTTGTAGTTTTGGACGCTGCTTCTCTTGAGCGGCTTGACGGCCTCGACAAGATTGCTGCGAGTGCTCAGACGATAAATATCGATCATCACATATCGAACACGCTCTTCGGAATCGCCAACTGGGTTGACCCGCGTTCCCCCTGTACCGGAGAGATGCTCCTCTCTTTCTTTGAGGATTTCGGCTATTCCGTCAGTCAGAGGGCGGCTGAGGCCTTGTACGTCGCATTGCTGACTGACACCGGGAGGTTCTCCTTCGGCAATACGCAAGAACGGGCATTCAAAGCGGCTGCGAGGCTGGCCGGGCTTGGCGCTTCTCCGGGGCTTCTCGCCCAGCAGGTCTATTTCAGCAACTCACCGGCAAAGATGAATCTGCTCAAGCTCGCGTATTCCCGACTCGAGATTCACGCTGATGGGAAAATCGCTTCGGTGAGCTTGCGTCAGAGAGAGATGGAGGAGCTTGGCCTGACTGTGTATGAGACTTCTGAGATAGTTGACATCCCGCGCGCATGCGGCTCCGCGGAACTGGCCGTGATGTTCCTCGAAACAGATGGAGAGAGAACTCGTGTCAGCCTGCGTTCCAAAGGCGGCTTGGACTGCAATGTGCTGGCGGCCGTGTTTGGTGGGGGTGGGCATCGGGCAGCGGCGGGCGCTGTGCTCGAGATGCCTATGGACAGGGCGCAAAGCCAGGTCATTGCGCAAGCTGAGGCGATGCTCGCGAAGCAGGGGTCACGATGAGCGGTGAAGAAGCGGACCGCTCTTCCAGAAAGCGCATACTCGCCGGAATCAAGAACAGGCTCCTGATGGAGAATGCCAATGGGGTTTCGGGCATTGTACGTGGCGGAAAGCTGATTCCTGAGTCTTCTGAAATACTGCCACCATCGTCGCCGAAACCGCAGGTAGTTCCGCAACGAGCCAGGGAAAACGAATTGCCGACTCGTCGGCATCATCAACTGACCATGCTCAGCAAGTTGGGCAGCACCCCGCTTCCTTCCGAAATCATGCCAACCGAGGTCAAAGTAGCCGAGCTCGCGAAACTCCACGCAAGTCTGGTGGAATGCCGTGCGTGTGGTGTCAATGCGAAGCGAATCCAGGCAGTGTTCGGAGTCGGGGATCCGGATGCAGCCATCATGTTCGTCGGAGAAGCACCGGGAGCTGATGAGGATCAACAGGGCGAGCCATTCGTAGGACGAGCAGGCAGATTGCTCACGGACATCATCGAGAAGGGGATGAAGATCTCCAGGTCACAAGTCTATATCGCGAATGTACTCAAGTGCCGCCCCCCCGAGAACAGGACTCCCACACCACAGGAAGCAGAGGTCTGCGGGCCGTTTCTGGAGAGGCAGATCGAGATAGTCCGCCCAAGGGTGCTCTGCGCTCTTGGAGCTGTGCCGTCGCGTTTTCTTCTCAATACCGATGCAGGCACTTCGATCGGATCGCTTCGAGGCAAGATCCACCACTATCGCCAGATCCCGCTGATCGTCACCTACCATCCGAGCTATCTGCTTCGTAATCCCGATGCCAAGGCCCCGGCGTGGGTAGACATCAAGTTCATGATGGCAACCATCGGGATGCAGCCTCCTGATTGATCACTCCGGCCATCTGTAGTTGACGAAGCGTGGGAAAATCACCTTTCCGCTGCCGTCTTCACTTCCTGCCCTGACAATTTCCGAAATATTGAAGCCAAGCTTCTCCAGCGGAACTGTGTCAGCAATGAAGCAGCGGTTGCCGACTGCGAGATCCATTTCCGGATGGAACTGAGTACCCAGCAATCTGAGCTTAGGATTGACGAAGCCTTGTACTGCACAGTCGCTGGTTCGCGCTGTTATTTGCCAATCATCGGGAAGGTCATGGACTTCGTCAAAATGCCCCATGAACACTCGGAATGGGTTCGGGAGTCCATCGAACCAGTCGCTACCGGCCTCTCCCCACGAGACATTCATCCAACCCATCTCAGTCACCTGCGCCCGCCGAACATGCGACACCCCCAGTAGCGCACGCACAATCATCTGATGGCCGTAGCAGATGCCAAGGATGGGGATCCTCATTTTGGCTGCTTCTCTGATTAGATGTTCGCACGGCTCTACGATCGGATAGTCTCTGGTAATGGAGCACGTACTCCCCGAGAGAATGATGTGGGTGAAGCCTTCCGGTGATTCCGGGATACCGTCGCGCCAAGACTTGACCAGAACGCATTCCGTTTCGACCGGCAACCATCTGGGTGCTTGAAAGTCCGGCAGCGCAGTCCTGGGCTCAAGATCCAAAGCAAGTACTCTTGACATCGGTTCTCCTTGTGCCCCTATATTATCCCGCTTGCGGCAGGAGCAAACTCAGGTTCCAGTCTTCGCAATTGACTGTACAGCTTCCGAGGGTATCATCTACCGTGATGGAACGATTCAACTCCACTGTGGTTCGTCTGTCGCACAGCATTATCGCCTGTGGCGCGGTAGTTATTACCTCGCTCGCGATTCTTCTTGGATCGACCATAGTAGTTTCGGCGGCGCCGGGCGCCGAGGGCGCTTTGGAATACCTGCGTCGCGAGATGGACGTCTTTTCCTCGCGGATGATCCTGTACGACGACGAAGCTTCCGGGGGCGAGAGGTATTACCCATCGGGAGCTCTGGAATTGGGAACAGAGACCCCCACACTTGTCGTTGAGCACTCCACGGTCAATCCTGCGCGAGGCCGAACCTGTCTGAAGGTCGTCTGGAAACCAACCGGAGAAGACCACACGGTCCAACTATACTGGCAATTCCCCGAGCACAATTGGGGGAAGTTCCCCGGCAGAGATCTCACCGGGGCAGACACGCTGAGTTTCCGTGCTCGCGGGGAGACAGGTGAAGAGTTGGCTGAATTTGTTTTTGGAGGCTTCAACAAGGAACAGCGTCCTGACATGCCCTTTCGAGATAGCTGCGGGCCGGTTACTACGAAGCCGATGCAGTTGTCTCGCGATTGGGCGGAATACTCGATTGACCTCCGGGGGCAGGATCTGTCCAATATTATCGGGGCATTCTGCTGGACAACCAGCGGGCGATTCAATCCTAAAGGCTGCACATTTTACCTCGATGAGATCGCCATCGACAAGAAGCTGTTGGACGAACCTCGGCTTGTCAGGTCATTCAGGATCGAACGAAGCGAGCTGTCTCCAATCGCCCTGGCAGCGCTCGATCCTGCCGTCGAGCCGTTTCTCCTGAACGCGTGCCATGTATCAGATAATGCCGCAATGGTTGGGGCTCTTTGCTCGTCAGGGAGCCAGACAGACGTAGCCCGCGCACGTCTGATATGTGACGCTTTTGTGCAACTGATTAAGACTGCCGGAGACGGTCACATTGCGGATGCGTACTGCTGTGGAGCCGTGCAGGACAAGGACTGGACCGGCGTTGTCAGACCTCGCTTCCCGTATCGTGCGAATAGGGGTGAAAAGGGGATGCCCAACCCTCATGATGCCCCTCGACTTGAAGATGGCTCGGCAAAGGGCGCAATGGCGTCAACGCAGGCCTGGGCGGGTCTGGCGTTACTTAATATTTGGCAGGCGCTCGGAAGTCCGGATGACTCACAGTATCTGGCATCTGCGAAGTCGCTCGGACGCTGGGTGTCAGCGAATTGTTCTGAGGCCCCGCTCGGGTTCGGGTTCACTGGAGGGGGCTTATGGGAAGCGAAGCCGTTTGACCCGAAGGATGCGGGGAAGCCTGAGAAATGGGGGGTACTCGTACCTGTCAAGTGGCAGGTTACGCAGCACAATGCGCTTCTCTATTCTTTGTTCTTGAGGCTCGCGATGGCAGAAAAAGATGTCGATGCGAAAGCTACATGGATCAGGTTGGCCGATTCAGCTTCGCGGTTCGTGGATTGGGCGTTTGAGCAAGGGAAGACAGACGGAGGTCGCTTTGTAGCGGGATCTTCTTTCTTCGAAGGCAAATTCTGGCCGAACATGCTTCAACGGCCGCTTGATGCTAACACACTCTCCGTTCTCGCCTTTCCGTCGAAGGCTGACCCGTGGTCAGGTGCGTTGGATTGGGTAATGGAAAAGTGCGGTGCAGATGAGGATGTTGGCCGAGGATATGGATACAGCACTGCCAGCCAGGACATTTGGCCGGAGGGCAGTGGACAGGTCGCTGCAGCTCTGCTTTCCTGCGGGAAGAGCAAGCAAAGTGCGCTGATTATAGATGTGTTGGAGACGATTCAGAACCGCACTCAGGCGGCTGGAGACTCAAAAGGGTCTATCCCTGCCGCATATCCGAAGGAAGTGCTAACCGATTTCGATTGGAAATACTACCCGGTACCGCACATAGCTGCTACATCGTGGTACATCATGGCGAAGAACAGATACAACCCTCTGACGGGGCGCAGACTCCAGTAGCCCTCCTGCACGCCCTTGGGTGCACGGTCAGCGCCACAGTGCGCCAAGGTGTTCCCTTATTTGAGATGACCAAGGTGTTCCCGCCTAATTGTGCTTCGCAATCCAGATATTCAGAGCTGATGCGAAACAGACCCACACGAGATAGGGAATCTGGAGGATGCCAGCAATGGGGGAAACCCGCCAGAAAGTGAAGATCATCGCCGCTATTGCTACAAGCAGGATCGCTATCTCCACAGACGCCAGGGTCGGCATCCGAAGGCCAAAGAAGATGCCCGTCCACGCAACGTTGAGAATCAACTGCAGCGCGAACAGCAAGAGGGCCAATTGCACGTCGGCCCGCTCGAATCCTTTGGTGGCAACGATGTATGAAGAGATGACCATCAAAATGAAAAGAGATGTCCAAACCGGCCCGAAGAGCCAGTCTGGAGGCCGCCATGTCGGGCGCGACAAGGCTTCATACCATGGCCCCAATCCCATGCTCGTGAAGATCGAGCCAAGGGCCGCAGAAGCGAAAACGGCCACTGCGCAAACTGCCAACCACATGAAGTTGCTCATACGTAGTACCTCCGCATCATTCTAAGGCTTAGGCAGGCTACGTCAACCGGGCTGATTGTGCAGGTCACGGCGAGGTCAGCGTCCGGTATTGAGTGTGGTGCACAATCTGGCAGGGCTGTTTTGCGATGGACACGAGTTGCCGTGAGTTGAACTTTCGTACTCGTCGCTAACGTGCGCCCCACCCGCCTCCGCCCGGGGTCCTCACTATAAGAAGATCACCAGGTTCCATACCCCAGGTTCCAATTCCGGCTACGGCGGAAGACAGCGCGTTCGCCCGAACAATCTCTTGTTCGCCCCGGGCTCCCGGAGCCCCTCCGT
>Ga0265297_10010593_pt1 | contig 11542 bp, 12 predicted proteins | sample Munlanlwell13791_FD_192502 | JGI IMG/M metagenome (GOLD analysis project Ga0265297, IMG submission 192502) | Leachate microbial communities from a municipal landfill in Southern Ontario, Canada - Leachate well 137-91 | ecosystem: Engineered > Solid waste > Landfill > Unclassified | place...
GCCAGCCGGGGCGACCTCGAATTCCGCCTGGTGGTAGACGCCTGGGAGACGCCTTGAATCGATACCCGGCCCCGGCCAAGCTGAACCTGTTCCTGCATGTGGTCGGCCGCCGACCGGACGGTTACCACCTGCTGCAGACCCTGTTCCGCTTTCTCGACTACGGCGACACCCTGGTCATCGAGCCGCGCCGGGATGACCGGGTCCGGTTGCTGAACCCGCTGCCGGGCGTCCCGGCGGAGGCCGATCTGTGTTTTCGGGCGGCCCGGTTGTTGCAGGAACACACCGGCTGCCGGCTGGGTGCCGACATCGGCCTGGAAAAACGCCTGCCGATGGGCGGCGGCCTGGGTGGTGGCAGCTCCGATGCCGCCACCGTGCTGATGGCCTTGAACCGGCTGTGGGGCCTGGACCTGCCCCGTGAGGAATTGCAGTCGCTTGGCCTGCGCCTGGGCGCCGACGTGCCGGTGTTCGTGTTCGGCCGCAGCGCCTATGCCGAGGGGGTGGGCGAGCGTTTGCAGCCGGTGAGCCTGCCGCCGGCCAGTTATGTGGTACTGATGCCCCCCGCCCAGGTCGCCACGGCGGCGGTTTTTTCGCATCCGGGATTGACACGGGATACGCCAGCGTTGAAAATCCCGCCCCTCCCAGAGGGTTGCGGACATAACGATCTGGAACCGGTGGCGGTGGCGGCCTATCCAGTGATAGGCGAATACCTCCGATGGCTCGGCCAGTATGGCGATGCTCGCATGACCGGTTCAGGTGCCTGCGTGTTTGCGGCGTTTTCGGATCGTGCGCAGGCCGAGGCGGTTTTTGCGCAACGGCCCGAGGGGATGCAAGGTTTTGTGGCGGACGGCGTCGACATACATCCAATGTATGCTGGTTTCCGGTCGCCGAATGGTTAGCTTGGGGAGTCGCCAAGTGGTAAGGCACCGGATTTTGATTCCGGCATTCGTAGGTTCGATCCCTACCTCCCCAGCCACATACGTATAAGCGTGTAGCCAGGCTGCACGCTTTTTTGCTTTTTTGTTTTCGCGCGGGTAGCCCAGTGGCCTACGACAGCTTGATGGTGTTTACCGGCAACGCAAATCCCAAGCTTGCCGAGGAAGTGGCGCGCAGCCTCAACATCCGTCTGGGACGGGCCACGGTCGGCCGTTTCTCGGATGGCGAGGTGGCGGTGGAGATCCTCGAAAACGTCCGCGGCAAGGACGTCTTCGTGTTGCAGTCCACCTCGACGCCAACCAACGATAACCTGATGGAAGTGATGCTGATGGTGGACGCGCTGCGGCGCGCCTCGGCCGGCCGCATCACCGCCGCGATCCCCTATTTCGGCTACGCCCGTCAGGATCGCCGGGTGCGTTCGGCGCGGGTGCCGATCACGGCGCGGGTGGTGGCGGACATGCTGACCGTGGTCGGCGTCGACCGCCTGCTCACCATGGACCTGCACTCGGACCAGATTCAGGGCTTCTTCGATATCCCCGTGGACAACGTCTATTCCACGCCCATCCTGATGGGCGACATCTGGAAGCAGGACCACGAAAACCTGATGGTGGTGTCGCCCGACGTCGGCGGCGTGGTGCGCGCGCGGGCGGTGGCCAAACGGCTGGATTGCGATCTGGCCATCATCGACAAGCGCCGGCCCAAGCCCAACGTGGCCAAGGTGATGCACATCATCGGCGAGGTCAAGGACCGCACCTGCATCATCATGGATGACATGGTCGATACCGCCAACACCCTGTGCGAGGCGGCGGCGGCGCTCAAGGAACACGGTGCGAAACAGGTGGTGGCCTATATCACCCACCCGGTATTGTCCGGCAGCGCCATCGAGCGGATCACCAACTCCCAGCTCGACGAACTGGTGGTGACCGACACCATACCGCTGCGTGACGATGCGGCGCGCTGCGCCAAGATACGTCAGGTGGCGGTGGCGGAACTGCTGGCGGAGACGATCCGTCGCATCAGCAATGAAGATTCGGTCAGTTCCTTGTTCGTCGAGTGACGAACAAGGAACCGTGACAAAGTTACGAGTGATCGAGTGACCGAGTGATGGGTGGCAAGCGGTTTTTGTCACTTCGTCACTCGTCACCCTGTCACTGGTTTTAATCCGCCTGGTCGCGGGCGGTTTTTTTGTACCAATTGGAGAACAACATGCAAATCGAAATCAAAGCTGCCAAGCGTGACGGACAAGGTTCGGGTGCGAGCCGCCGCCTGCGTCACTCTGGCCGTGTGCCCGGCATCGTCTACGGCGCCGACAAGGCCCCTCAGGCCATCGACCTGGATCACAAGGAACTGATGCTGAGCCTGCGTCACGAGGTCTTCCACTCCTCCGTGCTCAGTCTGGATCTGGACGGCGACAAGCAGTCCGTGCTGCTCAAGAATGTACAGCGCCATCCCTACAAGCCGCAGATCCTGCACGTCGACTTCCTGCGCGTCGATGCTGCCCACAAGATCCACACCAAGGTGCCGCTGCACTTCGTGAACACCGAGACCTGTCCGGGCGTGAAGCTGGAAGGCGGGGTGGTCAGCCACGTGATGACCGAAATCGATGTCACCTGCCTGCCGGGCAGCCTGCCCGAGTTCATCGAGGTGGACTGCAAGGACCTGGCCGTCGGCCATTCCATGCACCTGTCGCACCTGACGCTGCCGGCGGGCGTCGAGTCGGTCCTGCTGCATCGTGGCGAAGACCCCACCGTGGCCACCATCCTGGGTGCCAAGGCGGAAGCCGTTGAAGAAGCCGAAGGCGAGGCCCCGGCCGCCTAAGCACAGATGCCGGTCGCGCCGCGACTCATCGTCGGTCTGGGCAATCCCGGCCCCGACTATTCCGAAACCCGGCACAACGCCGGGTTTTGGTTTTGTGAGCGTCTGGCCGCCCGGTTGGGCGTCAATCTGGCGCGTGAGTCGCGTTTCCATGGCCTCACCGGCCTGGCCAGGGCTGATGGCGTCTGGCTGCTGCTGCCGCAGACCTACATGAACCGCTCAGGCCAGGCGGTCGGCGCCCTGGCCCGGTTCCACAAGATCGCCCCGGCCGAGATCGTGGTGGTCCACGACGAACTGGACATCCCGCCCGGCCAGCTGCGCATCAAGTTCGGCGGCGGTCTCGGTGGCCACAACGGCCTCAAGGACATCAGCGCCCATCTCGGCAGCCAGGACTATTGGCGCCTGCGCATCGGCATCGGCCATCCGGGCGACCGCAACGAGGTGGTCAACTACGTGCTCAAGCCGCCACGCAAGGAAGAGGCGGCTGAAATCGAGTCTGCCATCGAGCGGGCGCTGGAACTCTGGCCGCTGATCGCCAAGGCAGAATGGAACGCCGCCACCCAGCGCGCCAACACGAAACAGAAGGAAGTGAAGCCATGAAATGCGGAATCGTCGGGCTGCCCAACGTCGGCAAGTCCACCCTGTTCAACGCCCTGACCAAGTCGGGCATCGCGGCGGAGAACTATCCCTTCTGCACCATCGAGCCCAACGTCGGCATCGTCGAGGTGCCCGATCCGCGCCTGGCGGCCCTGTCGAAGATCGTCAAGCCGATCAAGATCCAGCCGGCCATCGTCGAATTCGTCGACATCGCCGGCCTGGTCGCCGGCGCCAGCAAGGGCGAGGGCCTGGGCAACCAGTTCCTGGCCAACATCCGCGAGACCGATGCCATCGTCCATGTCGTGCGCTGCTTCGAGGATGAAAACGTGGTCCACGTCGCCGGCCAGGTCAGCCCCCTGGACGATATCGAGGTGATCAACACCGAGTTGGCCCTGGCCGACCTCGCCACCGTGGAAAAGGCCCTGGCGCGCTATTCCAAGCAGGCGCGGGCCGGTGGTGACAAGGAGGCGAAGCTGCTGGTCGAGGTGCTGGAAAAGTGCCAGGCGCAACTGAACGAGGCCAAGCCGGTGCGAGCCCTGGACCTGTCCAGGGAGGAGTTGGCCAACCTGCGCCAGTTCTTCCTGCTCACCGCCAAGCCCGTGCTCTATGCCGCCAACGTCAAGGAGGGCGGTTTCGAGAACAACCCCTATCTGGACGCGGTAAACAAGCTGGCCGCTACGGAAAACGCCGATGTCGTCGCCATCTGCGCCGCCATCGAGGCCGAGATCGCCGATCTGGCGGACGAGGACAAGCAGATCTTCCTGGAGGACATGGGTATGCACGAGCCCGGCCTCAACCGCCTCATCCGCGCCGCCTATCACCTGCTCGGCCTGCAGACCTATTTCACCGCGGGGGTCAAGGAAGTGCGCGCCTGGACCATCCACCAGGGTGATACCGCGCCCCAGGCGGCGGGCGTGATCCATACCGACTTCGAGCGTGGTTTCATCCGCGCCCAGACCATCGCCTACGATGATTTCATCGCCTTTGGCGGCGAGCAGGGCGCCAAGGAAGCGGGCAAGATGCGGGCGGAAGGCAAGGAATATGTCGTCAAGGATGGCGACGTGATGAATTTCCTTTTCAATGTTTGAGCTGGTTTCTGTTTGACAAGTCGGGCGAAGGCCGAGATAATGCCGCGCTTTCCCGGAGGGGTTCCCGAGCGGTCAAAGGGATCAGACTGTAAATCTGACGGCACTGCCTTCGAAGGTTCGAATCCTTCCCCCTCCACCAGTTTAATGAGGCGTCCGGGCGGTACAGTAGATTAGGCCCGGGTTGCTAGTGCGTTTAAGGTTACCGGCGGGTGTAGTTCAATGGTAGAACCACAGCCTTCCAAGCTGATGACGTGGGTTCGATTCCCATCACCCGCTCCAGGATGGTGGTGGCTGTAGTTATAGGTTTTTTGCCCATGTGGCTCAGTGGTAGAGCACTCCCTTGGTAAGGGAGAGGTCGCGCGTTCGATCCGCGCCATGGGCACCAGTTTCTGGATGTTGGATTTTCGCTACTTCGTAAATTTGTTATAGGGACAGAACGATGGCCAAAGAGAAATTTGCACGTACAAAGCCGCACGTGAACGTGGGTACGATTGGGCACGTGGACCATGGCAAGACCACGTTGACGGCGGCGATCACGACGATCCTGTCGAAGAAATTCGGTGGTGCGGCGAAGAACTACGCCGACATCGACTCGGCGCCGGAGGAGAAGGCGCGCGGCATCACGATCAACACCGCGCACGTGGAATACGAGACGGCCAACCGTCACTACGCCCACGTCGACTGCCCGGGCCACGCTGACTACGTCAAGAACATGATCACCGGTGCGGCGCAGATGGACGGCGCGATCCTGGTGGTATCCGCGGCCGACGGCCCGATGCCGCAGACCCGCGAGCACATCCTGCTGGCGCGTCAGGTGGGCGTGCCCTACATCATCGTGTACATGAACAAGGCCGACATGGTCGACGACGCCGAGCTGCTCGAGCTGGTCGAAATGGAAGTCCGTGAGCTGCTGTCCAAGTACGACTTCCCGGGCGACGACATCCCCATCATCATCGGCTCCGCCCTGAAGGCCCTGGAAGGCGACCAGTCCGACATTGGCGAACCCAGCGTGTTCCGTCTGGCGGACGCCCTGGACAGCTACATCCCGACGCCCGAGCGCGCGGTCGACAAGCCCTTCCTGCTGCCGATCGAAGACGTGTTCTCGATCTCTGGCCGCGGCACCGTGGTGACCGGTCGCGTCGAGCGCGGCGTTGTCAAGGTCGGTGAAGAAGTCGAGATCGTCGGCATCAAGCCCACGGTGAAGACCATCTGCACCGGCGTGGAAATGTTCCGCAAGCTGCTCGACCAGGGTCAGGCCGGCGACAACGTGGGCGTGCTGCTGCGCGGCACCAAGCGTGAAGACGTGGAGCGTGGCCAGGTGTTGGCCAAGCCGGGTTCGATCACGCCGCACACCAAGTTCACGGCGGAGATCTACGTGCTGAGCAAGGACGAGGGCGGCCGTCACACCCCGTTCTTCAACGGCTACCGCCCGCAGTTCTACTTCCGGACCACGGACGTGACCGGCTCGATCGAGCTGCCGGCCGGGACCGAGATGGTGATGCCTGGCGACAACGTGTCGATCACGGCCAGCCTGATCGTCCCGATTGCCATGGAAGAAGGTCTGCGCTTCGCCATCCGTGAAGGCGGTCGTACCGTCGGCGCCGGCGTCGTCGCCAAGGTCGTCGAATAAAGGTTTAACGTGTAAGCAACGAGGCGCTCCGCGGTGCGGGGCGCCTTGGTGTCTCTGCCGCAGGGGCATAGCTCAATTGGCAGAGCGTCGGTCTCCAAAACCGAAGGTTGGGGGTTCGATTCCCTCTGCCCCTGCCACTCTTATAAAGATTAGCGATAGTCATGGCCGACAAGATCAAGCTCGTAGTTGCCTTCCTGATGGTGGCGCTCGGGATTGCTGGTTTTTACCTGCTGTCGGGTAGCCCGACGGTAGTGCGGGTATTGTCCGTGCTGGCCGGGGTGGCTGTTGCCGCCGGTGTGGCCTATATGACGGCGCCGGGCAAGGCCTTCTATGGCTTCAGCCAGGAATCCGTGGCCGAGGCGCGCAAGGTCGTCTGGCCGACTCGCAAGGAAACCGTCCAGATGACCGGGATCGTGATCCTGTTCGTGCTGGTCATGGCAATTTTTCTGTGGATGGTGGACAGCAGCCTGTTCTGGCTGGTCAAGCTGGTCATGGGCAGGAGCGAGTGATGGCGATGCATTGGTACGTGGTTCATGCCTATTCGGGCTTTGAGAAGAGCGTGATGCGCGCCCTCAAGGAGCGGATCGAGCGTGCCGGCATGCAGGACCAGTTCGGCGAGATCCTGGTGCCCGTGGAAGAGGTTGTGGAAATGAAGGGCGGCCAGAAGCGCACTTCCGAGCGCAAGTTCTTCCCCGGCTATGTCCTGGTCCAGATGGAAATGAACGACGCCTCCTGGCACCTGGTCAAGAGTACGGCCAAGGTTACCGGCTTCGTAGGCGGTACCGCCAACAAGCCGGCGCCGATTTCCGAGCGCGAGGTCGAGGCCATCATGCAGCAGATGCAGGAAGGCGTGGAGAAGCCGAAGCCGAAGATCACCTTCGAGTCGGGCGAGTTGGTGCGGGTCACCGACGGCCCCTTTACCGATTTCAACGGCATGGTCGAAGAAATCAACTACGACAAGAGCAAGCTGCGGGTATCCGTGACCATCTTTGGTCGCCCGACCCCCGTGGAACTGGATTTCTCCCAAGTGGAGAAGGCCTGACCGGGGCCTAAAACCGGCAGAGGAGCGCCAGTAGGTCTTGACCGGCCGAAAGTGCGTTACGACTCAAGTTTGAAAGGACGCCATCATGGCAAAGAAAATCATCGGCTATATCAAGCTGCAAGTACCGGCCGGCAAGGCCAACCCGTCGCCGCCCATCGGTCCCGCCCTGGGCCAGCGCGGCCTCAACATCATGGAATTCTGCAAGGCGTTCAACGCCAAGACCCAGGAGCTGGAGCCGGGCCTGCCGATCCCCGTGGTGATCACCGCCTTTGCGGACAAGTCCTTCACCTTCATCATGAAGACCCCGCCGGCGACGATCCTGATCAAGAAGGCCGTCGGCATCCAGAAGGGCAGCGCCAAGCCGCATACCGACAAGGTGGGCACGATCACCCGTGCCCAGCTGGAAGAAATCGCCAAGACCAAGCAGCCGGATCTGACTGCCGCCGATATGGACGCCGCCGTGCGCACCATCGCCGGCAGCGCCCGCAGCATGGGTCTCAACGTGGAGGGTGTCTGACATGGCCAAGATTTCCAAGCGTGTACAGGCCCTGAAGGCCAAGGTCGATCGCAACAAGGCCTATGCCATTGACGAGGCCCTGGGTCTGGTCAAGGAAGCGGCTACCGCCAAGTTCGACGAGTCCATCGACGTCGCCGTGAACCTCGGCGTCGATCCCCGCAAGTCCGACCAGGTGGTGCGCGGCTCCGTCGTGCTGCCGCGTGGTACCGGCAAGTCGGTGCGTGTCGCCGTGTTCGCTCAGGGCGCCAACGTCGAGATCGCCAAGAACGCCGGCGCCGACATCGTCGGCTTCGAGGATCTGGCGGCCGAGATCAAGGGCGGCAAGATGGACTTCGATGTCGTCATCGCCACCCCCGACGCCATGCGTGTGGTTGGCCAGCTCGGTCAGATCCTCGGTCCGCGCGGCCTGATGCCTAACCCCAAGGTGGGCACCGTGACCCCGAACGTCGCCGAGGCGGTCAAGAACGCCAAGGCCGGTCAGGTCCAGTACCGTACCGACAAGGGCGGCATCGTGCATGCCACCCTGGGCCGCGCCTCCTTCGAGGCCGCTGCCCTGAGGGAAAACCTGGCTGCCATCATCGATGCCCTGAACAAGGCGCGTCCGGCCAATGCCAAGGGCGTGTATCTGAAGAAGATCGCCGTGTCCAGCACCATGGGCGTCGGCGTGCGGGTCGACCAGGCCAGCCTGGCCCAGTAAGAAATTTGGGTGTCCGCCGATCTCGGTCGGCGGGCTTGTCCAAGACCGTAGATGCCGCAAGGCTTAATTTGGGAGCGATCCCGGTCTACGCAGACGGTGTAGCCCGAAACAGGATGCAACTCCTGAATCAGGTCGCCGTAGGGTGGTGCGGCTGTGGCCGTACCGTTTATTGGCTTGATAGGAGGAAAGGCCCATGGGTCTCAATCTTGATGACAAAAAAGCTGTCGTAGCCGAGGTGTCGGCCCAGCTCGCCGACGCCCAGACCCTGGTCATGGCCGAATACAGCGGGGTCAAGGTCGCCGACCTGACCGTGCTGCGTGCCAAGGCCCGTCAGTCTGGCGTCTACTTGCGCGTGCTGAAGAACACCCTGGTGCGCCGCGCCGTCGCCGATACCCCGTTCGCGCCCCTGGCCGAACAGATGACCGGTCACCTGATCTACGGCATGTCCGCCGATCCGGTTGCCGCAGCCAAGGTATTGAACGATTTCGCCAAGGGCAATGACAAATTGGTGCTGAAGGTGGGTTCCTACGATGGCAAGGTGTTGGACAAGGCCGGCGTGCAAGCCCTGGCTTCCATCCCGAGCCGCGCGGAACTGCTCGCCAAGCTGCTCGGCGTCATGCAGGCGCCTCTCACCGGCTTCGCCGGTGCCATGGCCGCTCTGGCCAAGCAGCGCGAAGAAGCGGCTGCCTGAGAACGTATTTAGCAAACATCACGATTTAGGAGTGCATTAGAAATGGCAATTACTAAGGAAGACATCCTGGAAGCCGTCGGCGCGATGAGCGTCATGGAACTGAACGACATGGTCAAGGCCTTCGAAGAGAAGTTCGGCGTTTCCGCCGCGTCCATGGCGGTTGCCGCCCCGGGTGCGGGTGGCGCTGCCGCTGTGGCCGAGGAACAGACCGAGTTCGACGTGATCCTGACCGCCGCTGGTGCCAGCAAGGTCAACGTCATCAAGGTGGTGCGTGCCCTGACCGGCCTGGGTCTGAAGGAAGCCAAGGACCTGGTCGACGGCGCTCCCAAGGCCGTCAAGGAAGGTTGTGCCAAGGCCGAAGCCGAGGACATCAAGAAGCAGCTTACCGAAGCTGGCGCCAGCGTCGAGATCAAGTAATTCCGACGTGCCGGGCGTTTCGCCTGCAGTATGGCTGGTGGCCTTCTGGCCACCAGCTTTTACCTATTTCAGGCTTCAGGAATCAGGCCGTAGCCGGCCGTATTCCTGAATCCTGAGTCCTGTCCCTGACATGGAGCCGACATGAACTACACCTTCGCCGAGAAAAAGCGTATCCGCAAGAGTTTCGCCAAGCGCGAGAGCGTCCTGCAGGTGCCCTACCTGTTGACCACCCAGATCCAGTCCTACTTCGAGTTTCTGCAGGAGTTCACCCTGCCGAGCGAACGCAAGGACCAGGGCCTGCAGGCGGCCTTCGGTTCCATCTTCCCGATCACCAGCCATAACGGCGGCGCCAAGCTGGACTTCGTCAGTTATACCCTGGGTCAACCGGTGTTCGACATCGTCGAGTGCCAGCAGCGTGGCCTGACCTACGCCGCCAGCCTGCGCGCCAAGGTGCGCCTGATCATCCTGGACCGCGAAAGCAGCAAGGAGAAGATCAAGGAAGTGAAGGAGCAGGAGGTTTACATGGGCGAGATCCCGCTCATGACCCCGAACGGTTCCTTCGTCATCAACGGTACCGAGCGGGTCATCGTCTCCCAACTGCATCGTTCGCCGGGCGTGTTCTTCGAGCATGACCGCGGCAAGACCCATTCCTCCGGCAAGCTGCTGTTCTCGGCCCGGATCATCCCCTACCGTGGCTCCTGGCTCGACTTCGAGTTCGATCCCAAGGACTTCGTCTATTTCCGGATCGACCGCCGGCGCAAGATGCCGGTCACCGTGTTGCTCAAGTCGCTTGGCTACAGCCACGAGCAGATCCTGGCCGACTTCTACGAGTTCGAGTCCTTCCATGTCGGCAAGAAGGGCATCGAGTTCGAGCTCAAGCCCGAGCGTCTGAAGGGCGATATGGCCCGCTTCGACATCGTCGACAAGGAAGGCAAGGTCGTCGTCGCCAAGGACAAACGCATCACTGCTCGCCATGTCCGCGACATCGAAGCCGCTGGCATCAAGAAACTGGTGGTCGACAGCGAGTTCATGCTCGGCCGCGTCATCGCCGCCAACGTGGTCGACAAGGAGACCGGTGAGGTCATCGCCCGCGCCAACGACGAGATCACCGAGGCCCTGCTCGAGAAGCTGCTCGAGGCCAAGGTCACCAAGTTCGAAACCCTGTTCACCAACGATCTCGATCATGGCCCCTGGGTATCGCAGACCCTGCGCGCCGACGAGACGGTCGACCAGTGGACCGCGCGCGTCGCCATCTATCGCATGATGCGTCCGGGCGAGCCGCCCACCGAGGATGCGGTCGAAGCCCTGTTCCAGCGCCTGTTCTTCTCGTCCGATACCTACGACCTGTCCAAGGTCGGCCGCATGAAGTTCAACCGCCGCATCGGCCGCGACGAGCTGCTCGGTTCCGGCACCCTGGCCAACGAGGACATCGTCGCCGTCATCAAGATCCTGGTCGAACTGCGCAACGGCCGCGGCGAGGTGGACGACATCGACCACCTGGGCAACCGCCGGGTCCGTTCGGTCGGCGAACTGGCCGAGAACCAGTTCCGTGCCGGCCTGGTCCGGGTCGAGCGTGCGGTCAAGGAGCGCCTGAACCAGGCCGAGTCCGACAACCTGATGCCGCATGACCTGATCAATGCCAAGCCGATTTCCGCCGCCATCAAGGAATTCTTCGGGTCGAGTCAATTGTCCCAGTTCATGGACCAGACCAACCCGCTGTCCGAGATCACCCACAAGCGGCGCATTTCCGCCCTGGGCCCCGGCGGCCTGACCCGCGAGCGCGCCGGCTTCGAGGTGCGCGACGTGCACCCGACCCACTACGGCCGGGTCTGCCCGATCGAGACGCCGGAAGGCCCGAACATCGGCCTGATCAACTCCCTGGCCCTGTACGCCCAGACCAACGAATACGGCTTCATCGAGACGCCCTACCGCAAGGTGATCGACGGCAAGGTGACCGACCAGATCGACTACCTGTCCGCCATCGAGGAGGGCAAGTACGTGATCGCCCAGGCCAACGCGGCCCTGAGCGAAAAGGGCCAGTTCACCGACGAGCTGGTGTCCTGCCGGCACAAGAACGAGTTCGCCCTGTCGACCCCCGACCGCATCCAGTACATG
>Ga0265297_10010594_pt1 | contig 11541 bp, 13 predicted proteins | sample Munlanlwell13791_FD_192502 | JGI IMG/M metagenome (GOLD analysis project Ga0265297, IMG submission 192502) | Leachate microbial communities from a municipal landfill in Southern Ontario, Canada - Leachate well 137-91 | ecosystem: Engineered > Solid waste > Landfill > Unclassified | place...
GTTTACCGCTACTGTAACGGGTATTTTCAGTGCGTACGTTCTTTTTGGACCTATGGGTAATAAATTGAATAAAAAAGCACACCACATTGTTAAAGAACAAAAATTGATGCTGGAAGGGATTATTGGGATTGTTCACGGCGATAACCCTCGTACCCTTGAAGCAAAATTATTAAATTTCCTTTCACCTGTTGAAGCGAAACACAGTCAATTTAATTAATGAAGTACATGCATGGGTAAGAAATGTAAAAAGTGTCCTGAATGTCCTCCGGCAGAGAAATGGGCAGTACCAACAGCCGACTTCTTCAGTCTTTTGTTGGCACTTTTCATTGCCCTTTATGCGATTGCTTCCGTCAATAAAGAGAAGCTGCGGGCAGTCAAAGAAGAGTTTGTTAAAATCTACGATTATGCCCCTGCCCCGGAAACAACCAGTCCGGTTGTGCCGATGGAAGCGGAAGTTAAGCCTGTTCCTAATGCTTCGGCAAATCCTGCAGGGCAAATGCCGGTTGCAGAGGGCGGATCACTTTTAACGGGCGAACCTATGGTTCAGCAAACGGTTGAAAAAATGCTCAGTAAACTAGAGCAAGACATGGGTGATCAAACCGGAAGCGGAGCCGGTCCTTTGGACGAAACAGTGGACGGTGTCTTATTGAAGCTGCCGGTGAGTGTATCGTTCCGAGGCTCTGATGCAACGATTGACGATGAAGAAAAACATATGTTTATCAGACGGATTGCAGAAATCATAAATACGCTTCCTGCAAGTGTTGATATCTCGGTTCGAGGCTATACGGATAATGCAAAGCTTCCCGTAGGCAGCCGTTTTCAGGATAATTTGGAATTATCAAGCGCACGTGCCGCCAATGTAGTCAGAGAACTCATTCGCAACGGCGTAAAAGCAGAACGCTTGTCATCAGCAGGCTTTGGCGAATCAAATCCGATTGCCTCCAATGCGATTGAAGAACAGCGAGTCAAAAATAGACGTGTTGAATTCTATATGTTTGTTTCTGACAAGAAAGCGGTTGAACCGCAGAAACAGCAAACCGTTTTGGATGCATTAGGTAAAATAAAGAAACCTCAATAACCGCAATTATAAGGGGAAAAGAGATATCTTTTCCCCCATTTTTCTTAGATATTTTATCTTCATTTGCACTTTATCATTACAATGCAAGAGAATAATAGACTTACTTTTTCGTTCGTGGTGAGCTCAAGGAAACATCGCTTCGCGAGCAGTACCCTTGTTTTGTCGAACCATGAGCAACTACATACCCTTCGACAGGCTCAGGGTGAACGGTGTCCTATTTTCCCAACTCGAAGTTATGCAAGAAAGTCTAATGAATCGAATATTGAGGAAGTATTTGGCTGAAAAGCCAAATACCATTAGAAGGAAAAAGCGTTGATTGCTAAATAAGTTTATTTAGCAATAAAGCTGAGGCAGTAATAGATTGCCGCACTCATCAATGCGGTTATTGGCAATGTGAAAATCCATGATAGCAAAATAGTTTTGATCATCCCTTTTTGGACTCCCCCTTCAGGTTCTGCAACCATCGATCCGGCAACGGAGCTGGAAACAATATGGGTTGTACTGACCGGAGCATGAAAAAAGTTTGAAAGCAAAATCGTTACCATTGCGATGGCTTGTGCCACTGTGCCTTGCATATAGTTAAGCGGTTGTGTTCCGATTTTTTCACCGATAGTATGGACGATTCTTTTATACCCGATCATGGTTCCGATACTGATAGCCAAGGCTACGGCAACAATAACCCAATACGGGATATATTCAGAAGTATTTACTAAAGTTTTACGCTGATTCGCAACGTAATCGGATTTGTCTTTATCCACCGCTTTTTCAACTTGGCTGAAAAAGTTATCGGTACACAAAATAGCGGTATGAACGCTCCAACGATCTCCTTCTGAGAGTTCCGAATATGATTTGATACCATTAAATTTATCGGCAATCAAGGCCGTAGTCTGATGAACTTGATTTACATCACATTCAGCAATCGTATTTTTAACTTTCAAGGCACTGATGAGATGCTTATCACTGACCAATTGGTTTAATGTTTCATTATTTTCAGCGTAAAAATTGGCAAGATTGGCGGCACTGTCCTGCGTTTGCTTAATTTTGTACTCATGAGAGCTCATATCCAAAGCGTAATAGGTAGGGAGAATGCCGATTAAAATAATCATGATTAAACCCATCCCTTTTTGGCCGTCATTCGAACCATGTGCGAAGCTGACACCGGCACCTGTGGCGATGATCCCCATGCGCATCCAGAAATTTGGACGTTTTCGTTTTGTTTCATCTTCGGGAGATTTATAAAACTTTGGGCTTGGCATAAATTTGCGGGCTGCTTTCATCATTAGATAGGCAAAACCGAAACCAACCAAAGGGGAGAGTGCTAATGCGGTCAAAACTTTATAAACAGCAGACCAGTTGACGCTTTGTGAGAATTCGAAACCGTGCATCATGCTAAATGCAACACTTACCCCTATTAATGAACCGATTAGGGAATGTGAACTCGATACCGGAATACCGAAGTACCATGTACCAAAATTCCAAATGACTGCGGCAATGAGCAATGAATAGATCATAACTAATGTAGCGCTTTGGTTTGATGAAACAATGATATCCAATGGAAGAAGATGGACAATCGTGTACGCAACACCAATCCCTCCGAGCATGACACCGAAGAAATTCATAATCCCTGCCATCAAAACGGATTGTCCCGGTGTTAGAGAATTAGTATAAATGATCATCGATACTGCATTCGCGGTATCATGAAAGCCGTTAATCATCTCATAAAATAGAGCAATACCTAATGAAAGAAGTAATAAAAAAATAGTGATTGTGCCGACATTGTTCAGCGCATCCAAAATTATAGACATCAAGTTATCCTCAAATTGAATTTAGGGCCGGAATAATATTACGAAACCGTTACAAAATGGTTACGAAATGATTACAGAATTATGCCCGGTTATCTCTTTGAAGAGACTTTGACGGGCGAATAGGGAGAGGTTAAGGAAGTAATGTGGCTTTGATAATTTTTTGTGTTTGGAGCGGTTTGTCACCGCCGTATTGCCCGTTGGTTTGGACATTGTTAAGTTTAGCGAGTGTATCCATACCTGCTACGACACGACCGAAGATTGTATGGTAGCCGTTAAGCCATGGTGTAGGTGCGGTTGTAATGAAAAACTGGCTTCCATTGGTTCGGGGTCCTGCGTTTGCCATCGCTAAAATACCTGCTTTGTCGAATACGACACCCGATTTAAACTCATCTTTAAACGGTTTTTTCCAAATAGATTCACCGCCTGCCCCTGTCCCGGTTGGATCACCCCCCTGAACCATGAAATTTTTGATGATACGGTGGAATATGAGACCATTGTAATAGCCATTTTTGGCAAGGGTTGTGAAGTTTTCAACAGCCATTGGGGCGACATCTTCATAAAGCTCCAACGTGATATCTCCTTGAGTTGTTTGGAGTAGAACTTTTGGATGGGAAGCGGCAAATGAAAGCGTTGCCGCGAACAGTAAGGTAAGTAGTAATCGCATTAAGACTCCTGGTGGTGTGGTGTAAAGGTAAGCGTGACCGAATTTATACAATAACGTAATCCTGTTGGTGCGGGACCGTCGGGAAAAACATGCCCTAAATGGGCATCACATGCGGCGCACAGCACTTCAACACGGATCATACCGTGTGAATTGTCCCGATTCTCCTCTAACGCGTCAGGGGAAATAGGATGATCAAAGCTTGGCCAGCCCGTACCCGAATCGAATTTGGCACTTGAATCGAACAGTGCTGCACCGCAACAGACGCATTGGTAGACACCATCCCCTTTAAATAGGGCATATTCACCGCTAAAGGCTCTTTCTGTTCCGTGCTGACGAGCGACATGATACGCTTCGGGCGATAGAAGGGCTTGCCACTCTTGATCGGTTTTTGTGATTTTTGTCATCGATTTCTTCCTCTTAGCTATTATGCAACTGAGATTATAGTTGCTGTTTCTGATGCACGGCTTAGTATATAGGGATAGTCGTGATTTTCGACTGCAGAGATAAGATAGAGGTGCTGAATTGATAAACCGCTCAGACATTCTGGTGTCGTCAGGATCACATCGTCGAGGTTTTGATATTGGAGGCTAAATGCGGGAGTCAAAATCCGGCAGTTATTATGAAGATATTCATCAATAGCTATTTTGTATTCTTTGAGCATTTCATAATCATCGAGGACTACCATAATTTGTGACGTAGGCGATTGAGTAAGCTGTTTACGTAAAAGGCTTAAAAGTGTCATTAAAATGGCATTTTCTTTACATCGGACAAGATGATGACGTGCATCATAGCGGTAATGATTGATAAGCTTAACTGTACAAGAGGAGACAACCGGCTCTAGAGCGCAGACCAAGAGTAACCGGCCTTTACTTTCATGACGCAGAGTTTCGATAAAAGCACTCTTCATTCGGTCGGCATCATCACAAAAAAGATGGGTAGAATCTTGAAAATGTTTTCTATAGTCAGCAGAGTTGCTTTGTTCTGGAGTGTAAAAAGAGAAAGAAGCGAGTTCAACACTGAAGGCTCCATATTCAATAAGTGCGAGAAGCTCATCCCGCAAAAGTTCCCCGCCTAGTTTTGTAGGCGTGAAGATAATAATCTTTTTCGTTGGATCATCGAGCAGTATTTGTATCGCTTTACGGAGTAAGAGGGTACTTTTTCCACTTCCGTAATCCCCACATAATTGTGTAATCGGAGTCTCAAGCGGAGTATCCAAAAAACGGATTTGTTCATCGCAAAGCAAAGAACCAAAAGGGTTAGAAGGGTTTGGGAGTAATATGGTGTGAGATAAAAGGGAACCAATCACTTTCACTTTAGAATAGGGTTCCTTTTGAAGGGGCGAAAGGGCTTCAAATTTCTCTCGAATCATCTCTTTTGAATCATTGGAAAATATCAATCGCCCTTTTGGCAAAAGTTCTTGGAAAGAGGAATCAAGAGTATCAAACTCATGTTCACTCATATGTGCCATCCAAAAAAATCGTTCAATGGGGGTTGAATCAAAAGATAATACATCTTCTAATTTTTTTTGGATTCTCCATTGTGTATTTTCCAAATGGGTTGCAGGGGATTTATTGCTTTGTTTGGATGAACGCTCGACGTGTGCCCCTTTTAGTTCATCAAAAGTCCATGTGATTTTTTCTCCAAAATAAATTCCTCTATTCGGTAGAAACATAAGGAGATCGATGGGGGTAACTGCATTATGGTGGTAAAGTGCAAAGTTCTCAAAAAAAGCTCCATTCACTTCTTGAGCGATTGTTTGGAAGAACTCTTTTTGGAATAAATCATCTTTGTTTTGTTCTATTGGCTCAGTAGATAGAGGTTTTTTGGATTTAAAGCGATTAAAAAAAGATAAAAACACTTAAAATGCCCCTTTTTAGAGTATAGATAATTTTATAAATACGATATAAGTTAAAAATTATAACAGAATTTAAATGATACAGTGTAAACAGGTTAGAAGTACAGAAGAGAAGTTTCGAGGGATAACCCCTCGAAAAAGAAAGAGAAAATTATTTTCCGGCAGCAACGCTGTCTTTAAGACTTTTGCCCGGTTTGAATTTAGGAACCATTTTATCAGCTGTGCTGTAAGTTTTAGTTGTTCCTGGAACTTTACCGCTTTTCCCTTTTTGAAGAGAAGAAGCAAAACTTCCGAATCCTACCAATGAAACTTCTTCTTTCGCAACAAGAGCTGCGGTTACCGCTTCTGTGAAAGCTTTAATAGCTGTTTCAGCTTCAACTTTTGTTTTATAACCGCCGCTTTTTTGAACCAACTCTACGAATTGCGCTTTATTCATTTATTGCCCTTGATTTAGATATGCGAATAACACTCGAACCTCCCGTACATAGGAGTACGTGAGGGATAAAGTGTTTTAGCCGCGAATACTTTAATATCTCTTACCTTAAATTTTTCTTCTTTTTTGCATTTTGTTGAACAGTTTAGTGATTTTGTGGTTTTTTAGGCCATTTTTTATCCATATTCTTGGAACTTGTGTCAATAAGAGGGGAGAAGCAAACTTTTTTGCATCGAAACGGAGAGAGAGGTTTTTACTCCAAACGGACCATTTCTTCATAAAATTTTTAGAAGAAGAGATAGATAAAAATACCTCTTCCAATCCGATGCGTTCTTGTTCACTTAAACTGCTCATGATTTATCCCCTAACTTATTTATTTTTCGTACTACCCGAATGATCTCATCATCATCTAGCATACCCAGCATATCGATTACCGCTTTTGCAGCTTGGGGCTTCGCGTTCCCAAGTCTCCAGTCTTGATATGTTCGCATGGAAATTCCGAGTTTACCGGCCATCTCTTTTTGGGAAATCTTCTTACCGTTGCTTTGTGCCTCTACGGCATTGTGAAGAAGATTAAAAAGATCACTCATTTCCATTGCTCCATTGTAGTATTCTTTCCTTAAAATAAACATTAAAACGTATAAAATATAATTAATATATCATATAAAGTGCAATAAATAGAGTAAAAATGTATATTTAATAGATATAGCATAAACTATACCAGTTTTATAAATAATTAAAACGTATAAAACATACGGAATAACGTATATTAATTGTATGGATTTAATAAAAAGTTGGTAGAAATAGGAAGTAAAACAGCAAATTTGAATAGTACTAGAACGTTTGGAGGATGATTTTAGAGCAGAAGGGAGATTGAAGAAGGGCTGGTGAGGGGGAAATCCCCCTCATTTTTAGAGAAAATCGGTGTAATCGTATTTGGAGAGGTCGACGTAGAATTCTCCCTCTTTTTGAATAATCCGTACATCACTACCGAAAGCAAACTCAAAACGTCGTTTCACCGCTTTACGTTCTTCTGAACTCATACCGATGAACTTTAGATAACGTTTGAGTTCGATAATGCCGGTTGCAAGTGTCGGTGCGACAGAAGATATGGCGGTAACATCCACATCGTGTACCGTATTGCCTTGCGAAAGGAGAAGTTTGGTATTGATCACTTCCAACAGATTTTTCAACTGTTCATCTTTGGCCGTATAAATCTCTTCAATGCGTTCACGTTCGGCGATGAGCATTTGCTCTTTATCATTAACAAGACGATCAACTTTGGCTTCAAGCTCTTTAATTTTAAGTTTGAGCTGCTGATTCTCTTTCTGATAAAGGGTGATAATCATTCCCACAGTTGTTTTTTGAGGAGTGGGTGCCGGAGCTGAAGATTTGATAGTTTGAGCAATTTCTTGTCGTTTTTCTTCATCCAAAGAGCTTCGAGGTACGATGATATACGTCACCCCTCCCTCTATAATGTAGTTAAGCCGTTTGGTGCGGAGCTTATTTTGGATCATCTCTTTAGACATTTTGAATGTCTTTGCATATTCATCAATACTAAAACGCACACATCCTCCTTATGGGATATTATTGATGTTATCTTACCAAAAAAATCATTGTCCCTGATTAGCGTTTTTTGGAAGGAATCATCCAATCGGGTTTGGGAGGGGGAATGATCCCTCCCTTACGCATCCAAATCAGATAGCCGTTGCGAGTAACCTTGTGTTTGTCTTGGAAGGTATGAAGAGAGCTATGTCGAAATTCACATTTTTCCAAAAGAGCATGAAAATCGCCGTGAAGAAGTAAAAACTCTTGCAGTACTTCATACGCACGATCGGAAATGATAACGGTACTGATAATGAGATTTTTGATTTCAATGTAGCGCGCGCATTCATTTAATCCGTCACCGACAAAGTTTTCATGCCCTAGAATATCTTCAAAACGGTGTACTTTGCCGGTATGTACTGCCACTCGGATCCCTCTAAAATAGGGGTATTCTTTTGCAATCAAATCAGAAAAATGGATAAAAGAGAGTCCTAAAATAGGACCGAACCCTTTTAGACTCGGATGTAGAATACAGTAAAAACCATCTCCGGTCGGGATAATTCCCTGCAACATTTTTTCCATCGGAATCCCAGAAATCTTGACCATTTTTTGGATCATTTTTTTGTAAGTCAAGGAGAGATAAGAGATGATTTCAAGTTGCTCCTCCATACCAAGGCGGGAGAAGTCGATGATATCGATAAGAACAATATCCGTATCAATCACTCTTTGGGTCATAATTCCATCCATATTACTTAGATTATCTTATTGTATTCTAAAATCGCTGAGAATGATTAAAAATTCAACCCGGCAATTCCAAGAATATTTCGGAAATGTGTTACCATTTCCAAAAATTTAAGGCAGGTTACGATTATGCAAAAACGGACCAAAATTTTAGCAACTGTCGGCCCCGCTTCTGATACTGTAGAAATTCTTTCATCATTGATAAAAGCAGGGGTAAATGTCTTCCGTCTTAATTTTTCGCATGGTACCCATGAATACCATTCCCGCGTTTTAGCCAATATTCGTCTAGCTATGCGTGAAACCGGGTTGATCGTCGGCGTGTTACAAGATATTTCAGGTCCTAAAATCCGTGTTGGCAAACTTAAAGAAGATTTTTATCTCGAAAGTGGTGATCGGCTCAATTTTTATTATGAGTGTGTTGACGGTGAAAAAGTCGTAGAAAATGAATACCGACTTTCCATTAACCAAAGCGAGATATTACGTATGCTTAATATTAATGATCTTATTTATCTCTATGATGGGACTATTCGTGCCAGAATTGTTTCTCAAAACAGTAGTTATGTTCAAGCCATTGTCGAAAATAGAGGAAAACTTTCGTCGAACAAAGGGGTAAATTTCCCCAATTCCCATTTGGGGCTTGATGTTTTGACTGAAAAGGACAAAACTGATATGGCATGGGGAGTTACAAATGGGATTGACTTCATGGCGATTTCGTTTGTTCAAAATGCTCAAGATATGATCAATGCGCGTGAAGTTATCCGTTCCTGTGATGGAGAAGTACAGTTATTTGCAAAGATTGAAAAATTTGATGCGGTTGAAAATATTGATGAGATTTTACGTCATTCGGACGGCATTATGGTGGCACGGGGTGATCTGGGGATTGAAGTCCCTTATTATCGTGTACCGACAATTCAAAAAATGCTCATTGACAAAGCGAATGAACATTCCAAACCTGTCATTACGGCAACGCAGATGTTATTATCGATGACTGAAAAAGATATGGCAACGCGCGCAGAAATAAGTGATGTAGCCAATGCTGTTCTGGATGGGACAGATGCAGTAATGCTCTCTGAGGAGAGTTCTATCGGGCATAATCCGGTGCTGGTCGTTGAGACGATGGTGAATACCATTCAAGCGATTGAAGAGATTTATCCGTTTGGTAAATTCGACTTCGGTTATGATGATGCGATGGATGTGGTCAATGAATCAGCTGTCCGTTTGGGTGATTCATTGAGTGCGGAGGGAATCATTGCAATGACAACGTCGGGATCTTCCGCCAAAAAACTCTCCCGTTACCGTCCTAAAATGACGATTTATGCGGCGACACATGAAGAGAGAGTTGCGCGGTTACTTACCATAGTATGGGGTGTGGTACCTGCCTATCTTATTAAAAAAGGGCGTATCGAAGAGATGTTAAGCGATATTATCCAAAGCGGTTTGAAGCGGAAAATTATCGATAAAGACCAAACCTATATCTTTACGGCAGGATACCCGATAGGTATGCCGGGAACTACTAATATTATTCGAATTTTGCGTGAAAATGAGATTACTTTTTTCGGTGAGACGAAATCTCATCCGAGTAAGACGAAAAAAAGTGAGGAGAATGGGATTCCAACTTTGTTTTGATGTAAACTTAAAGATTAAAAATATGGACTGAAAATTGCTTTTTGTCGCTTGAGGGGCCTAAACGTTTGTTTCGTCGCATTCATTGCCCCTCAAAACACTTTCCCTTTTACGCTACAATACCCTTTATGAAAACTGATACCTTATTTACCAAACCGATTGTCAAACAATTTGAATTTGACGCCGAAGTTGCGGCTGTTTTCGATGATATGCTTCTGCGTTCCGTTCCGTTCTATAAAGAATCACAAGCGCTCACACGCCGGTTTGCCCTAAATGCATTGAGCGAGGGGGGAATTGTATACGATTTGGGATGTTCGACTGCGTCGTTATTACTCGAGATAGAGCGTGCTGTGGGGAAAAACAGCAGCGTCCGGCTCGTCGGTATCGATAATTCTCCCGCGATGATTACCCATGCTTGTAAAAAGATCGAAGCGTACGGTTCCGCTATCGAACTGTATGAAGGAGATATCCTTCAGTTTCCGTATGAAAAAGCGCAAGTGATTATCAGCAATTATACCCTGCAATTTATCCGTCCGATGGTTCGAGACTCACTCGTGCGTACTATCAGTGATACGCTGAATGAAGGGGGTGTTTTTATTTTTAGCGAAAAAGTGGTGAGTGAAGATCCGAAATTGAATAAAGAACTGATCGACTGTTATTATGATTTCAAAAAGGTACAAGGGTATAGTGAATACGAGATTGTCCAAAAACGGGAAGCGCTCGAAAATGTCCTCATCCCTTATACCATGAATGAAAATATTCAAATGGCTAAGAATAACGGATTCAAAACGTGTGAAGTGCTATTTCAGTGGGCCAATTTTGCCACGTTTATTGCGATTAAATAGCCTCTATCTTACACTTCCTCTTTCAGGATTCTGTGTCGGTTGAAGAACCTCTTTTATATCTTTATAATCCACAAGGTTTTTATCGCATTGTTTGTGATAATACCCTTGTGCATCATAATACTCTTCACAGTCGTTATAATAACGAAGACTGACTCCACGGTCGTTAAAGCAACCTGCAAATAAAACCGGAAGTACAATTAGAATATAGTATTTTTTCATTTGAATATTGTATCTCATCTGGGTTTAAAGCTATCCGTGCTTTTACAAAACTCTCTTAAAAAACATTCACTGTCACATTTTGGATTTTTAGCAGTGCAGATGTATCGTCCGAAAAGAACGAGTCCCTGATGGAGTTGATGGAGATTGGTTTTAAACTTTTTGACCAATGTCTCTTCAGTAGCTATAGCGCTGAGATCCTCACTTAAACCTAATCGATGGCTTACCCGAAAGACATGGGTATCGACCGCCATAAGGTTAGCCTGGGTATATTCGATGAGGACAACATGTGCTGTCTTCTGTCCGACACCGGCTAACGTTACCAGTTCTTTTTCATCCAACGGGACTTCACCGCCGTAAACGTCGACAACCCTTTTGGCCATAGCTATAAGATTGATCGCTTTATTGTTAAAAAACGAGCAGCTTTGAATGAGTGATTTCACATCGTTAATATCCGCGTTTGCGAGGGATTCAGGGGTCGGATAGGCTTCGAATAAAGCGGGAGTGATGAGGTTGACCCGTTTATCGGTGCATTGAGCGGAGAGGGCTACGGCAATCACCAACTCATAAGCGTTGGCATAGTTGAGTTCCGTTACCGCATCAGAATAGCGTTCCAAAAGAGCTGCTTTGATCGCAGCAATCTCTTTTTTAGTTGCTTTTTTCATCAAAATTATCCGTTTTTTTGGGCCGTATTGTATCACGTTCGAAAAAAAAACATTAGTATGATAATTTTGTG
>Ga0265297_10010595_pt1 | contig 11540 bp, 10 predicted proteins | sample Munlanlwell13791_FD_192502 | JGI IMG/M metagenome (GOLD analysis project Ga0265297, IMG submission 192502) | Leachate microbial communities from a municipal landfill in Southern Ontario, Canada - Leachate well 137-91 | ecosystem: Engineered > Solid waste > Landfill > Unclassified | place...
CTAGATAAAAACTATAAAGTGCTGCGCTATACAAAAACTACAAAGTGCTGCGCTATACAAAAACTACAAAGTGCTGCGCTATACAAAAACTACAAAGTGCTGCGCTATACAAAAACTACAAAGTGCTGCGCTATACAAAAACTACAAAGTGCTTGATTTTTACATAACTAATGTTATATTAAGCCTTAACAAGCACGACTAAATCATAAAGGAGGCAAGATGAGTTGCAGGGGGGCCATTATGAAATTTGTTTTAGTTAGCTTAATCATCGTTTCTTTGGTGGTTATTGGCGGATTATCCTATTTATTTCAAAATGAACGTATAAAAAGTGGAAAGTTACAGCTTCAGATTGATGAGTTGACTGCCCGTGAACGCATTATTGAGGATAAACTTGAAGCTTCTAAGAAAAATGTCGCGGAGTTGATGATAAAATTGCAGGAAAACAAAGACCGGATTGCCACTATAACCGAAGAGCTTGATAAGGAAAAATCAGGCCGGCAGGAGGCGCAGAAGGAGTTGGAACAGATCAAGACGGACATGGAACAGCAAAAGGTTTCGCGCCAGGATTTAGAGGGAAAGCTCACCCAGATTCAGGAGGACGGAAGGAAATTAAAAGAGCAATTGAAGATTATGGAACAGCAAAAAGAGGAGCTTAAGGTTAAGATCAAGAATTTGGAAACTAGCGCTAGCGGCGTAGAGCTGGGTAAGGTTGTAGTGAATAGCGAAACCGCGGCTCTGAAGGATGTTCATCTTCCCGTTCCTGAACCAGTAAAACAAAAGGAAATGAAGGCTGCTTCTCAGGATAATTCCCTGGAAGGCAAGGTTACGGTAGTAAATAAAGAATATAACTTTGTTGTGATCAATTTAGGGCAAAAAGATGGAGTGAAAAAAGGAGATCTATTTTCCGTATACCGTGAGGGAAAGGTTATCGGAGACATAAAAGTGGAAAAGGTCCATGAATCAATGTCTGCCGCGGGTTTTGCGGTAGAGCTGAAAGATATAATCAAGGAAAATGATTTAGTAGCGCAAAAGGTTAAATGAAGCTTCTTGTAGTAAAAGATAAATTTATCCCCCATGGAAGAATCAGCCTCATTGGCGATAAATCCATAGCCCACCGCGCGCTGATTATCGGCGCTTTAAGCTGCAATAAGACTATTATAAAAAACTTTCCTATTCATGATGATTCCCTGGCTACTTTAAGTACCCTGGATGCTTTGGGGGTGAAGATCAAACGTAATAAGAATCAGGTTTTGGTCTGGGGTATCCAGGGGCTAAGAAAACCCCGCAAACCTGTTTTTGTCAATAATTCCGGGACAACCTTACGTTTGATCTTAGGTGTCTTAGCCGGCACGGATTTTGAAACTAAACTTATCGCCGGTAAATATCTTTCTGCCAGGCCAATGTCCAGGGTAGATAAGCCTTTACGCCTGATGGGGGCAAGAATTAGCGCAAAAAAGAGAGGCGCCGAAGAGTATCCTCCTTTGGTTGTCAGGGGAGGAAAGCTTAAGGGTATTGTTTACCGCCTGCCTGTTGCTTCGGCCCAGGTTAAATCCGCGATTCTTTTGGCAGGTTTATCCGCTTTAGGAAAAACCCGCGTGATTGAAAAAATACGCACCCGGGATCATACCGAGAGGATGCTTAAGACTTTTGGGGCCAATATAACCGTAAATAAAAATAGCATAACTTTAAATCCGGATAGAAAGTTGAAGAGCCCGGGAATTATTTATATCCCCGGGGATATTTCTTCGGCAGCTTTCTTAGCGGTTTTAGCTGTAATAATTCCGGGGTCTAAAATTGTTATTGAGCGCGTAAGCCTTAACCCCAGCCGCTGCGGGATATTTAATGTCCTGAAGCGCATGGGAGCTAAAATAAAGGTTGTGCCTTTTAAAAATAAAAGAGGGCAAAATTTTGAGCCTATGGGGGATCTTATCGTAAGCAGCGGAAAACTTAAGCATGTGGTAGTCAAGCCTGCCGAGATACCTTCATTAATTGATGAGTTGCCCGTTTTTATGGTGGCTGCTTGTTTTGCCGAAGGCAAGACCGTAATTAAGGGGGCCGGAGAGCTAAGGTTTAAAGAGACTGATCGTATCAAGTCCATGGTTACTAATTTAATATCTATGGGGGCGGATATTCGCTCAGTTAAATCCGGAGGCCTGGAGAATATAATTATAAACGGCAAAGGGCTTCTGAATGGGGCCAAGCTTAGAAGTTTTGGAGACCATCGCACGGCTATGAGCATGGTAGTTGCTGCTTTGGCGGCTAAAGGCAGCTCAAGGCTGGATGATATCAGTTGTATCAGTAAGTCATTCCCCGGTTTCTTAACTACTTTAAGAAGTTTATTGAGATAAACATATTATTTGACAGAGGGTTTAAACTCTGTTAAAATCACTTCATTGTCTTAATCCCGGGAGATTATATGGTAAATTTCGGACAACAGTTGAAAAGAGCGGTTAATTTTGTTTTGGGTCTTTTTTCCAATGATATGGGGATCGACCTTGGGACAGCTACGACCCTGGTTTTTGTCAAAGGGGAAGGAGTGGTCCTTTGTGAACCTTCGGTTGTAGCTATTGAACGGGGGACTTCGCATGTTTTAGCTGTAGGAGAAGAGGCTAAGCGCATGCTTGGCCGGACTCCCGGGAATATCATCGCCATAAGGCCTATGAAAGACGGGGTTATCTCTGATTTTGAAATTACCGAAGCCATGCTTCGGTATTTTATTAAGAAAGTGCATCACCGCAGGGTTTTAGTCCGGCCGAGGATTGTTATCGCCATACCTTCCGGGATCACTGAAGTAGAGAAGCGGGCAGTAAAAGATTCCGCGGAGCGCGCCGGGGCAAGGGAGGTCTTCTTGATCGAGGAACCTATTGCCGCAGCTATTGGCGTGGGCCTGCCTATTCAGGAGCCGGTCGGCAACATGATTATTGATATAGGCGGAGGGACAACGGAGATCGCGGTAATCTCGCTGGCAGGCACGGTTTTTTCAAAATCTATCCGCATTGGCGGAGATGAAATGAATGAAGCGGTTATTGAATACCTTAAAAAAACATATAACCTTTTGGTTGGTGAGCGTACCGCCGAAGATATCAAAATTAAGATCGGTTCCGCTTATCCTCTGGAAGAAGAGATGAGCATGGAGGTCAAGGGCAGAGATTTAGTGGCGGGGCTTCCTAAAATCGTAACCATTACCAGTGAAGAGATCCGAGAGTCTTTGCAAGAGCCTTTACGCGCCATAGTTGAGGTTACAAAAATATCATTAGAGAGGACTCCTCCGGAGTTAGCCGCTGACCTTATTGAGCATGGGATTGTAATGGCAGGCGGCGGTTCATTGTTGAGAGGGCTAGATAAACTGATTTCAGAAGAGTCTGGTCTGCCTGTCCATATAACTGATGATCCGGTTACCGCGGTTGCTAACGGTACTGGCCGGGTGCTTAGTGAAATTCAATACCTTAAAAAAGTAACTGTTTCAGTTAAGACTGAAACGCGCAGTTAATTTCCGCCACCAGGCGGATACCGACGCAATACCATTAAGCGTCGGGTATAAGCCACCAGGCGGATACCGACGCAATTGGCCGCGAGGCCACACCAACGCAATTCATATTAGCGTTGGGTGACACCATTTTAGATCCAACCGTTGTTGTTAATTAAATGTGTTTAAGTTATCCCGCAAAACCATAATCAATTTTATCCTTATCGCCTGTGCGGCAGCCCTGGTTTCTATTTTCTCGCCTCTTTTTAAGAATTCAGCTCAAAAAGCGTTCAATCCTCATCTTAGCTTAATCGGCCTGCTTAAACGTGAATGCGCGGGGATTATTTTTTACCATCGCAATATGGTCGAGCGTGATAAATTTAAGAATGAGGTAGAAAATCTGCGCCGGAAGTTATTTGATTTACGGGAAGTTGAGCAGGAAAATACCCGGCTTAAGGATCTTCTTAATTTCAAGCAGAAATCTCCTTTGAAGCTGGTTCCTGCCAGGGTGATTGCCCGTTCTCCTGACAGCTGGTCTTCCAGTGTGATTATCGATAAAGGCAGATATAATGGCATAAAACCCGGGATGGTAGTGATTAATAGCTTAGGGTTGGTTGGCAGGGTAATAGAGAGCTCTAAAAGTAACAGTAAAATACTGTTGGTTAATGATCCCAGCCAGGGGATCTCCAGTATTGTGCAGCGCAGCCGCCAGGAAGGATTAGTCAGCGGCTCTTTAGGCGCCAATTTAATCATGCGTTATCTTCCGGTTGAGGCGCAGATTTCATCCGGAGACATAATCATTACCTCTGAATTAAGCCGGGTTTACCCTAAGGGGCTGCTTGTGGGAAAGGTGATAAATATAGGAAAAGAGTTCTCCGGGCTCAGCCGCTATGCTGTGGTTAAACCCGCAGTGGAGCTTTCCAATATTGAAGAGGTATTGGTAATTATCCCATGAAAAAGTGGTTGTTGATTTTATTCACTTTAATTATTTTTACTACTTTACAGTTAAGCTGGCCGGTTTCTTTGAGATTTTTTAACGCTAATCCCGACCTTCTTTTGATCTTTTCCGTCTCCTTAGTTTTTTATTTCGATTTTAAAATCGCGTTGGTATCGGGAATTTTAGCCGGCTTGTTTAAGGACGCGTTTCTACCATCGGCCCTGGCAATAAATACGTTTTCTTTTGCCGTGTGGAGTTATTTGACCTTTCGCCTGTCATCTCAGATCTCTACTGAAAACAGCTATGTCCGTCTGGCTATAATTTTAATTATCGCCGTTTTGAATAATGCCGCAACCGGCATGCAGAGCTTGAGTTCCGGCAGCTTTATCCCGGCAGGTATTTTTTTACGTACCCTGATTATCTCTTCTGTTTATACAATGGCGTTGTCTCCTTTGGTTTTTAAGCTTGCCAAAAAGATATCCAGGTAATATTTCCTATGCTGAGAAAACATATATTAAGTTTCTTGATTATTTTAATGTTCGGCGCCTTGTTCGCCGGGTTATTGAGCCTTGATTTATTCCAGGGAGCCAAGTACCGCAGGCTAAGCGATAGTAATTGTATCCGCCTGATAGCCCAATCAGGCGCCAGAGGCAATATCCTTGACCGTAACGGCGCAATTATAGTAGATAATAAGATTTCATATGATGTTTCGATATTGCCCCAAGAGTTAGGCCAGCTTGACCGTATTCTCAGCGGGGTTAGCCGTATATTAGGTATCGAAGCCAAAGAGTTGAAGTCCGCTTTCAGAAGGAATTATTTTTCTTCAAGCATCCCGGTTACTGTAGCCAGCAACATCGATCTCGAAAAGGCAATCTTGCTGGGAGAATATAAGACGGAGGAGCCTAGTATTATTGTTCAGCCCAGGCCTTTACGGCATTATCCTTATGGCTCATTAGCTTCTCATGTTATTGGATATGTGAATGAGATTGACCGTTGGCGCTTGACCAAGCTGGAGGATTACGGATATAAAACTAAAGATATTGTCGGTTTTGGCGGGATAGAGGAGAAATATGATTATTATTTACGCCAGGAGGAGGGAGGTTTATCCGTTGAGGTAAACCACCGGGGTAAGTTTATGCGTGTTTTGGGTTTTGACCCCCCGCGCAACGGCAAGGATATCCGGTTGACTCTGGACCTTAATCTTCAGAAGATCGCTGAAGAAGCTCTTTCCGGCCGAAAGGGCAGTATCGTCTTAATGGACCCTCAAAGCGGCCAGATCCTGGCATTAGCCAGTTATCCTAATTTTAACCCTGCGGTTTTTGTAAATAAACGCACGAGGCTTATCGCCGGACTATTTAATAATCCTGATTCCCCGTTAATTAACCGGGCAATCTCTTCAAGTTATCCACCAGCCTCTGTTTTTAAATTAGTCACAGCCAGCGCCGGGCTGGAACTAAAAAAGATAAATCTTTCTACCAGCTTTCTCTGCCGTGGTTCGACTATGGTAGGAGCGAGAAAATTCTCCTGTTGGGATACGCATGGGGAGCAGGATATTGTCTCAGCTATGGCGCATTCATGCGATATTTTCTTTTATAAAACAGGTTTGCTTTTGGGGGCGCAAAATATTCATGATTATGCTTTGAAGCTGGGGTTGGGCAGGGTTGTAGGTTTGGAACTTCCTTATGAGACAAGCGGTTTTATTCCTTCGCCTTTATGGAGGAAAATCAACAAATTCCAGAAATGGTTTGATGGGGATACCGCTAATTTAAGTATTGGACAGGGCGATTGCCTGGTCAGCCCATTGCAGGCGGTTAATATGATGGCGGTGTTCGCTAACGGAGGGTATTTGCCCAGCCCGTATATTGTTAAATCGGTCGGGGTCTTGGACCTTTCGGCCAAAAAGAAAAAGTTTCCCCGTGTAGATTTTAAAAGAAGTACTTTTGAAACTATTCTCCGCGGCCTGCGCTTAGTGGTTTCTGACCCCAGGGGCACAGGGAATGTTTTAAACGGGCTTGATGTTAAGGTTGCCGGTAAAACCGGTACTGCCCAGGTATCACGCGGAGCAACCCATGCCTGGTTTGTCGGGTTTTTCCCGTATGATAACCCAAAATATGTTATTTGTGTCCTGTTGGAAAATGGCGGCCCGGGGCATGTTGCTACCGTTGTCGCCAGACAGGTTATAGAGGCAATGGATAAGCAGGGGCTCATATGAGGACTTCATTTCTTAGGATATTGATCTTGGCATTGATTATTGCTAGCCTCGGAGTTTTATCTATTTATAGCAGCACTTATCAAAAAGAAGGCACTGCCTGGCAGGACATCCATAAACGGCAGATGCTTTGGGTGATAATCGGATTAGTGTGTTTTTTTATTATGTCTCAAGTCAGTTATCGCAGGCTTTGGGATATCAACTATTTCATTTACGGGGCGGCTATATTTTTTCTTTTTCTGGTGTTTGCCCTGGGGATCATCAGGCTTGGCGCGCAGCGCTGGCTGAGGTTTGCTTGGTTTAATTTTCAGCCGTCGGAGTTTGCGAAACTGGCGGTGATAATATTTTTAGCCAGGTATTTCAGCCGTAAATCAGCGGATGATATATCGCTTTTATCCGGAAAATTCGGGATTTTTAAAGGTATAATCCTGCCGTTTATTTTTGTGGCTGTGCCGATGTTCCTGATTATCGAGCAGCCGGATTTAGGCAGCGGTTTGATGCTGCTTTTGGTTTTTGTTTTCTTGTTGTATTTAACCAATGTGCGGTTAAAATATATTCTTATATTAATGTTTATCCTGATGCTGCCCTTGCCTTTCTTTTGGCATTTCTTGCGCGATTACCAGAAACAGAGGCTGCTTGTTTTCCTGAATCCAAACATTGACCCTTTGGGGGCAGGTTATACGGTAATCCAATCACGCATAGCGATAGGTTCCGGAGGGTTATTTGGCAAAGGGTGGTTGTCCGGTACGCAGAGCCAGCTATTCTTTTTACCGGAGTCGCATACGGATTTTATCTTCGCCACTTTTTCCGAGCAGTGGGGCCTCCTGGGAAGCAGTTTGCTTTTGATCATGTATTATTTAATAATCCGGCAGGGTTTTATTATAGCTCAAAGGACGCAGGATTCTTTCGGGCGCTTGCTTGCTTATGGCATTTCGCTTTTATTGGCTTTGCAGGTCTTTATCAATATCGCCATGAATATGGGCTTGGCTCCGGTGGTCGGCCTGCCCTTGCCGTTAATGAGCTATGGCGGATCAAGCGTGTTGGTTACCTTTATCGCTTTAGGTATTTTAGTAAACATTGACCGGACCAGGAGTGTATTTTAGTTATGTCTGAAGATATATTATTGAGCGTGCATCGGCCGGGGCAATACCTGGGCAATGAGTGGAATGTTTCTAAAAAAGATTTTGACTCATGCTCGTTAAGTTTCGCGTTGGGTTTTCCGGATTTATATGAGATAGGGATGAGTAATTTAGGGTTGCGCATTCTTTACGGCGTCTTGAATAATATCCCGGATGTAGTTTGTGAAAGATTCTTTGCTCCGGAAGCGGACATGGAGGCGGTTTTAAAAAACAGTAACAAGCGCCTTGCTTCCTGGGAATCTAGCCGGGAGCTGATTGGTTTTGATATCCTGGGTTTTTCTCTCGGTTCGGAATTAAACTATACCAATGTTTTAGGTATACTGGAGTTATCCGGCCTGCCCCTGCAATCCTCATTACGTGATTGTCGTTATCCTTTGGTTATAGCAGGAGGCCCTTGCGCGCTTAATCCGGAACCCATGGCTGATTTTTTCGACCTTTTTATTATAGGGGAGGCTGAAGAGGCGGTTGTGGATCTTCTGAATTTGTACCGTAAGCATAAAGATGATTATAAAAATGGAGGGTTGTCGAAGGCCGGACTTTTGTTGGAATTGTCACAGATAGAAGGCGTTTATGCGCCTTCGCTTTATGCCCCGGAGTATAATGATGCTGGAAGGCTTATAAAGAAAGTCCCAGATTTAAAAGTTAAAAAGCGTGTAGTAGCCAATTTTGATTCTGCTTATTTTCCCTGCAATTGGATGGTTCCTTATGTCCAAACGGTTCATGACCGTATTACTTTAGAAATTATGCGCGGCTGTCCTAACCGCTGTCGTTTTTGCCAGGCGAGGAGCCAATATTATCCTTTAAGAGTAAGGACTAAAGAGAAGGTGGTTTCAATGGCCAGCCTCGCTTACTCATCTAGCGGCTATGAAGAATTATCATTGGCAGGATTGTCTGTCAGCGATTATCCCGGTTTAGAAAAACTTGTTTCCGATCTGACCGCAAATTTTAAAGAGAGGGCAGTTAATTTGTCCCTGCCTTCGTTAAAAGCCAAATCGTTATTAGGTAATGTATCCAGTTTAATTGCTAAAATAAAGAAAACCGGCCTGACCTTTGCTCCTGAAGCGGGAACGCAAAGGTTGCGTCAGGCGCTGGCTAAAGATTTTTCTGAGGATGATTTTTTTAAGGCCATAGAGGCGGCATATTGCGCGGGTTATCAGCATTTAAAATTATATTTTCTTATCGGCCTGCCCGGAGAGAAAGAAGAGGATTTAGACGGGATAATCAATTTCGCCAGAGCCGCTTCAGAGCTTAAGAAAAAGATTAAAGGGGGCGCAGCGCAAATCAATATCAGCATAAACCCCTTGATCCCTAAGCCGCATACGCCTTTGCAGTGGCTGAAAATGGAGAGTATCGATTCGGTTAAAGAAAAACAGAATTATTTAAGGGCTCATTGTAAGAACAAAAGGATTAGGCTTGATTTTCATAACATTGAGATGGGTTTTTTAGAAGGCGTGCTTTCCCGCGGGGACAGGTTGTTAAGCGCGGTTATTTTAGCTGCCTATAAAAAAGGAGCAAGGTTTGATGCCTGGTCGAGTTCTTTTTCGTTTGCCAGGTGGCAGGAGGCGTTTTCTGAGGCTGGCGTTGATCCAAAGAGGTACCTTATTGAGAAAGAAACTTCAGAAATACTTCCCTGGGATTTTATTGACATGGGGATCGATAAAGAAGATTTAATCGCGGAATTTAATAGATCTCAGGATTCTGCCTTATAACAAATCTATTGTCATGCAATCGGTTAAGGGGTATAATTAAGACATTAAACTTAATAATCTTAATAAAAAATATCTATGACTGCCAGCAGGATTAACAGTAAACAGTTGGGCGAGCTTTTGCTTGATCAGAAGATTATCAGCCGGGAGCAGTTGGAACAGGCTTTGCGTGTGCAGCGGGATAAGGGCGGATTGATCGGCGAGATTTTGGTTGAGTTGGAGTATGTCAAAGAGGATGATATCGCCCAGTCATTAACTGCACAATATGGTTTCCCTTATTTATCTTTAAGCCATTATGATGTAAGTCCGGAGATAGCCAATATTATCCCCTGTGGCCTGGCCCGGCAATATTTGCTTGTGCCGATTGATAAAATCGGCAGTAATCTTACGTTGGCTATGTCCAACCCTTTGAATATGCAGGCCATTGATGACGTGGAATTGCTTAGTGGTTGCAGTGTACAGGCTTTTGTTACCACTTCTTCTGATATTAAAAGAGCGATTGAAAAATACTATAAGAATAAAGATTAGAGAGTAATCATGGTTGTACAAGGCAAAATACTTTTTATCTGCGACGATAAGTCTTATGCTATCGGGATCAAGGAACAGCTGTCCGATATAGGAGACTATGCCTTAATTACGGAAACTACTTCTCAAGCAGGCCTAGTAAGTTTAGAGCATAATATTTGTGATTTAGTTATCATAAGATATGCTATCCCGGATTTGGATATTCTTTCTACGATAAGTAATCTTAGGAAAATTGATCCTGATTGCGTGATAATTGTTTTGATTGAAGTAGAGGTGGAAGGGCAAGCCAATCAGTTCGCGGAAATAGGGGTTTTTGATACCTTAGGTTGGCCGGTCAAAACAGACAGATTAAAGTTTGCCGTGGAAAAAGGCATTAAGCTGCACGCGTTACTGGCAGCCAGCCGAAAGATAGTGCAAGGGCTTAAAGAGAATAACAAGGCTTTAGAAAAACAGAATACGCTTTTAGCAAAAAGGATCGAAGATTCTACGAACAATTTAAGCAGGCTCTATGAAGATCTGCGTTCGACATATATGCGTACTATCAAGGTTTTGGCCCAGGCAATCGAAGCAAGGGATCATTATACGCATAGCCATTCGGAAACTGTAGCAAGGTATGCGGTAGTTATCGCCAATCACCTTAAGCTTCCGGCTAAAGAAGTTGAAATGATCCGTCAGGCTTGCGAACTCCATGATTTGGGTAAAATAGGTATTGGGGATAGTATTTTACTTAAATCTTCCGCGCTTACTCCTTTAGAGTGGGAAGAGATTAAAAAACATCCCACTATCGGCGCGCAGATTTTGGAACCTTTGACTTTTTTAGGCGGCGTAGTAGAATTAGTTAGGCAGCATCATGAGCATTATGACGGCTCGGGTTATCCGGAAGGCAGAAAGGGAGAGGATATACTTTTAGGCGCGCGCATAATCCATGTAGCTGATTCTTACGAGGCTATGCGTTCAGCGCGTTCTTACAGGAAGGTCCCCTTGTTGAAGGAGGAGGCTATCCTGGAGATCAAGTGTAATAGCGGTACGCAGTTTGACCCGAAGATAGTAGATGCTTTTTTGCAGGTGGTGGATAATTTATAAGTTTTAACCGCCTGTATTCTTTAAGCAATAATTAACAGCCAAGGCTGGTGCTTAAAGGGTTGTAAGACTATTAACTTATGCTTTAAATAGAATAAAATATTCTAAAAAAAGTTCTTGACAAAAAGCTGTTTTGTAATAAAATAAACACTCCCTTCCAAAAGGGTCAAATTATTGTGAAAATAATTATAAAGCAGTTGACAATTTCCAGCAATTAATCATTATTCGACAAATAGGGCGTAATTATAAATTTGCGTCCCAGCATTTGTTGGGGCGTTTTTTATTTGTTTCGCATAAAGCGAAACACCGGGCCATCAAATAGCCCGGGTGCCTGTAGAAGGCGGCACATATCTGCTCTTTTGATAATTGAATTGCCAAGCGAGGCCGAAGTAATTCCAAGGGGAGTTACTTAGGTCAATTTCATGAGGTTTGAAATTAAATAAATCACTAGAGCCATTATTCATAATTTTCCTAAAGA
>Ga0265297_10010597_pt1 | contig 11540 bp, 16 predicted proteins | sample Munlanlwell13791_FD_192502 | JGI IMG/M metagenome (GOLD analysis project Ga0265297, IMG submission 192502) | Leachate microbial communities from a municipal landfill in Southern Ontario, Canada - Leachate well 137-91 | ecosystem: Engineered > Solid waste > Landfill > Unclassified | place...
ACATTGTATCTTCTCCTTCTGAAACTTCATCTACGAAGATATCATTGTTCGTTACAGAAACTGTACCAGTGCACTTTCCATGCTTGAACTTCACTTCAGAGCCATAGTGTTCGACCTTCTGGGCAACCAACTCTCCGCAGTTAGTGCAGATTAGTAAATGGGTTGCCTCAATGGAAATCTCACCAATTTCGATTCCGTTATATCGGTCAATCATTCCGTAGCTGGATTGCTGGTCAACATCTGGCTCGGCATGAGTACATCCACATACCTTACACTTTAGTTTTTCCAATTTCCGACTCCCATACAAGAAGGCGTGCCGTACCATAGAGACCAACTGCTCCCGGGAAGAAAAGAATTGAATTCCCAGTAACCGAACCAAGCAGAACCAAGGCTATGTATGCCCCAACGCACGAAGCTCGCAAGCTGTACTCAAGGATGCTCATATTTGTTCTCCTTGAGAATCTTGGAGATAGTCTCTTCCACCTTGTCTACACGGGGTTCGTCGCCCACCAAGTACAGCATCACCCCGCCCTTCACGTTCTCAATGCGAACCTTACCCTGGTCGACTAGTTCCCGGGTCGCTTCAATTGGGCTATCCCCATCGAAGTACTTACGAAATGCTGAATTGAATCCAGAGTAGTTGCTATGGATACCTTTGTATGGGTATCTGCGAAGGTTCTTGATTGCTCTAAGTATGAATTCCTCGTGAGTCAGTCTAGACTCTTCCATTTTCTTCCCTCCAGGTGTGATTCAGCCCAAACCCCGCAATAATTCCAGCAACCAGAAGTTTTATCATCTCATTGCTGCACTTCCTAAACACAGGGTCCAGTTCCTCTAGTACATTCAGAACAGGTGTGAAGAGAGCAGCAGTTTCACTTACCTTCTTCTGAAGTTCTTGGCCGTCAACATTGGTGGTTACCTCAAACAAGTTCAACAGCTTACTCAGTTTTATCCACACGCTTGAGTCAGCTTCGCCTTGCTCCTCAATGGCCCGCATCATATCCTTTACCATACTAGGGATGCTTGTAAGGTCTATCTTGATTACCTTACTTTCAGTTGGTACTGAGTACCCACTTGAGTACATCTCAAGCTCCAGGTCGTTCATCTCAACAACCCTGCATCCCTCTAGTCTCTCGCATGTCTCAATGTACTTGTCATACGAGCCTGCAAGCTGTATTACACCAACTGTAGACATGGCCACAGATAGAATGGACAAATCTGGGAGTTTGCAGTTGAACTTCTGGCTGAGGTATTCCCCAAGTCTCTCAGACACCGTTATGCCACCACTACTCATCATCACCTCATCGAACAGAATGGCGTCTGGGTTCTCCCCAATGTACTTCAGCAGAACCTGGAGAACTCGCTGATACTCCATCTCGTAGGGGGTTACCTCACCACTGGCAAGAACAACTTTCATTCCTATTCCTCCTTTTCGATTACTCTTACTAAAGACCTAGGGCCGCTGAAGAGATAAACCGATATCTTCTTTCCCGTTGTATTTGCAATCATCTGAGCATGTGGAAGAAGTTTGCCCACTTTGTACTCCGATGATGCGACGAATGGCATCAGTAGGTTGTCGAACTTTGCAGCAACAACTCCTTCGTCCCCCTCAGATTCATCTTCTGCAACAAACACGAACACCTTCTCAATCTTCGGCATCTAGTACCCCCTCAAGGAACTCCCCCTTTCGGCTCTCCAAGATAGTTCGTATCCTCTCAGTGTACCCTTTCTTATCGCCGAGCAGGTGAACAGCCTCTTCGGTTATGACATCCAGAAGGAGCTTCTCGTTTTCACCGATGTCTACCCTATTGAGATAGATAGTGCCTATCAAGTTGGAGACACCACTCTCCCCGGTATCTTCATCCGTCTCCCGAATGTACTTCAGAACCGATGTTCCGAAGTACGTGTCCTTCTTGTTCTCCTTCATCACCGTCACTTCTAGGCGGGAGAATTCCTCGAACTCAGGAAGGCTGCCTAGGACTTTCTCCAGAGCGATAAGGTCTAACCCAATAACCCTAACCATTCTTCATTACCTCCAAATGTAAATATCGGATACTGTTCCTTCTTCCTCTTCAGCACAACCTCAATCCCATCAGTGGTGACGTGGTACATGATGTGACTGGGCATGTACTCTGCCTTCAGGCAAGTCACGTTCATAAACAGCCTCTTCGGGTGAAGAGAATCTTTGAGTATATCCCTCGCAGATGCGAACACCAGGGACCTGTTATGACGACCCCACACCAGAGGAGACTGGTCGTTCCGATACAGGTAGAAGCCTGATTTCTTGAAGTCAACATACGCTATGGCAAGGCTACCAGAGATATTCTCGACCCCTTTATCCAGGCCCAGTTCCTGAATCGAGAGAAGTATTTGCTCGGTGTCAGTATCTCCATTTGTCTTGAACTTCTGGTGGGGATACACCACCCCATTGTGAATCACAAGGCCCTTATCGTTGAATATCGGATGGTTGTTGTTGTTGTCCTTCGGGCTGCCGTGTGTAGCCTGACGGCAGTGAACCAACACCCATCTGGCCTTCAGTATCTCGTCTATTGCCTCCTTGAAGTCCTTGGTTTCGATGAACTTCGAAGCCTCCATGGGCCCTTTCAGAACCTTGACGCTCAGCTGCTTTTCGTGGTCATCTGTTCCCCAGCATATCCCGGTGGCGTCCTTACCGCGGGTCGATGTTTGCACCAGCAGGCTCTTCAAGACCTTTTCAGTGAAGGTGCTACTACTATTCTTGTACCACCCGGCTATGCCGCACATTAGACCCTCCCTTCAATCTCATCTAGAAGGTGCTTGCAACCATGAGAAGTGCTGTCACTGCGGCTAGTTGTCTTCAACGCTTCAACCACCGCCAGAAGAACCTCAGCCGACAGGCGGACGTGCTCGCGTAGGCTGTAGCTCAACCCGATAGCACCCATGTCCCACCTGCTAATGCCGATTGAGTACCCGTATCTGCTACCAACCTCTTCAACCTTCGATACAACCTTTTCGACATTGGCGAATGAGATTCCTGATGGTAAGAACACATTGAGGCTCTCGGCCCGGTTTCTTGCTGCGCCAACCACTGTGTATGACCCGGAGTATCTGCGTTGAATGTGGTTTGAGGAGAGCAGGCTGCTGTACTCACTACCAATCGACTGAACATTGTAGTCACCGTTGTCCGAGAATTGAAGGGCGGGATACAGTTCTGTCTCCGGAGACCGTTCTCCTTCGTCGGTCCTCGGCTTCTTCTTCCATGCCTGGAAGACCTCAATCTGCTCGAGCTTGATATTCTTCTCGCGAAGGCGAGCCATCATCTTGAGGTACAGTTTCAGGTCCCATTCAGCCTGGGTGTGCTTGCGGGTTGTCTTTGCGAGAGCCTTCAGGTCCTCCCAAGTGATGATTTCGAGGTCGTATCCTTCAGTATACGCCTCAGCCAGAAGCCACGCTGTAACCAGAACACCACGAGCGATGACCGGGTGAGAAATCCAACTGCACGGAGACCGATACTCCCAACCATGGAGCTGAGAGCGAATCTCGCTAAGTGAACCATAACGACCCGACCGAACGCGGGTGTCTGAAACTTCGTTCAATGGTATTGCAATGAACCTATCCAGCGCGGCAATAAGTTCGGGGTGTGATGGTATTCCACTGAAGTGGATATGCCCTCCCAAGGGAACCGTCTTGCCACTTCCGGCATAGATGCTGTAGTTTCTACCAAGCTTTGCTGCCTTCCCAATCAGCACCGATATGTGGCGAGCAACATCTGAAGAATCACCAGGATGAGGGCGCATCTCCCCAGTGCTAGATGCTCCGTCTGTTCCGAGGGTGTGACTGCGGTTGCGGTCGCTGGTCACTTGACTTGCATAGACCATCCGACTGCCGTACCACCACTCGAACTCGGGGTCAGCACCCAACTTGATATTGTGGGTTCTACTTTCCCGAACCTTCGTCAACATTCCAATACCTCCTGTACTTCATCCTCATCCCATTCCCCACAATCATATTCTGCATGATGTATGTAGAAATGTCAACATTCTGCAGGTAGAATCCCATTCTACTTGAGGGAATCCAGCCGTTTCTTCACCTCAGTTCGAAGTTTCTCGATTTCTGGGCTCGAGATAATCCCGATTCGGAACGCCGACCCGGTCAGGTAGTTGTACACCCGAACTAGTTTCATCTCACTAGGCATGTCTCCAAGATAGTTACGTAACGCTCTTACGTTCTCCTTTGGTGTTTTCTTCCAGGTACCGAGGAACGATTCCCTGAGCCTCTGCCATTTAGGGTTGTCTACGATGTCTCTAATCTTTTTCCCCTTGTACGACCTCACTTCTTCACCTTCTTCATTTCCCTGGTGTACTTCTGAGTGTTCGTTTCAAAGCGACCGCAGGTTTTCGGGTCTAACCTGCAGGTTTGCTTACCAGCGACTTCTTCTCCAAACTCGGGCTTGTTCCGGCAGTACCCAACGATGTCGTTGATACATCTCCACATTTCTCTACCCCCATTGCTTCTAGCATATTCAGCTGCGTTCCGGCACCCTGGGGTTTGCCTCCCCACCAGGGCACAAGGTCACGCATATTCCAGTCAAGCGCTTCAAAGATGGTGCTTAGTTTCGCCTTCACTGTCTTCTCGAGCATCTTCTCGACATCTATTTCCATTCCTGCAGGCAATTGAGATGCTTCGTCGAAGCAGATTACGTCAGTTGGAGGGAATCGGTCGGGCATCTTCGCCACATACAGCATCTTCGGTTTGGTGGAAACTTCAATCCCGAGGACGTCACGAGTGTACTTCGCACCACGGATGTTTGCTCCAGGTGTTTTGTAGGAATCAAGTTCCTGACTCACACCCTTTGGTATGCCTAACTCTGCGTACTTGAAGTTGCCTTTCCGTATGCGGTCTATCTCGTCGCCCACCTTGCTGAGAACTTGGTCCTTGGATTTGCCTTTTCTCAGGAGCATGTCTAGCACCATCTCTTGGATTTTCTTAGACAGAGTGCTGGCATCTGACCGCCGTATCTCAAAGCCCATGGTATGCAACTCATCCACCTCTTGCCCGCTCTTCCAGATGAGATGACCACAGTACCTCTTCTTCGCTTTACCAAAGAAGGCCTTTCGGTAAATCTTCTCGAATTCCATATTGAAGATGTGGTGGGTGATTCCAAATTGAGCGCTGAAGTCATCGTACGACCGATTTACTGCGCTCTGAGCCTCCAGAATCTCGTCGATGCTTAGCTTCTTCCCGGCGGTCCAGAACAATGAGTCAGTGTCGCAGTAAAGCACTTGGTATCCCAACTCCTCAAGGTGCTCCTTGCTCCACTTGATGATACTTCGGCCCATGTACGTAGTGACTTCAGCAACCCTTGGGTCGTATATCCTGCTACCGACATACGCGGTCTGCCCGTAGATGCTGTTCAGCAGCACCTTTATCGAATACTGCCTGTTGTCGTACAGCTTCCACTCGTCTGAGTTTACGGGAACCCCTTTCATCAGTTTCCGGTATCTTGCTCGGTCCTCAAACAGCTTCAAGATGACCTCGCACAAGTACCCTTTCTTGCTCATATCGACGAAGTAGTTACCAATCATCAGGTTCTCGTTGCCATTCGGCTCATTCAGCATAGTCTCCGGTGAGAGGTTCGCGGACACGATGATGCTAGGATACAAGCTCTTGAGGTCGAACACTATGACTTCATCGTAGACGCCAGTTGCCCAATGACCGACAAACGCTCCCTCGAACTCAGCTTTCTTATGGTGAATCTTCGTGGGGAAAACAAGTCTGTCTCTGAAGTTATGCAGCACGTAGGAATCAACAGTTTTAGACGTCTGAAGGGTGTCCTCCAGTTGACAATGCGCCGTCCTTCGCAGCTCATCCATGAAGTCGAGCAACTTCATCTTTTCGTTGATGGCCCTGGTGATGGCCACATCATTCACATTGTACTTCACCAACCTGCTAAGGTCGTTCCGCCAAAGTCGGGTAACCTCTGACCCACTCTCATTCTTACCACGGCCAGTAACTTTCTTCCCGATGAAGTCCAGTGTGTAACTCTCTTCGACGTTCACTTCAAAGCGACGATAGGCGTCATACAAGTCAACCACTGCTACTCCACGAATGATGAAGTCGCGCTCTCGCAGGAACACCTTACCCATCGGCGACATCCTGTTTGCAGACATGCCCAAGTTACTCATCCGGTTCAGCAGGTACGTCATATCGAATCGTATCAGGTTCCATCCAGTTAGTACGTCGGGATTCTCAGTATGGAAGAACTCAATAAATGTATCCAGCATCTCTTTTTCTGAACTGCAGTAGAAAATCTGGTGAAGGGAGTCGTCGAACAAGTCGTCGGCGACCCCCTTATTTATCGCTTGCTTCCACACGAATGAGGCATAGTACCCAAGAACTGTGTCGTACAAACTCATGCAGACCACTGGGTCTGGAGCTGTGACTGCACTAGGAACTCGGTTGCTACGTGCTGCAACTTCAATGTCCAGGTATGCAACCCTTGGAACTGTCGGTTCGATAGTGTCAACTTTGTCAATCAAGTACCTGGTAGGGAATACCACGTCTGCTTCCCATGTCTTTGGGTAAATCTCTCGAAGTTTTGGCACATCCTCTGGTAAACCGGTGTAAAGTTTCTTCAACCGAGTACCATCTGAAGCAAAGAAGACCCCAGGGTCAACTTCACCAAGATGTTTCGAGGCCTGAGATTCTTCAACGTAGAAGTATGGCCTCAGTGTCGAATCTTTGGTTATGACACGCTTACCATCCTCCCTCTGGAACAACCACACTACTGGCTTGTTACCGTAGACCTCGTACTCGGTTCGAAGAAGTTTCATTCCAGTTCTACCCTCAGAGCACCAAGCTCTCCTTCCTGGATTAGAGCGTCGGCGAACCCATACATCGTCTCGACTCGACCGCTACACATCGGTCCATAGATGACGAGTTTCTTTCCCAAGCCCTTCGCGTAACCGGCTTCCAAATGAGAGCCCAACCCACTTGGGAGGACGAGCACTAGCTCATCTGCCCACTCGATAGCTGCTTTGTCCTGCTCGTACATCTCCCTGACGTTCGAGAACATCAGGAACTGTATCGGGTTTATCTCGTCGATTTTCTGCCAGCCAAGCTCCTCCACGAGATTCACCGACTTGTGCCCTTTGTTCTTCTCACAGAAGCAGTAGACATCATGCCCCCATGTTCTGAGTAACTCCGCCAGAAGGATGCACTTACCTTCATTCCTCCAACTGGATGCTACGTAGACCTTCATTTCCCCTCCTACTTCGGGATAGTCTTGCCAACCCTTAGTGGTACCTCACGACTCAGCTTGCTAGTAGAATGGAGTTTCCGAATCCAGGCAATCTTATCAGCTGGTACTCCCAGATTCTCGCAGTTGGAGTCCTCTTGCTGAAGTATCAAGTCAACTTCCCAGAAGGATAGCCCACCTGCTTCCTCAATGTCGCTTACCGGCATCGGGTAGTTCCCGCACCCCGGAGCCCGGTTGATAACAACCTGCGGCAACTTTCCTTCGTTGACGTACTGCTGGGCAAGTTCGTACACTTGAGTCTTATACAGGTGTCGGATTGGTGCGATGTCTCCTGCCCCATCACCGAACTTGTCGAACCAGCCAAGCTCCCACTCTGTCTTGTTGAGTGTCTCACATTGAAAGTAGTTGTGCTTGTAAGCATAGTAGGAGATAATCCACATCCTACCGCGGAGTCTCTCTACAAAAGGTGCTTGCATCGGCCTGGTCAGAGGCATGTCCAAGTCACCAGTTAGGATAGGTTTGACTTCTGTCTCGAAGTTGTACCGACGAAAGTTGAACATACCCAAATCCAACGGATGGAAGGTTGTCCTCATGCCAAGGCATGCTGCGATTCGGTCTGCATCCCTCTGGTCCTGAGGGTTAGAGTCTGGCGCGGGGATAACCACACCTAGGCAATTCTCAGGCCCAAGGGCCTCGCAGATTAGTGCGGCGCATACTGCTGAATCAACCCCTCCAGAAAGACCCAGAGCCCCACCCTCTGTTCCAAGACGCTTAGCCGCCCGTTTGATGAACTTGACTATCTCAGTTCTCATGCTTCCTCACTTCATGTACCAGTCTCGCTCTTCCAGGTAGTTGAGTATGGTTCCTTTCACTTGTGGTATTCTTAGATACTTCCAGTTGAAGTTTCGAACCTTTTCGATAACAACAATCGCTTGCTTGTGTAACGTGTCGGACTTGACATTGAGTATGCACAGACCTTTGAAACCATACGGCCCTGCTCGCAGCACAACATTGTCCGGGTCATACGTCTTTACTATCGGCATGTTGGTTTCAGTCGCAAAATCAAAGATGAATCTCCCGCCAACCTTGAGTACTCGATTCACTTCGATGTACGCTTCACTGTCCGAACGAATCAATGTCCAGACACCATGAGCGATTACCGTGTCGAACCTTCCGTCCTCAAAGGGTATCGCTTCAATGAAGCCCTGTTTTGCATCAGGCAATTGCTTCCGAGTTTCAGCCAATCTCCCCGGATGCGGTTCCACCGCATGGGTAACGAGAAGAGACTTCATCAGAACGCCAGAGCCACAACCTACTTCGAGAACCTCAGTACCTACCATGTATTTCTTGGCAATATCGAGGAAGGTGTCCTCCATTGAAGTTTTGCCATCACCGTAAAGGTCATCCAGCTGAAGCAGGTCAGAGTAGTCGTCTTCAATCACTGCTCTTGACAGGTATTCGATGTTCGCTTGTCTAAAGTAGTCCATATCTACTCCTATTTCTCTCCTCTTGTTTGTAGGCTATCTGCTAATCGGGTTGCCCATGCTAAACTCATTACCATGGTTGGAACCATCAGACACACGAAATTACTGATTTGGGAAGTTCCGTCAAATCGGGCACCTCTCATCTGTTGGGCATGCTTGATATTAGTCATTCTCCTGAGCATTATTGGTGAGAATCTGAGCGTGAGTATCAGCAAAAGTGCTATCCTACTATCCTTCGGGAACACTTTATCTATGTGCTCTGGTTTCACAAATGTAGAAAAGGCAAGAAAGCACACGACTATAGGAGTCATGATTGCGTATCTTCGATAGTCAAAATCCATCCCGCTGATAAACCTTAGACCGCTAGTTATGGCAATCAATACTCCATAGTTCCACAACATGACCAAAAACCACTTCAACCTCCCCCTTATCGCCATAGCAGTAGTACCCCCGATTTCTCAAGTGTTTCCCTGCTTCTATCCACATCCAAATCGTGGGATACAATTGTTCCACTGTTCATCAGAACTACTCTGTCAAACAAACGAGCGAAGTCTGTTCTGTGTGAGGTTACAATTACGCTCTTATTGCTGTCCCGAATCCACTGTTCGACAGACTGTATCCCGTTCCAGTCAAGTCCAGATATTGGCTCGTCAAGTAGAACAACCGGCTGCTCACCTACAACTACTGCTGCTATTGAGGTCTTCTTCTTCTCTCCGCTAGACAGTTCAAACGGTGAGGCATGCCTCAGATGACTGATACCGAAGTCGTTGAGCACTTTGGTTATACGTTCGTCAATGCCGTTTTCTTTCTTCCTCCTTAGAATGAAAGATATCTCACGTTCAACTGTGCTTTCGAAGAACATCTCCTCAGGGTTCTCGGGGACAAAACCTACCTTGAATCCGAAGCTGGGCGTCGACTTCACTGGTTCCCCATCAATGAGGAGTTCCCCCTGGGTGGGGGCAAGCAGACCGCAAAGCACCTTCAGCAGGGTTGTCTTTCCGCATCCGTTTGCCCCCAGCAGGGCTACTTTCTCTCCAGGTTCAACATTGAAGTCGATGCCAGATAGGACTTCCCTTGAAGAGCTGCTATACCGAAAGTGAATCCCTCTGGCGTTTATCTTCATGTCTTACCTCGTGTGGGTTCTTTCCAGAGCCTTCAGGAGAATGAATCCGAGAATCGCCAGGCTGACGACTTCTCCGAGTGCAACTCCTCCAATGGCTGCCCAGAGTGGAACACCAAACGAAAGATGAAGCATAAGGTAACCAACGAAGAAGACACAGTTCACCACACCAAAGATACAGGCAACAATTTTACCAAAGTCACTTCCCTTGAAGTAAATCCCGGCCCACCAGACAAACAGTAGACCAGTAACACCAGAAATAGGACCCCACCAAGTTGCTATACCAGCGTATGGTTCGCCAAACGTGACTATTGCCACTCCTACCAGTGCACCAACTGCTGCAGGTCTACCGCCATACTTCTTGTCGAATGGCAATACTGTAAGTGCTTCGCTAAGGCGAATCTGAAGCGGTCCGTATGCGATTGGGGCAATAAGCATGGTGATTACTGTGTACAGTGCTCCCACAATCGCTGCAATCGCGGTGTCTCTGGCAGTCCATGGTGCCAACAATTCCTTCTTGAAACTTCTCTCTGACATTCTACTCTCCCATGTTTTGCTTATTTGGGTCAGGGGTATGGGTAATCTGACCAATCCTTCTATTCCTGCACTATCACCTCCGTTATGACGAAGTACTCAATAGGTGTATTTGACTTCTCTAGCCAGTACGATATTTCTTCTCCGACGCCACCTCCAAGACCATCGCTATCCTCTGAATCCGAGAAAACCCACAGTTTGTCACACTTAGACATCAGCGATATGTCTAGTGAGAGTATCTGCTCTCTAGTCATGCCCATACCGCCATCGACAACATTCGTTGGGAAGACCAAGAAAGGAACTATTGGTATTCCCCCACGAAGCAGGACAAACTTGCAGATAGATAAGGAATAATGGCTCGAATGATATCGGTGAGCACAGTAGATTAGTGGTTTCCTTCTGTCTGCCTCAACAATCTCGTAATCTATCACAGTAGAACTCCCTGAGGGTCTTCCTTACAGTTCTCAACTTCGTCCTGATACCACTTCATAATCCTGATTATGCTTTTCATCTCAGCTATAGCATTACTCCTAACTCGCATCCTGAGCTTATCCTCCTTGCTCATTTCTACTTCCCGAATCATTTGCCGCTTGTCTCGTATTACTGTGTGTCCAAACATCGCAGGAACTAGCCATGTCGAGAAGTCAGAAGACTCAGCTCTCTTCACAGTTAGAACCCTGGCGCCTTTCACTCCTACTCCGAAGAGGTGAAACTTGGTGTTAGGGTGCCGGTCATTTATCCACAACCACATCCGTTTCTGGGCAGTCACAGAAGTAGTTCCGGTTACTAATGCACCTATTGCCACATACTCATAGTTATCGCAGTAGTAGTCCAGATAGTAGTCCGGTTCTCCTGCATGCCAGGTGGGTAGTGGTCGTAGTCCCCACTTCTCTTCAAGGTATTTCTGATTTCTAAGAGTGGCTTCACCAGACCCCTCGTTTGTTCCGATAACGTCCAGGTTGGCGTAAAGTGTAATCGGATACTTACCCAACACCTGATTCAGCCAAAAACCATACGCATCCAAACTAACGTACCCACTCTTCTGAATCGTAAATGCACCAGAGTCGATAAATATCTCAGGTGCGAACTTCGGGAGAACCGGATACGGATGCTTTGCATTCCGATAAGCATAGCTGAGAAGTATAGGAACGTTCTCCTCAATAAG
>Ga0265297_10010598_pt1 | contig 11539 bp, 14 predicted proteins | sample Munlanlwell13791_FD_192502 | JGI IMG/M metagenome (GOLD analysis project Ga0265297, IMG submission 192502) | Leachate microbial communities from a municipal landfill in Southern Ontario, Canada - Leachate well 137-91 | ecosystem: Engineered > Solid waste > Landfill > Unclassified | place...
ATGGCTAATGATTATGTGGGTAAAGGCATCTCGGGTGGTAAAATCATAATTTATCCGGATAGAAGCGCAGATTATAATCCGGGTAAGAATATTATCGTAGGAAATACTATTTTTTACGGGGCAATAAACGGAGAGGCATATATCAGGGGGGTTGCCGGAGAGAGATTTTGCATCAGGAACTCAGGATTAAATGCTGTGGTTGAAGGCGTAGGTGACCATGGTTGTGAGTATATGACTGGAGGCAGGGTGGTTATTTTAGGTAAAACCGGCAGGAATTTTGCTGCAGGAATGTCCGGAGGGGTAGCCTATTGCCTGGATGAAGATAAAGATTTTAATAAAAAATGTAATATGGGGATGGTGATATTAGAGAAAATTGATTCCTCTGACATAGAGACAATTAAATATTTGCTGGCTAATCATTATAAATATACTCAGAGTTTAAAGGCAAAACTAATGCTTAGTAATTTTCGCAAATACATCGGTCTTTTTGTTAAGGTCATGCCTTTAGAGTATAAGCGTATTCTGGGTGAGAAAAAACTGTCCAGGAGAATAGATCCGGGAGAATATACTGATGGGTGACATTAAAGGTTTCTTAAAAGTTAAAAGACAGCCTGGTAATTATCGGCCGGTTTGCGAAAGGGTTAAAGATTTTAGCGAGGTGAACCTTTTGCGTACTGAATCTCAGGTTGAAGAGCAATCTTCGCGTTGCATGGATTGCGGCACGCCTTTTTGCCATTCGGGGTGCCCTATCGGTAATTATATCCCGGAGTGGAATGATCTTGTTTTTCATAACCATTGGGAGAAAGCCTTTAGTTTGCTTAGTGCTACCAATAATCTTCCTGAGATTACCGGGCGTATCTGCCCGGCAATTTGCGAATACGCCTGTGTTTTAGGTATTAATGATGACCCGGTCACTATCCGGGAAAATGAGCTGGGGATAATTGAATATGCTTTTAAGAATGGATTAATTAAACCGTGTATCCCCAAGAAAAGAACAGGTAAGAAAATTGCCGTGGTTGGTTCGGGGCCTGCTGGCTTAGCTTGTGCGGATCAACTTAATTCTGCAGGCCATAGAGTTGTGGTTTTTGAAAGAGATGATGCTGTTGGCGGAATCTTACGCTATGGGATTCCGGAGTTTAAATTAGATAAGAGAATTATAGAGCGCAGGATTAAGATTTTAGAAAAAGAAGGGATAAAATTTAAAACAAAAATAAATATAGGTATTGATTATAAGGCAGAGCAGTTAGCGGGTGAGTTTGACGCAGTTTGTATTGCCTGTGGTTCGCGCACTCCTCGCGATTTAAATATTGAAGGCAGGGGGCTTTCCGGGATTCATTTTGCAATGGATTATCTTATTCAGTCCAATATGAGAATAAAGGCAAAACAGGTTACGCCACAAGAATTAATTGATGCGAAGGCTAAGCGTGTAGTGGTAATAGGCGGAGGCGATACCGGAGCAGATTGTGTGGGGGTTGCGCACAGGCAGGGTGCCTCTTGCGTTATGCAGATTGAAATTATGCCTAAACCGTTAACCTGCCGAGGTAAGGATTATCCTTGGCCGAAATACCCTTTATTGCTTAAGTCTTCGACCAGCCATGAGGAGGGGGGAGAAAGGGATTGGTCAATATTAACTAAGAAATTTATTGGTATAGGCTCAGAGTTAACCAAGCTTTGTTGTGTTAGGGTAGAATTTAAGAAAGATGCCCAGGGTTGTACGCTTATGCAGGAAATAGCCGGGTCTGATTTTGAAATCGAGGCAGATTTAGCGATACTGGCTTTAGGGTTTTTGCATCCCGAAAAAAAAGGATTAATCCAGGAGTTGGATCTTGATTTAGACCAGCGGGGTAATGTTAAAACAGATGAAAGATTTATGACTTCCAGAAAAAATGTATTTGCCTGTGGGGATATGCGCCGGGGTCAATCCCTAATTGTCTGGGCGATTGCTGAGGGTCGGCGCGCTGCCCACCATATTGATAAATACCTTATGAAACAGTCAAGCTTGCCTGCGTTATAAAAATCAAGACTTTTTCTAAAATTTGATGTAGAATATCTTATCCTAATTGGTATGCATATTTCGGTTATTTCTTTAAGCACAATGAACAATAGGAGGAGCTTTTATGAATATGTTGTGGCATTTGATTAAAATCGGCGGGGTCACCATGGTTGTACTCTTGGCAATCTCAGTGGTATCCGTTGCTATTATCCTGGAAAGAGTTATTTTTTATCGCAGTAAATCAAGGTTAAAACGTAAAGACCTTATGCTTAGGATCCGTCATGAAATCAAGAAGGGCGGGGTAAATCCGGCAATGAAAATATGCAAAGACAGTAATGCCCCTTTTGCCCAGGTAGTCTATGCGGGTTTGAATTTCTTTGATTGCAGCGAAAAAGAGATATCTAACAATATGGAGCGCCAGATTATTATTGAAACTGTCATCCTTGAGCGTTTTACGTCCGTAATCGGCACAATCGCAAGTGTTTCGGTTTATATTGGCCTTCTAGGGACAATAACTGGTATTCTCAGGGCTTTTCATGATGTATCTATCAGCGGCTCAAGCAGCATAAGCGTAATTATCGGAGGAATATCCGAGGCATTATCTACTACTGCCGCAGGTCTTACTATTGCAGTCCCGGCGGTAGCTGCCTATAATTACTGCATGAAGAAAATAGATGATTTTATTAAAGATATGGAGTTGGCGGCATCGGAAACCATGGATTTAATTAGCGCGATAAAAAAATGAGACAGCCTGGCAGAAGACAAAAGCCGTTCACTGAGATAAACACCGCGCCATTTACAGATATAATATTGGTGCTTATGGCTATATTTATGGTTACTACGCCTCTTGTTATGCAGTCAAATATTCAGGTTAACCTGCCCAGTTCCTCAACCGGCAAACCAATGAAAGAGGCCAGGCAAATCAGTATTATGGCAACTAATGAAGGGATGATTTACCTCGATAATAAATTGATTTCAAGAAAAGCGCTCAAGGCAGAAGTCGCCAAGCTTCATCAGGCTGATCCAGGCTTAGAGGTAATCTTGTATTCCGATAAAATGGTAAGGTTTAAAGATATAGTTGGCCTTTTGGATATTTTTAATGAATTGAGTATAAAGAATCTGAATATCGCTACTAAAACAGAGTGAGCAAAGAATAATTGACAAGCTTGTAAATTATGGTAAAATAACACTTGCTTACAAAAGGGTAAAGCAGTTATTAAGATAACAGACGTCTTAAATCCAGTGGTGGATATAAGACGTCGATTTTTTTTATAAGCACTTTATGCAGAAAGAAGATTTCTATAAAGGGATAAAAACCGTAGGTTTTGTTTCTTTTATTCCCTTTATCTTAGCTGCCGGCCCGCTTTCAGGTTACCTTGCAGGTATTTATTTACAGAAAAAGTTTAATTTGCCTTTTTTAGTGGTATCGATTGGTATTGTTTTTGGTTTTTTGACAGCAATTATTGAGATAGTTAAGGTTTTAAAAGCTATTGCCAGGGTGAATAAGCAATGAATGAGAATACTGTAATGCCGGAGTTGGCGAATATCTTCGCGATCTTGGCAGATAAATTTCCCGGGAATGTTTTTCTTAAATTCATTTATCTTTGGGAAAATGTTAGCTTTTCCCTGCTCATTGTTTTAGCTTTGGGAATTTTTGCTTTTTTCGCCTGTAGAAAAAATAGTTTTATCCCTGTAAGCCGGCTGCAGGCAGCCGTTGAAATTATTGTTGGAGGCCTGGATGATTTTATATGCGGGATTATGGGGCCAAGCGGTAGAAAATACACGCCTTTTATAGGCACGCTGTTTATTTATATACTCTGCATGAATCTTTCAGGTTTAATCCCGTTTATGAAATCGTCTACCGCCAGCTGGTCGACAACTTTAGCTTTAGCGTTGTGCGTATTTTTTTATGTGCAGTATACGGCTGTCAGGGAATTAGGTTTTCTGGGGTACCTGGATCATCTGGCAGGAAAGCCGCGCGGGGTTTTAGCCTTTACCATTGTTATGCCGTTGTTTATGCTTTTCCTGCACGTAATTACAGAATTAATCCGCCCTTTAAGTTTATCTTTACGTTTGCGCGGTAATATTTGGGGGGATGAGGTATTAATTGGCCTGCTTTCTGGTTTTGGGATTAAAGGGTTGCCGTTATTATTTTTTAATATGTTAATGGCAGTTTTAACGGCAATTGTTCAGGCCGCGGTTTTTTGCCTGTTAACTACAATATATTTTGCACTTGTTTTAAACCACGAAGAAGAAGCAGCAGAATAGTACCCTGCGTTGGTATTGGCTATTGTTGTAAAAATTGCGCGGGTATACCCTTTCTGGGTAAGGAGGATAATATGGATTCAAAAACAGCAATGGATTTAGGTGTAGCTATAGCTTTGGGCATGGCGGCACTTGGTTCGGCGATCGGTTTAGGTATTGCGATAGCTTCGGCTATGGGGGCAATCAGCAGGCAGCCGGAAGCAAACAATAAGATTATGATGAGCATGATTATCGGTTGTGCATTTATTGAAGCCATTACCATATATGTTTTGGTATTTGCTTTTATGTACGCCGCCAAGTAAGCTTAAGAGGAGGAAAATAGCGTGGAATTTTTAAAGATGCTTAGCGCAAGCGAAATATTTGCGCAGATTTTAAGTTTCTTTCTGCTGTTATTCTTGCTAAGATTCTTTGTCTGGAAGAAGATTCTTGGTCTCCTGGATCAGCGCAAAGAAAGAATACGCTCTGAATTTGAGAAAATCGAAGAGTCTAAACTTGAAATCTCCAGGTTAAAAGCTGATTATGAATCTAGGATGGCGGTAATCCAGGATCAGGCTGAATTAAAAATCAAGGAGGCTATTGAGCAGGGCAGGAAAATAAATGCGCAGATGCGTAAACAGGCTCATGAAGATGCGCAGGATATTATTATTGATGCGCGTAATCAGGTAAAGTATGAGGTTTCTCAGGTTCAAGAGAAACTCAAGGATAAAATAGTGGATATTGCCTTGGGCGCAGCCAGAAGCGTAATTCAGGAAAAACTCACCGAAGACGGGGATCGCAGGATAGTGGAAGATTTTATTAAGGATCTGGAAAACGCGCAATGATAAAGAATAAGGTAATTGTTAGCAGGTATGCCGAGGCCTTTATAAGTTTGACGCGGGAAAATTGCGGATTGGATAAGGCCTTAGATGATTTGGTAATTGTAAAGAATATTATTCGTGACAACCCAGGGTTCAGCGAGCTTATGCATAACCCCGAGATTTCGTATACTGAGAAATGTTTGATTATAGACGAGGCAATCAGGGACGGCCTTTCAGACGAAATACGTAACTTTTTAAAACTTCTTATTGAAAAAAAACGTTTTGATATTTTTCGGGATGTCGCGGAATACCTGCGCGCAAAATACGCTCATCATGGTCAAATGGATGTGTTGCTCAGGACTGCTTTTCCGCTGGAGCTGGATCTGATAAAAAAAATAGAGGTTGTTTTAAGAAAACGGTTTAAACAAGACCTAAGATTTTATATTGATTTAGACGGCAGCCTCCTGGGGGGAGTGCAGGTAGTCATCGGAAATACTATTATTGACGGCTCGGTAGTAAAACGGCTTGATGAGTTAAAGGGAAAGCTTACTACGGTAAACATGGAATAACTAAGGAAGGCGTAAAATGGTTTTAAAACCGGAAGAGGTTACTTCCATAATTAAAAAAGAACTGGAAAAATATAAAACTCGGTTGCGCACTGAGTCTATAGGCACGGTTATTCAGGTGGGGGATACCATCGCGCGTGTTTATGGATTAGATGATGTGATGATGGGGGAGTTGGTGCAGTTTTCCGATAATATAATGGGTATGGTTTTAAATCTGGAAGAAGATAGCGTTGGCGTAGTTATTTTTGGAACGGATAATCCGGATAAGAATATCCGGGAAGGCGATATTGTTAAGCGTACCGGTAAGATCGTCCAGGTCCCCGTAGGAGAGGCGCTTATCGGTAGGGTAGTTAATACTTTAGGCCGGCCAATTGATGGCAAGGGGCCAATTAACACGCAGAAATCCAGGCCGCTTGAATCCAGCGCTCCTAATGTCGTACAGAGGCAGCCGGTAAAAGAACCATTGCAGACCGGGATAAAGGCTATTGATGCCATGGCTCCTATTGGCCGGGGTCAGCGTGAGTTGATCATCGGTGACCGGCAAACCGGCAAGACCGCTATTACTATTGATACGATTATTAATCAAAAAGGAAAGGATGTTTATTGCATTTATTGCGCTATCGGCCAGAAGCTGTCAAGTGTGGTAGCGGTAAATGAAATGCTTAAAAAACACGGGGCAATGGATTATACTACGATTGTCAGTGCTTCCAGCCGGGCTTCGGCAAGTTTGCAGTATCTTGCCCCCTACGCGGCGACAGCCATGGCAGAAGAGTTTATGTATTCAGGGAAACATGTTTTAGTAATTTATGATGATTTGTCCAAACATGCTCAAGCCTATAGGCAGTTGTCTTTATTGCTTAGGCGGCCCCCGGGAAGAGAGGCATACCCGGGAGACATCTTTTACTTGCATTCAAGGCTTCTTGAGAGATCTGCTAAATTGAATAATGAATTAGGCGCAGGTTCAATAACTGCTATTCCTATTGTTGAAACTCAGGCCGGCGATATTTCAAGCTATATCCCTACTAATGTTATTTCCATTACTGACGGACAGATTTATCTGGAAAGTGATTTGTTTTATGCCGGGGTGAGGCCTGCGGTAAATGTTGGTTTATCAGTTTCCCGGGTTGGGGGAAAGGCACAAAGCAAAACCATGCGTCAGGTTGCTTCAAAATTAAGACTGGATCTTGCGCAATACCGTGAGTTGGTAACCTTTACTCAATTTGGAACGGATTTAGATAAAACAACGCGTGCACAGCTAACCCGCGGGGAGAGGATGGTTGAGGTTTTAAAACAGGTGCAATATGAGCCGCTTGAGACAGCTAAGCAGGTAATTATTATTTATGCTGGCACCAATGGCTATCTGGATGATTTGCCTGTAGGTGCGGTAAGGAAATTTGAAGCCTATCTATATAAATTTATAGAGATAAAATATCCTGGGCTTCGGTCAGAAATAGAGTTGAAGAATGGTTTAGATGTAGATTTAAGGAATAAGCTGGATAAGTTGATCATTGATTGTAAAAAAGAATTTCTAGCTAATCATTAAAAGTATTATGTCCCAGTCTTTGAAGCAGATAAAAAACCGCATTCGCAGCGTAGAAAACAGCCGGAAGGTAACTAATGCCATGCAGATGATTTCGGTTGCTAAATTAAACCGTATGGAAAATAATTTATTTGGTTTGCGACCCTATGCCTTGAGGCTCGAGAGTCTTATGCATAATTTGACTGCTTTAACGCAGGGGTTGTCGCTTGAGTATTTTAGGAAAAGTGCCGGTCAGGATGATATCGTGCTTTGTTTAATAACTTCTGATAGCGGTTTATGCGGTGCGTATAATCAGAATATTATCCGCGTTGCTGATGATTTTATAAATAAGTATGGAGTGGATAAAGTGAGTCTGATTTTAATAGGCCAGAAAGGCCTAAACTATTTTAAGTCCAAGGCCGTAAAGGTCTCCGGTTCATATATAGGTTTAAATGCAAAATTCTCGACAGATATATGTGCCAAGGTTACCTCGGAGCTCATGCGGCTATTTTTAAGCGGAGAGGCCGGTTCGGTTTATATAGCGTATACATATTTTGAGAATTCCATTACCCAAAAGACTATTCTTGAACGGTTGCTTAGTATTGAACCGAAAAATATCAAGCCGGTTGAATATATCGCAGAGCCGGATTTAAGAAGCATACTGAGGGATTTGATTCCGAGATATCTTTCAGTTAAAATGCAACTTGTTTTCTTGGAGGCGTTTACTTCCGAGCATGCTGCAAGGACTATATCTATGAAGACGGCAACTGACAATGCCAAGGAACTTTTAGGAGGCCTGTTGCTTTTGAGAAATAAGCTCAGGCAGGCAGGAATTACTCAGGATATATTAGAGATTACTTCGTCTGTTGAGGCGTTGAAAGGATAAAATTATGGCAGAAGGGCAAATTATTCAGATTATTGGTCCAAGCGTAGATATCTGTTTTCCGGAAAATCAAGGGCCTCAACTTTTAAACGCAATCAAGGTAGAAGAAAAAGGAATTGACCTTACTTTGGAGGTTGCCCAGGACATCGGCAATAATACTGTTCGCTGTATTGCCTTAGGTTCTACCGACGGCCTGGTACGGGGAATGAATGCAATTGATACAGGTAGTCCGATCACTGTGCCCATAGGCAGGCAAACCCTAGGTAGGATATTTAATCTTTTAGGCGAGCCGATTGACGCAAAGGGTTCTTTGGAGCATCCTGAAGTTAGGAATCCAATACACAGGGGTTCACCGAATTTCCAGGAACAGTTGCCCATTGAAAGTATTTTAGAGACAGGATTAAAAGTTGTCGATCTTCTGGCTCCTATCCCTAAAGGGGGAAAAGTAGGTTTATTCGGTGGCGCAGGCGTAGGGAAAACAGTAATTGTTATGGAGTTAATTCGTACTATTGCTACAGAACATGGTGGCGTTTCAGTTTTTGCCGGGATAGGTGAACGTACCAGAGAAGGGAATGAGCTTTGGCTTGAGTTAAACGAGTCAGGGGTAATTAAAAACAGCGCCCTCGTATTTGGCCAAATGAATGAACCTCCGGGTGCTCGCCTGCGTGTCGGTTTGTCTGCTTTGACTATGGCGGAATATTTCCGCGATCAGGAAAGAAAAGATGTGCTTTTATTCATTGATAATGTCTACCGTTATATACAGGCAGGTTCGGAGGTTTCTACGCTTTTAGGCAGGATGCCTTCGGCCGTAGGTTATCAACCCAATCTTTCTACGGAAGTTGCACAGCTTGAGGAGAGGATTGCTTCTACCCGCAACGGTTCAATAACTTCCATACAAGCGGTATATGTACCAGCGGATGATTTAACTGACCCTGCCCCCGCTGCTATATTTTCTCATCTTGATGCAAAGATAGTTTTATCCCGCCAGATCTCTGAATTGGGTATTTATCCTGCGGTTGACCCCCTGGATTCTACCTCCCGGATTATGGATCCACGGTTGCTTGGCGAAGAGCATTATAATACGGCTTTAGCCGTACAGAAAGTCCTGCAGCGTTATAAGGATTTAAGGGACATTATTTCAATTTTAGGAGTTGATGAACTCTCCGATGAGGATAAATTGACCGTACAGCGGGCGCGTAAAATACAAAGATTTTTCTCCCAGCCTTTTTTTGTGGCAGAGAATTTTACCGGGTTAAAAGGTAAGTATGTAAAATTGGAAGATACAATTAAAGGGGTTAAAATGATTATCCAGGGCGAGCTTGACCATTTGCATGAACAGGCCTTTTATATGGTCGGTGCAATTGAAGAGGCAATAGAGAAAAATAAACAACTGCTTGATAATAAGTAGGTAAGATGGACAAATCTTTTCATGTTGGTATCTATTCCAGCGACAAGATTATTTATGAAGGCCAGGCGCTTTCTCTGGTTGTGCCTTCAGAATCAGGTTATTTGGGTGTTCTAGCCGGACATGCACCTCTAGTGGCCAAGCTCTCTTCCGGTAAAATTACCTTGCGTCTGCCCGGAGGTAAAACCAGCGTTATAGACTCATACCCTAACGGATTTCTCGAAATCCTTAAAAATCAGGTAACCCTCCTTTTGTAAAAAATAATCTTAGAATATTCTTGACAAATAAACTGAAGATGTTATATTGATCTTGTTATTGTGAAAAATAGAACAAAATGATTACTAATAAGAACTGCATCATTCGGCTTTCCCGATATAAAAACGCTCTTTACAGATTACAAACCTTGGGTTTTGTGAAAGTTTTCTCAGATAACCTGGCAGATGCCGTAGGGGGAACTGCCTCTCAGGTAAGAAAAGATTTCTCAATCTTTGGTATCTCCGGTAATAAAAAAGGGGGGTACCAGATTGATTCACTGCTTGAAAAATTAAATAGCATCCTCGGCAAGGACCAGTTGCAAAAGGTTATTGTTGTCGGTGCCGGACATATTGGCAGCGCGCTTATGCGGTATCGGGGATTTGAAAAGGAAGGCATAAAAATCGTTGCCGGTTTTGATATTGATCCGGCTAAGATTAACCGCTCTAGCCCTGTTCCGGTTCTACCCTTAGAGGAAGTCAAGGCTTTTGTAAAATCTAATGGCATACGCATAGCTATTTTAGCTGTGCCGGATATCGCTGCCCAACAGGCCGCTGATTTAATTTGTGTTTCGGGAATAAAGGGGATACTTAATTTTGCGCCGTTAGGGCTTAAGGCCGCCGAAGGCTGCATCATTAATAATGTTAACCTGGAGATTGAATTAGAGAACCTTATTTATTTTGTTAATGTAACAGAAAAGACCAAATAATATATATTAAAGGAAGAGATGAACAGGGTTGCGTTAAAAGGAAATAAAATTTCAAAGGCTAGTTTAGATAGGGCAGAATTAGATAGAGTTATCTCTGGATATGCTGGTAAGCCGGGAAGGCTTTTGGGAATATTAGAAGATGCCCAGAAGCTAAATCAGCATAAATATCTTGCCCAGGATGATTTAGAATATATTGCCGCCAAAACCAAGGTACCCTTGTCCAGGATTTATAATATTATTACCTTCTACGCTTTTTTTAATCTTACGCCGCAGGGGGAACATTCAATTATTGTCTGCCGGGGTACGGCATGCCATACCCGGGGGTCAAGAAACCTTTTGGATTTCTTAATTAATCTATTCGGTTTTAAAGAGGATGATTTCAGCCAAGACGGTAAGTCATTTCTAACTACCAAGGATAATAAATTTACGATTAAAACCGTTGCCTGTTTTGGTCAGTGCGCGCTGGCACCGGTAGTTGAGATAGACGGCAATATTTACAGCCGGATGAACTCGGAGAAATTACGAAAAATTATAAAAGGTATTTGCTTGCGGAGAAACAAGAAATGATCATTAAAAACGCCGAAGATTTAAAGCTGGTTAAAGAAAAAGGGATGGCGAAATTATTACCTAAAAACTTGCGTATCGCAGTGGGCATGGGGACTTGTGGTATTGGTAACGGCGCACAAGAGCTATTTTCTGCTTTTAAGGTTGCACTTGCCAAAAGAAAGATGCCGGCACTATTGACCAAGGTAGGTTGTTTTGGTTTTTGCTCTCAGGAGCCCTTAGTCAATATTTCTTTGCCAGGTAAGCCTTTGGTTATTCTAAATCGTGTTTTGCCCAAAGAAGCAGATTCTATAGTTAGGGGGCTTGCCCGTAACAATATTAATCCCAGAAGGGCTTTATGTAAAATTGAGACATGGGACCATCTCACCGGCCAAATCTCTTACGGCAAAGGGTTTGAGCAGATACCTGATTGGAATAAAACCCCATTTTTTAAGTGGCAAAAAAAGATTGTTTTAAGGGATTGCGGTTTGATTAATCCTGAGGATATAGAGGAGTATATTGCCGTAGGCGGATACCGTAGCCTGCTTAAGGTTTTGGCGGAGCTTAAGCCGCAGGAGGTAATTGCGCAAGTTAAGCAATCCAAATT
>Ga0265297_10010599_pt1 | contig 11538 bp, 10 predicted proteins | sample Munlanlwell13791_FD_192502 | JGI IMG/M metagenome (GOLD analysis project Ga0265297, IMG submission 192502) | Leachate microbial communities from a municipal landfill in Southern Ontario, Canada - Leachate well 137-91 | ecosystem: Engineered > Solid waste > Landfill > Unclassified | place...
AAAACTATTTTTTTTGCAACTTACTTGATCAAAAAATAAGCTCATATATCAAATTTATATCGTATTGTGTAATGCCCGACCATTACCATTTACTTATAAAGATATTAGTTAATGATTGTTTTTCAAAATATATAAATGACGTTGAGAACAGTTATACTAGATATTTTAATATTAAGTATGATAGAAAAGGACCTCTATGGCAATCTGACTTCAAGTTAATAAAAATCAAAACTAATAACCAATTACTTCATCTGACAAGATACATTCATCTAAATCCAGTTACTAAAAGATTAGTGGGAAAACCTGAAGAATGGGAGTATTCCTCATATAGAGATCTTATAAATAATGAAAAATATTTGCAGCAAATACATGAAATTTCTATCTCATCGCCACTGGTGTATAAAAAATTTAATAATGACCGTATAGCTTATCAGAGGAAATTGCAGATAATTAAAAACAGGATTTTTGATTAATCTCAGATTGCTCTATCAGGCCGAAAAACAACCGAAGCGGTTAGTAATGGCAGAATAGATTGGGGAGAATGTTTGGTCAATTATTTCTTTTTCTTCAGGTTGGAAATTCTGTAAAACATAGGTTTCGCCATTAATACGATTCGCGGTTTTTCTATTATCAACACCGATTCTCACACGCCAGAAATCTTTGGTATGAAGGTGGTTTTCGATCGACTCGATTCCGTTATGGAGTAGTGGCCCGGTACCTTTTTGAATTTTGAATTTACCAAGAGAAATATCAAGGTCGTCATGGGCAACTATCAAATTTTCAATTTTCAATTTCCAATTTTCAATTACTTTTCGAACGGCTTCACCGGATCGATTCATGAAGGTTTGAGGCTTTACTAGAATTAGTTCGTTTTTATCTATTACGAGCTTAGCGAATTGCGAGTTTAATTTCTTATCATACTTAAATTTGTTAATCCGCAAATTCGTTAATTCGCTAAACTTGCTAAATAAATAATCTATAAATATAAATCCGACATTATGACGGTTATTTTTGTACTTTACATCAGGATTTCCTAGCCCGGCGATTAAAATCATAATACTAAGTATATAGCATAAAATAATGATTTTTCAAAAAAATACTTGATACGTAATATTTAATACCTTATACTGAATTTAATGTCAAAGTACATCCCGGATATTTCATCGCGTCGATGGGTTATTATTTCACAGCAAAGGGTTTTGCGGCCTGAAGATTACGCTCAAAAAACTAAACGGAAAAAGTGTCCTTTTTGTTCCGGCCATGAAGATATGGCCCCACCGGAAGTATTACGCTTCGGATCCGGAGAACCAAATAAACCTGGTTGGAAAGTAAGAGTTTTTCCCAATAAATTCCCGATTACCGATCTTCATGAAGTGATTGTTCATAGTCCTGACTGTGAGAAAGACATTAAAGACCTGCCGGTTCCCCAGATTGAGTTGATACTCAAAGCTTATCGTGAACGCTATAATTTTTACCGAAAAAAAGGCCAGGTATTGATTTTCAATAACCACGGTGAACATGCAGGTGCTTCTCTTAAACATCCACACTCGCAGCTTGTGGTTATTCCTTCACAGATCAATCTTGACGCTCTGTTAAGAGAACCATTAAACAACCTAGTTTTTGACAACAAATATTTCTATGTTTACTGTCCGGATTTTTCACAGTGGCCGTATGAAGTCTGGATTACTCCAAAGGAGGAGGGTAAATTTTATGGTGATATTACCGACGACCAGATTACCGATATGGCCGAGATCACCAAAAGAATTTTTCAACAACTTGCCAGAATCTATCATCAGAGCCATGCTTTTTCCATGCCGTTTGACTACAACTATTATATTTACCCCAGAGAGAACTGGTATATGAGAATAATTCCGCGTTTTGTCCATCGGGCCGGTTTTGAGCTGGGAACGGGTCTGAATGTGAATATTATCGATCCACTGGATGCTGCCTTACAGTTGAAAGGGATTGAAAGCAGAATGGTTGGAGTATTAAGCAAGTTGAAAAAAAACCTAAAGTGAACCGTGAAACCTGAAGCAAAAATGATTTTACTCTTGCAGTTTCATTTCCTTTGTTTCGATCCTTCCTCCATGCTTATCAAAGAGGATAATTTTATAGTAAAGATCTTCGTTCGGAACAATATCAGTAAGCAACGCATAATGAGTTGTGGTTGATTTATCAGAAATAGTCCTCTTTGTACTGATACCGGTTTTTTGGTTAATGATAACCATCTCTGCTCTAAGCATTATGGTTGTATTAAAATTAACAATAATCGAGCCGGTATTTTTATAAAATTTGATATTTTTTATCATGTCTTCTGCTTTTGTTTGGCTAAACTGCGGTTTATTCAAGGAGTTAAGACTGGCAATAAGCGAGGTGAAAATGATAGCCATAAAGCCGATTACTAAAACCGAGCGCAACGATGATAGTGGTTTACCCCAAATTTTGAAAAAATCAATTTTTATTCCTTGGGCACTTTTAAAAAGGACCAGATCGTCAGGATAAGTAAAAACTCCCCGACAAGCAGGGCAGCGGAGTAAGGTGACGTTCGGAGGAATAAGTTCATCATCTCTGATAACCGAAAGCGGCGATCTATCTTTTGGACAAAGTTTTTCGTTGCCCGAGATAAAAAAATTTTTGTGGTCTCCGGCGAGTTTTTTAGCCGTATCAAGACTTATCCGATTAATACTATTTTCATCAAAAAAACTGCTTCTGCAATTTGGGCAATTGAGTATGAGTTGTTTATCGTAATTTATTTCACTTAGTTGTTGATTACAGTTGGGACAGAGCATTATGATGAAACATTAAACATATAATTTTTAACATAATTCCTAATTGTTCTAATTTATAAAGAATATGTTCTCGACTAATCGAAACGTCAAACGTTTCTCAGCTCGAACAATAAACAATATTCTTCGAGCGACCCGCCAAAGGCGAGGGAGTCGAGAAGTTTCTTTTTTAATTTTTCAAACTTTTTCAACTTTTCGAACTTTACTAGTCCTCCGTAGCTTTAGCGTAGGAGGATAACTTTATAGACTTTACAAACTTTATAACTTATTACTTACAATTACGTTATTGGTATCCTTGTTGTCCTCCCATCATATCCTGTTTGCTTTTTTTCAATCCCTGCCAGACATACATACCCATGAAGGCTGCCATGATGCCACCAATGCTTTTTATACGCTTGATTCTTTCTCGATGTTGCCTTAGCAATTCTTTCTGTTTTGCTGTCAATGTTTTTGTGCTTTCAATATCCTTTTCAATTGCCTGGTTAAAAAGTTCAGGTATTGCTTCTGGTTTACCTTCCCGTAATGCATTTTTACTTTTAACAGCTATATCGACTGGGATATCACCAGAATCAACTGCCTCAACTGCACCATCAACTAATCCTACGGTACCCTTAGCTTCGGTGAACGAAATCTGTACTTTTTCAATAACGTCAAGTGTGGCTTTAGCATCCTCAATTTTGTCAAGATCTTCTCTCGTTCCATATCCTCTAGTTATTTTTTCCTGAAGTTTACCAATTTGTTCTTTAAGATTCTGAATGTCTCCCGAAAGGTCAGTTTTTTCAACACCAGTGACTTGGGCAAATGCTTTCAACGTATCAAGATCGGCAAGTTTTGCTCCTGTTTCTTGTACCCGGTCAGTAATGATTGTAGCCAGCCCTTCACTGACTCTTTTTTTTGCGGTATTTTGCAGATCAATTGCTCGTTTTTGTTCTTCGCTTGCTCCTTGTGGGTATTCTTCCTGTTGTCCCATCTTTTCAGTACAGGAGACAAGATCGGCCATTGTAAATTGGCCAGTTTTTTCGGCTGCGGCAAGAATAAGATCGTCAGCTTTATCAGGCAAGCTGGCAGAAGGATTTTTTAGTCTGGCAATATGGTTCTCTAATACTGCTTGGCGAGGGTCATTTTCTTCAAAATTAGCCAGAATATTAGTTTCTTCAGAAAGAAGTTGGGCGTCGTAAACCATATTACGGTCAAAATCCATAGGTTGTCTATTACCCCTACCATCCTCAACAATACAGCTGAACTTACCAGCACTTGCACCCATAATACTTATTAATCTAAAACCGTTACTGTCATTTTTACTGCAGGGAAAATATTTACCGTCTGCGCTGATTGAAATGTAAAGATCATTACCGCTGTTGGCTTTGAGTGAACCCGTAAGCGGAATACCGCTTCCTTTGTATTCCTGCGGGACGTTCAAAATATTTCTTAGGAATATCATACTGCCTGTGCGATTCTTCAACTGCTCCCGTTCATCATCGGTCTTACAAGCTGCCAGTTCATTTTGCGAAAGTTCATTAGCAGCATTGGCAACTTGAAAGACAGCAGTTCGTGCGACTTTTTTAACCTCATTTATTCTCGTTGTTTTTGCCCTCTCAGGATCTGCTTTCATTTCTGCTTCTTTAAGAGTGATTGGTTTTACCGATTGTGGTGGTGTTTCGATCGACGGACCTACTTCTGACATACCAAACATCTTACTTGAATTCTGCTTATAAAACAACTAAGATGAAGATTATGGGTATTGCTTATTTATTAAAAGAATTTACAACTACAGGACCTGGTGCTAAAGTTGAATCCACTCAAGACACGCCCAGGCCAAAAGAACAACCAAAGAAAAATTACTATGAGCAAGCTACAGCACCAGTTGCAGGATCAACAGAATATAAACGTGAAGGCGTTGTGCCATCTTTACCGGAAAAAGCTCGAGAGACATTTAAATTGACCGACAGAGCTGAAAAAACATTAGCAAAGTCAGTATCGGATGTTTATACAGTATTCTCAAAGGAATATGATAGAGGAGCCGCCAGCAGACTGACCGGCTGGCAAAAAGAAATGGTTGAACTGTTCAGAAGTAAATATCCGAATTTAAAGACAGAAGAAATAGGCGTAAAAGCAAAAGAATTCGTTCAAACAGGAGAAGGACTTGTTTTTGGGTTAAAGCTAATTGAATGGGAGCAAGCTGTGCTGCAATTGGCTTGCCATGCTGATGTTGAATCAACTGAAAAAGTTAACCATAGAAGAGAGAACGTGGTCCAGATAAACTACCCTGCAACATTGAGCGATACAGAGAAAGCACAAATATCAAAAAGAAGGAAGCCTGAAGATAGGTCGATTGGAATAAGAATAAAATTTGAAAAACAAGGAAAACAATTCGTAGTTACAGATACTCAAGGTCATAATATTGGGGCAGATTTATTGCTTGAAAGTCGATTCGGCAGAACCGGTATTGTTTATAGCGAAGCAGATGTGCGAAATGTCTTGGACGGCGTAATCGACGATAAAGGATCTCGCGTCGGTGGAGTAGTGAGTGATTTACAGGAATTAGTTCATGCAAGAATCGACATTCTTAGCGCTTTGGGTAAAAGGCAAGGCATACAGCTTAGCCTTATTGAAAAGGTAGGAAATAATTACCAATATATTTCTGGTTACAGCCGGGGAAGCCATGCCTTCTTACAGATAGAACATGAAGTAGATACCAGAGGTTCAGGTTTAAGAGCGAACGCAAATGCTGAGCAGATTATAGCACGTCAGTTAAGAACTCTAGAGGCAAGAATGGCAGCCAACACAACAGCCAAGTTACAAGAAGAGCAGAGAAAATCTGCAGAACAACAAGAAAAGAATGTAGTTAACAAAATGATAGAGGTATTAAAAGCTCCTGTTGTGCCAAAAGAAGCTGATATTGTGGAAAGGGAAAGATTGCAAAAAGAAATTACAGATAGTGAGGAAAAAAGAGGGTTAGCAAAACAGTATGAAGATGCAAGAAAAAGATGGGAAGAAAAAAGCAGGAGACTAGATGAGTTCAGAGCTGGTTTTCCAGGACCAGATCCTCGAGTTAGAGTAAATCCTCCAGATATGCCCGATAGGAGCGTAGGTTATTACGATGCGAAAGAGCAGCTAAGAGAAGCCAAAAACACGCAAACACGTTTAAATGAAGAACTAAATAATATTAGAGCATCAAATGAAAAGATAATGACACGAGACAAAGAGGGGAATGCAGCCCAACTACCTCCAGAAGTAGTTGCATTAATTCAAGCACGTACAGATAGAGAAAACACAATTTTTGCAGAGTTAGGTACTGCTTCGGCTGTTATTTCTGATGCACAAAGACAAATGGAGATATTTGACGCTGTGATAGGAAAAGAAATATTAGAAGAGTATGAAACATTAAGTCATGAGGTATTACGAATAGATGGGGAAATGGCAAGATTCCGTCAAGCACATAGTGACTTTCAATTCAATCCAGATCATTCTTTAGATGACAATTTTACATCAAAGCACTTTGGTGACATCGTAGAGAATGACTCAAGGGTACTAGAAAGAATTGGTAAACCAGATACATATAGAGAGAGACAGGTTGATGTTTATGAGGCTTATCGGGATCAGGCTATACCCAAGTTCGATGGTATTCAGTCGCGACTGGCACATCACTTACAAGGGGCGGCTGATCCGGTGTTCCAGGTTGATTTATCAATAGCTGAAAGATATTATACTAATTATCCTCCAGCCTATATTCGTACAATGCAGATAATGTTTGGGGTTGATATTGTTATGCCAAATCGCGCAGAAGATTTTGCTAAGTTTTCGAAGTTATTAACGCCAAGGATTTTTGTTGAAGCAATGACAGGTGGGTTAATGGGCCCTCCAGTGTCGCCAGATTATGAATACGATGATATATTAGCGTTTAATAATCCAAATGCTGATATAACGAGAACAACAATTGATACTATTCTAAATATGATGAAAACAAAAGCGTTGAATGGGACTTTAGGTGAAACAGATGTAGTTATTAGAGGCGTATTGGATAATATTGATTTGGCTGCTGCTGTGAATCTAACTTTCAGTGATCCGGTAAGAGACGCTGTGAATATTGGATTTATAACAGCGCCAGCAGTTGCAGCTATTTACCACTACGAAGATATTAATGATCTGGCAAGACGGATTATCGATAGAGTTCCGGGGACGAGTAATGAGAATGCTAAAGCCTATGCAGTTGAGATTGACAGGAGAAGACGAGGAAGTTAAAAATTATTTTTTTTATGAAAGATTTAACAATATTTGATGTAATCAAAATAATTCCTCTTGACAAAAAATACCGTGAGGGGTTGTTGTGTGATTTTGAGATATATGATGAGGATTTGAAATTAAATATCAGGGAAATCTGCTGGAAAGCTTTTTTTGAATATAAAGAGGCATTGGAAGATGCGAAACTGGAATTATTCCTAAGTGAAGTATCACAGGAAAAAAGAAAGTTAACCGGCGATATGATGACTGAAGTAAAAAAAGCCGTCTGGCAGGACATGGAAGATATATTAAACGGCAAAAGAGAAGAAATGGAACGAATCCGTGACCTACAATCAAAAATCCAATCAGCAATTGGACAGCAAAAAAATTAGGATTAATTCATCACGTCTCCGTAACCTGACAGGTTGCGGATCGGTCCTCTGGAACAACCCGAATATCATTCCAGAATCATTTTTTTAATCAGCCTCAACTTACGTTGATAATCTATCTGATCTTCAACAAATTTTTTATACAAAAGCGGTTTATCAATTGATATTTCTGTCACTACGTTTTGCAAAACCTTTTCATTTTTAATGAATTTATGATAAGAAGAAAATTGCCAATCTTCCGGTTTGATAACTAAGTTGGATGTCGTGGGGTTAAGATGGATATATCTTGACGTATGTAGGAGTTGATAGTTCGTTTTTATTCTGACCGCCTTGAATGTTGATTGCCAAAGCGGACCTTTCCGACTGAATTTGAGATTAAAATATCTGGTGAAACTATTTTCAATATCACTTATATATTTTGAAAGGCAGTTATATCTTAGTATTTTAATTAAAAGATGGTAATGATCAGGCATTATGGTGTAACTTAAGAACTTAACATAAGCATTGTGTTTTAGATAAATAAGGTTTTGGCAGATAAAGTCAGGTTTTTTTTCTTTGAATTTTGAAAAGCTGTCTGTAATTAATGTATTATTGTAATAATCTAATGTGTCAATGAATCTTTGATTATTATTAAAGTCTTTAAAAATACCAAAATTAGCAATGCTTTTATTAAATACGTGAAAAATTTCTCAGATTGGATATTGATTAGCTATAAAATAATTTTGGACTTTGCACAATATCATGTCAACGGACTATACACAACAAAATGAGGATTTTAGGCTTTTATAGAGCATTGCCCCAACCCGATATCCAACCTGTCAGGTTGTGGAAGGATGGTTGGATTATTCTTCTTTTTCTTCTCCAAGCAGGCGGAGGACAACGGCTTTTTTGTAGCGACGGTCACCGCGCGAGTTGATTCTGATGGCCGGAAGTTTGCCTTTTTTACCCCAGCGTTTAATCGTCAGAGATGACACCCGTAAAAGGTCAGCGACTTCGCGAATGGTAAGCAAATCAGGCAGATCATCGATTGATACTTTGTTATGTGATTTGTTTGTGAAAGACATAGATTGAATTATAGAAGCAAAAAATATAAATGTCAAACGGATTGATTTGCTAGGTTTTTTTACTTAATATTTTCTTGAAATTTTATAATAAATTATTCAGTTATCAACAGATGCATAAAAATGGAAAATTTGATCAACCAATAATCTGCATTTTAATATAGATATAAAACCTAAATTACTACCGTATCGAGCTTGATTTCTCCAGTAATATTCTTTATATTGATATTTATCAACATGTCGCAGAAAAAAAGATCGTGTTACAATTTTTATTGTAATGGGGAAATCGCCACTGTTCTAGCTATTAGTACAGTTTTTGTTGTTAGCGCCATATCTTTGCTTAGTTCATTATTTCTTCAAAGCAATCAAACTACGATTTCGAGAGCGCAAACTAGCATTACTTGTCCTGACGGAGGGATTGCGACAATGGGATCAAATAATACGATGTTCTGCGATTATTCGTCAAATAAAAGTTATTTTATAGGCTATCAGAGTAAGGTAATGGCAGAGGACTGTCATGAATTTTGTTTGAGAGTAGATTATTCAGGCAGTTTTCCTTATGATGAGAAATGTCATTATTCCAGTCCTTCCGTATGCCGAAGAACTGATAAAAAGGGAGGTTGCGCTGGTTTATGTGATTGGCAAATATGTCAACAAGGAAAATCACATCAAGTAACTCCCGAATCATATAATACCGGTTCGGTTGATTCAGATTTCAGACCAGGGTCTGAAAAATTAACACCAGGACCTGAAAAAGTAACAAGATGTAGTTATCTGAATTTTGACGGAACTTCAAAAACAACTACTCAGCCGACCAGTACTCCCAACAATCAACCGACAACTAATCCGCAACAGCCAACAAGCAATCCAGTATCAGGAACAGGACAGGTTCGTTTTGGTGATTGGGATGCGGCTACAGCTCGCTGTCAACCTAATCCAAAAGCCACCTGTATTTGTTACCAGATGGGTACATCAGGCTGTAAGTCAGACGCTATTGGCAAGGTTGAGATAGAGACAGGTAGAACCTGTATTGCCAATAAATGGGATAATACCTGGGGATGCTGGGCTTATTCGCCAACAGCAGTGCCGACAGCCAAGCCGGTTTTTAACAATCCAACTACCAAACCGAATAATAATGCAACAACAGCACCGACGACATCTGCAAATCAGACCGCAACCGCAGCCCCCAACAATACCGCAGTGCCAACACAAACATTTGCGATAGGAACGTGTATAAAAACCCCATGTGGTTCTCGTAATGAGGCAGTTAGTTTGTGGAGAAAATATTTTGAGTTTCAAAAAAGCGGGACGCGATTGACAGTACCGTATTTTTATAAAAAAGAGGGTTGTAATGATATTGACATTTTTACTGGTAATATCGAACAGGAAATGACAAACTGGTGTAATAATCAGAAAAGGAAAATCACGGTAAAACATAGTTATTATATTGAATATTTACCTGATGATATTGATGAATCTTTACCAAAAAAAATATTAATTTATAATTCGCCGACATCTTCAATCACTAAAGATAGTGATTATATTGAAAGAGATCTAAAGGAATTTGCAAGAATGAAATATATTGAACAGGATGAGGTATATGAATTTGATAACAGAAGCGGTAGGAATTATTTGACCGCATTTTTATGTTTTAATATGCATGAATCAAAACCTGAAAAACCAAGCTATTGTTTTAATATGCATCCTCAAGAAATGCCAGCAGGGGATAATCCATTAATGCGGAACCATATGATAATAAAAAAATCTACTCCGGTAATTACTAATTTTCTTCCCCAAGGATGACCAGAAAATATTTTTTACAGCTTAGCAAGATTTTTTTTGCCATGGTGATTGCTTATATGGTCTCTGGTTTTCTCAATAATGATATTTTTATAGCCAATAGTCCTCAGATCAGAGCAGACTGGAAGGAATATCTGGCAAGCAAAGTAACGATTCAAAGCATCAATCCTCTGGCTTGGATATTCGGGTCAAAAGAAGATAAAGAGCTTGCGGCCAGAAAAGAAAGACTAAAAGCGAGTTTAATACCGGTTGCCAAAGGCGTCAGGGCAGCAAGCGAAGGCAACGTGAGCTATATAGAATATAATATAGATGAAGTTGAGTGGGCGGAAATAACATACATTCTGTCAAACGGAAAAACAGTCAAGATCAGGTATCCCAAAGGTATGACAGTACCGGGGAGAGAAGTGTTTGAGAGAAGATAAGAAAGTTAAAAAAGTTGGCAAAGTTTGAAATGTTGAAAAAGATACTTCTCGACACCCTCGCCTTTGGCGGGGTCGCTTGAAGAATATTACTGTTCGAGCGGAGTCGAGAACAACGATTCTGGATGCGCTCGCGATGCTCGCTTACCAGAATGACGAAAAAACAAGATAAAGGGACTTGATTAGTAGTAAGTTTTTATCTAGACTTAAGATAAATATAATTTCTTTATGATTCATTGCTTTTATTTTAAGATTTGAGTTTTGACCCATTCGACTTTGCTCAGGGTCAATCCTGAGCTTGTCGAAGGATTGAGATTTAAGATTTAACATAAAATTATGTACATTGGACCATTTTATCTTGATACGAAAGAAATTTTCCTTATCTTACTGTCACTTATTCTGACAATCGCCATGTTTTTCGGCTGGGATATCTGGTGGTTTGATAAGAAAGCTTTGCTAACCTTGACTTTAGTTATCCTATTCACGAAAGGACTGCTTCCGGCCATTCATAACGAAGCATTTTTTATCCTGGCGGCAGTGGCGATCTTCCTTACCCTGTATCTTCCGATATTTCAAGTCGTTTTGTTTTACCTGATAAGTTTTCTGTTTTTTAGATTGCTGAAGGTGATATAGGTAAAAATTAAGTAAATCCGAAATTCGAAGCACGAAATCCGAAACAAACCTCAAACTCAAAATTAAAAAAGTAATTTCGTATTTCGGATTTCGAGTTTTCTTTGAAAGTTTCTGACCTTTTTTGATGATTTGGTGCTTAGAATTTAAAATTTATGCAATGTTAAGACATGCTTCCCGTCAGCTTAAAAACGATAAACCATACCTTTTCCTGGTGCTTATTGTTTTGTCG